>CDZG01056375.1_pt1 | contig 11758 bp, 12 predicted proteins | sample 557741 | NCBI WGS metagenome assembly CDZG01 (sample SAMEA3182086, study PRJEB8094) | gut metagenome | biome: human; feature: gut; material: Stool; isolation source: human stools | place: Canada | collected 2013-01-21
CGCCGGAGAGCTTGTATACGCTGCGTAAGATAGATGCAAAGATACTCATGATTTAGCCCCCTCATTTCCACGCCGTAATGCAGAGCCAGCTTTTCTTTTTGTGTGTCTGCACATCGTGAAAGCCCGCCTGCTCCAGATACGTCTTCAGCTCGGCGTCCTTGTAGATGGTCATGCCGCCGATGATCTCCGTCCACTTCTTGTCCTTGTCCGTATCGCCGTTGCTTTCGTTGCAGATGAGTAATGTCCCGCCAGGCTTCAGCACCCGATAGACCTCTCTGAAATTTTGCGCAAGCTCCGGCCAGAAATAGACCGTTTCAAATGCGGTCACTACATCAAACTGCTCCGCTTCAAACGGCAACTCTGCTACACTTGCCTGCTGCACAGTACACTGCCCTGCTGCAATGGCACCTGCATTGACCTTTCGCGCTTTTTCTACACTGACTGCCGAATAGTCGATGCCCTGCACCTTGCCCTTGGGACACAGCTTCAGCAGCCTTTTGATATTGGCGCCTCCTCCGCAGCCGCAATCCAGCACTCTGGCATCCGGCGCAAGCTCTAAAAAGCGAAGCCCCCACCGCGCCACGGGACTGTGTCCCAGATTCATCATAGCAACCATGATCTTCCCACCAAGTCCTACGGGCTTGCGGGTGTTTTCAAAGAATGACATATCACACCTCCGATTTCACACATTCGGCATAGGTCAGCGGGAAGGACGCTTTCAGCACAACGCTCTTTCGCACCCTCCACCCGTTCTGCCGCAGAAAACTCAGATACTCCTCACTCGTCCACTTGCTGTGGAGAGGAAAGCCTGCCAGATTCATGAAAAAGGCTTTGATCTTGCCGGGAAATGAGTTTTCTGCGTGCGTAAAGGTAGGCGCGATCAGCACACCGTCATCCTTCAGCGCCCGTTTGATCTCTCGCAGTGACTTTTCTGGCTGAGGCACAATGTGCAGTGCGTTTGATACGATTACCACATCGAATGATTTGCTCGCGTATGGCAAAGAAAACATATCCTGCACGGAAAAATGCAGCTTCGAAGAGTAATTCTCCCGTTTGGCCTCTGTAATCATTTCCGGAGAGGCATCCGTCGCCTCAATGCGTGTCGCTGATTTTACGATGTGCTTGGCGATCAGTCCCGTTCCGGTAGCCACCTCCAGCACTGTTTTGTCTTTCACGACCGGACGGATCAGCTCATACATTTTCTCGTATACTGCCCTGTCTTTTCGCATAAAGCAGTCATACAGACCTGCATTTGTGTCCCAGAAATTCTTGTGTTCTCGCATTGCTGTCTCTCCTTTTACAGTTAGATTTATCTAACCAGTACGCGTGCATTGATAAGTTAGGTTCAGCTAACTTATGTATTTAGAAAAAGCCGCATTTCTGCGGCCTTTCGGCTTATACAAATAGCTTGCTGCAAGCATCACACATCTGTGTTTTCAGCCACTGAGGATAACACCTCTCGATCTACTCCTTATGGAAGCAACCAAAATCTATTTTCACACCATTGCGGTGACTTTTGCCTTCTTATCCATATTATATCGTGCTCACTTCTTTTTTGCAATGGTATAGTTTGTCATTTTCAAACGCAGAGTACGATTAGATTTTCTTCGCAATCGTAGACAGCTCCGAAATAATGCTCAAAAGATCATTTTTGACTTCCTCTTTGCTTGACTCACTGCCCATCAGAAGATAATCCGTGCTGACATGGAGGATGCAGGACAATTCGATCAGTAAATCAATGGAGCAGCTGCGCTCTCTGTTCTCCATGCTGCTGACATGCTGCTTGCTTACCAGTCCCAGGCGAACCGCCAGTTCCTCCTGCGTAATGCCACGGGAAGTGCGAACATCATGAAGTCTCTTACCAAACTCTTTTGCGTCAAAATACATACGTTTCTCTGACTCCGCAGTGCCACATAACACTCGCCATATCGCATTACATGATATTGTCTTCCGCACCAGTTAAGACGTTGACCGACTGAAGTTAACGTTTCGAAGCTCAATCACTATTCAACCCTGCTTTCTTGCTGTCTACGCTTGTCAGATGCCGTTACCGGCATCATCCCAAGACACGCTATTATCTGGTTGGCTAAACCTTGGATAAACCGGAATCCCACCGGCTTGACTACACACCCTTAGCTGGGCGCACAACTGGAAGTTAACTAATGGATGTCATTTTATCAGTCGACCATAATCTCCTAAGAGCCACATAGGAGATTAAAAAGTTTGCAAGCCAGCCAACTGGTACCGCAAGCCAGACAAAGGCAATGCCGAAACGTGGTGCACAGATTAGGGCAACGGACAGACGAATCGCAAGATTCACTATGTTTGCAACGAGGAACGGACGCATAATTCCGAGACCGCGAAGAACTCCATCGGTTGCCATCTTGATACCCATGAAGATGAAAAAGTAACCAATCCACCTCATATAATCACCAGACACCTGATAGGCAAACGCCGTTCCGTCTTTTCCTAAGAACAGTGAGGAGATCTGCGTATGCAGTGCTTCAATGGTCACAAACGCAATGGCCGCAAAGCACAGATCGAGCACCAGTGCAGCATGGTAGCCTTTTTTGATGCGATCAATTTTCTTTGCACCAAGATTCTGGGAAACATACGGCGAAACCGCATTGCCGATGGATACAAAGATCAATGAAAAAACATTTTCCACCCTCATCGTTGCTGTATACCCGGCGAGTGCCTGTGTACCGAAAGGATTTACCACTGCCTGCACAATCATCATACCGATGGACACTGTGGACTGCTGTAAAACCGACGGCACCGCAATGCGAAGCATGGAATACAGCTCCTGCCGTTCAAACCTGTTAAAGGGGCTTTTATATTGCTGCATCCGTGCAAAGAAAATCAAAAACGAAAACACAGCGGAAATTCCCTGTGCAATCAGGGTTGCAATAGCCGCACCGAACACACCGAGACCTAGCCCGGCTACCATCCAAAGATCCATTAAAATATTCAGGATGGACGAAAAAATCAGCAGTCCTAGTGGAATTTTGGATTCGCCGATTGAGGTGAACATGGTAGAAAGAATGTTATACATAAACAGAAATGGAAAGCCCACAAAATAGACCCGCAGATACAGTACTGCATCATCCAGTATGTCGGCAGGGGTTTGCAGTCCACTCATCATTGAGTTGGCGAAGAAAAAGCCAAAAACACCAAGGACTATACTTAGAAGCAAAAAGCTAATTGAGGAGGTTGACACAATTGTTTTCATTTTGCCATACTCCCTGGCTCCGAAATAACGGCTCACAAGCACACCGGCTCCGACACCGGCTCCCAGTGCCACACAAATGAACACATTGGTCAATGCTGCACATGCACCAACAGCTGCAAGTGCGGAAGAACCAACAAACTGGCCGACAATAATAGAGTCGGCCATATTGTATATTTGCTGAAAAAAACTTCCAAGAATCATTGGCATTGCAAAAACCGTCAACGCTTTGAGGGGCGTATCGGTTATCAAATACTCATCTTTCGACATTATCATATTCCTCCATGGTATCTTGTATCGTGGTATCCCATTCACTTACCTTCTCAAATTCCGATTGAGATTTCACCTGTTTTAAGAGATTTAATAACTGTTATAGCAAGAAAAATCTATAAAACAGTATAACACAAAATAAAAGTGACATGGTGAACTGATTGAAATGCTTCTGATTTTTGTAACTGATAATTGATTGAATGATAAGGAGAGATAAGATACGATGAGAACAATATTTGCAGAATACAATCCACAGCGCAACAGGATTGATGTTTACACCTCTGCTGGCTGTATGCTCCGCATTGATTGCTGGGAAGCTGAAAACTTATTCGATAGAAATCAGTGATCCTACCGAATAATTGTCGATAATTAATTAGCCAAGCAGGTGCATTGGCTATTTCTAATGAGCTCGGATTGGTTGTTTCTACCGGACTCTGAGTAGTCGATTCCTCCGGGCTCTGACACCAACGAAAAATCCGGTGTCTGAGAGTGCCAAAATCACCCTCAAAAATACCCCTGAAATTGTTCTCTGGTTGTCCTATATTTATCTACTAAAAATCTCCCATTCGCCTTGCGTCCCTCGAAAACCTCCGGTTTTTCTCGGTCACGGGCTTCGCCCCATGACATCAAATAAAAAAGCTCCGCTCCATGCAAGCATGGGCAGAGCTTTTTATATTTAATGTCGCACGGCTCATGGCCATCGCGTAGATTATCGCTTGCTGAACTGCGGAGCGCGACGAGCTGCTTTGAGACCGTACTAAACATCTCTATGGTGCGTTTTTCCTTGATATTACGGGCTTTTTCGCATTTTCTGTTGTCGGTTGTCCTATTCCTTAACCATAGAAATCGGTGATTTTTCATCGAAATTCTCCTGGTTCAAAGCATCATTCACTACCTCGAAAAGTTCCTCTGGTTTATTATACTTGACCCTCGCGTAAATGTCCATAGTTGTCTTACTATTCTCATGCCCTGCCAAATACTGAACTGTCTTAGGGTCAACGCCCGCATAGAGCAGATTCGTGATGTAGGTATGCCGCAACAAGTGCGGTGTTACATCGAAATTCAGGGTATAGCGAATCTTGGGATTGTTCCTCTGCGTTGTTCCTAATGTCGGCTTGACGGTATATTTAATGCTCTGTCCATTCACATATTTATAGTAGGCTCTCTCTTTTGCAGAACGAACAACTACATACTGCCAAACTCTTGTAAACTGAGAATAGGAAAGCGGCTGTCCCTCGCTGTCGGCAATCACATACTCCGATATGGAATTTGCTTTTGCTTCCCGCAGACAGTCCACCAGACACTTCGGAATGGGAATATCCCTTTTTGCTGCTTTTGTCTTTAGGACGGTAGAAATCACCGGCCTGTTATGCTCTGCACGCCATGCACGTCTCACAGAAATATATGGGGTGGATTCATCTATGAATACACAGTCCCATTGCAATGCAAGAATTTCTTCCCGACGCAAGCCGGAATACAAACCAATCATAATAAAAAGATATGGCGGAAGCTCTTTCACCGTATCCAGCAGAATTGCAACCTGTTGATCTGTTAAGGCGTCTTTCTTTTTCGATGCTTTTCCGCCCTTTGCTGAAATTCCTACACACGGATTATCGGTTATCAGCTGACTGCGCTCTGCCGAATAAAACACACACTTAATCAGCATATTTACCGTATCATACAGTCCTTTCGATTTTTGAGACAGCGGAACAAGCGCCAGACGAATATCATCCGCAGTCACTTCCTCCATATACATATCTCCCAGAGAGTTAATGACATAATTCTTCATATTCTGTCTGTATCCTTTTATAGTAGCCGTAGACACTTTTGCTGACTGCATCAGCAGCCATTTCTCACAATACTCGGCAACCGTTGGATGCTTTCGGTGAAAGATGATCTCCTCCACCTGTCTCCGGGCCTCCAACTGCTTTTCATATAATTCTTCACAGGTGGTCGCATATAAGCTGACCTGCTTTCCATCGGCATCTGTAATTCTGGTTCTGTAATACAGTGTTCCTTTTCTTGTAACCGTTCCGTACTCTGGAACGCTTTGTTTTTTCTTAGCCATACAAATCTTCCTTTCCTGATAATGAGGGTTCTTAAATTCACACCTTCTTTTTATCAGAAAGCACCCACTTAATCAAAGATACGGATTATGTAAAACAAAGAGCGAGACATCCTTGCCTCGCTCCAGCTTTGTTTCCTGCTCTTTATAATTGTTATGCCTGTGCTGCATCCCACTGGGCAAATGCACCACCCATTGTTCTTACCAGCTCATCCGGTCTGTTGTATTTGACCTTTGCGTAAATATCCATCGTAATTTTACTACTCTCATGCCCCGCCAGGTATTGAACCGTTTTCGGGTCCACGGACGAATGAATCAGATTCGTAATGTATGTATGACGCAGCTGATGCGGTGTCACTTCAAAATCTAAGCTGTAAATCACTTTTCCGTTATGTGCTGCCTTTTCACCGAGGACCGGCGTAACCGTGTGCTTTACACGCTTTCCATCCTCGTAGCGATAATAGAAACGCTCCTTGACTGTTCGGGTCACAATGTACTGCCAAAGCCGCTTGAACTGTGTGTAGGACAGCGGATCGCCTTCCCGGTTCGGCACTACATATTCTGACTGTGAATTAGCTTTTGTCTCTTTCAGACAGTCCGCCAGGCAAACCGGCAACGGAATATTTCGATGCGCGGCTTTCGTTTTCAGCTCATCCAGAATCACCGGTCTGTTATTTTCCGTGTGCCATGCCCTGCGTACCGTTAAATAAGGGCAATCCACATCCAGATATACAGAATCCCATTTTAGGGCAAGAATTTCTTCTCGTCGCAATCCTGCATACAGCCCTAACATGACAAATACATACGGCGGAAGTCCCTGAATGGCATCCAGCAGTCTGGCGGCCTGTTCATCCGTCAATGCAGCTTTGTCCTTCTGCGGAACGCCTCCACCTTTGGCCGTAAGGTAAATCGTTGGGTTGTTATCAATAATCTTACTTTCCTTTGCTGCACGGAAAATGGATTTATACAGGATAACCACTGACTTATATACCGAAGCAGACTTCTCGGAAACAGGAACAAGTGCAAGCTGAATGTCATCCAGTGTCACATCTGCCATCCGCATCTGTCCCAGTTCTTTTATAATGTGCCGTCTGACCTTTGAGGTATAATCTATCAGCGTGGTTGCCCTCACATGAACCGACTGCATCAAAAGCCATTTTTCACAGTAGTCTGCAACCGTCGGGGATTTCCGACAGAATGTATCGTTGTCGATCTGCTCTAATGCTCCCAACTCTTTATCATATAATTCTTCCGGTGTTCTCGCGTAAAGGGCCACCAGTTTTCCATCTGCGTTCTGAACCCGCGTTCTATAATAATCTATGCCGTTAAGCGTAACTGTACCGTATTGTGGAATTGCTCTTTTTCTTTTTGCCAATTCCGCCACCTCCTAAGAATATACTCCAGCGCTGTATCTATGTTTTATCAGACCATTCCGTTTCCAGCAAGGATACGGATCGACTCACACTCCAGCTCTGCGAGGTCTACGATAAGTTGCGTTCTTTTCTGCTGGCTTTGCTCTGTGGGTGCATTTTGCGATATACTCCTGAAGGCCCGCTGAGGTAAAGTACACACAGCCATTCTGCACATATTGCACATAAGAAATAAGACCATTGTTACGGGCCGCGTCCAGCGTTGCAATGCTGATACCTAAAATTTCTGCTGCTTCTTTTCGTGTAATAAGTTTTTCCATAAAGCATATTTCCTCCAATCTGTCAAGTTTGTCATCGTGTTTATTCAAAACCACATGAATACGCTGGCAGCCGAAACTGCCAGCGCATGGTATCTGATTTTGAACAGGAAGCTACAAACGCTTCCTATTTATATAACTCAGCTTTCATCACATTTGCCACGCCCCCTGACGATGGGAACACAACAGGTCTCCGCTGGCGCAGCTGTCATAACTCCGCAGCATCGTTCGTATCGTGTGCCGCAGGGTTCCCCCCAAGTCTTTGGCGGGCCGTGAGGAAGTATCTTTAAGCCCCCATGCAGTCATCGCGCCGAATCTGCCACCATCCGTTTTGTGGAATCGTAGATCGCTCCAAAGCAGCTTTGTTCATCACCTCCCTGACTGCTCTATCTTCGCGGCGTTCCACACTCGCTCGTACACGGGTTATGTACCTGTTATGCTGTCTATGAAATTGTCAAAGTGCTGTTGAAGGGGGAAAACTTGTCCTTCTTATTAACTCTGACAAAAAGAGCAAAAAACGAGCGCACCAAGCGAAATTTTATCAAAAATATTTTGCCAGCTGTTTCAGCCCTCGCCGAATGCTGTCACGGACACGGCTTGGGTCTACACCCTCTGCTGCGGCTATCTCTCCTACTCTCATGCCCAGATAATACCTGGCATAGATCCGCTTGGCTTGTTTCTCCGGCAGAGCCATTACTGCGGCATAGAGTTTCTCCCGCAGCTGCTTTTCCTCCAGGAGCATTTCCGGCGTCTGGGGCTTCATCAGGATCGCATTTTCAATGCCATTGTCGCAGTCCAGAGAGTAATGCGCCTTATAACGATACATCCTCCGGTCATAGGCAGCTTCTGCACGCTCAGAGTCTCTGATCGTCTCCAGCACATCTTCGGTTACTTCTACAAAGTGATCACTTTTGTAAACATCGGGATATAAGTCCCTAAGATTGACTTTCTTCATTATGTACCTCCATTTCGATTCACGGGTGATTGACGGGTGAATCGAATGAAGGCGGAGACCGACACCGGCAGACAACCGGATCATCTCCGAAAAAATGGCAACAAAAAACGCCAGATTTCCGCAATGGGAAACTGGCGTAGCAAAAACACCTATTATTCTGCTGATTTAGATGGAATGATAATACTGATAGATAGTCATACTCTCCCGGAGGAGGAGCAAGGCTTTTTTTAATTGATGCAGCTCATGGCTATTGCGAATGACGAAAATTGACATGGCGGTATCCTCCTATGTACCGCCGTGCCTTACACAATGCTAAAGTCCTCGAAGCAAAAAGAAACGGCGGCCTTGATCTACTCAAAACCGCCGTATCGTCAGTGATACAGGAAAGCGCACGAAATCCTCTGCCCGTCAGCGGTTTTTTTCTTTTCCCCGCTGTGGAGGCAGATGTTTCTTATTGATTTACCACAAGCATAAACTACAAATGTTACACAAATGTCCGAGGTGCCTTTGATTTCGACAGAAAAACAGGCTGAATTGTTACAAAGCTCGGACATTTCAAAAATTTCTTTGGAAAATGGCGAAAAAGGCGGGGCAGCACACGCCGCCCCGCCGATCTCAAAAGTTCATTCCATTGCTCGCATTTCTTCCACAAGCGATTGATTTTTCTGTCTGCGCATTGTCCAGAAGGACAGAATAACCTCTAAGCCAAACAGCACCAGAACAAACAGACCCATTTGCAGGAAGGGGAAGGAATATGGCATAATCACTCCATCGAAAGTCATTTCACTGAATTTTCGCGCAGCTAACACTGCAATCGGGAGGCCGACTGCCAGAGTTGCCAGCGCAGCAGAAAACGCATAGCAAATCCCCTCATAGATAGTCATTTGGCAGAGCTGCTTTCTAGTCAGACCGATGGCGCGAAAGACACTGTTTTCCCTCTTTCTGGACATCTGGTTGGAGAGGGTGGTGTTGATGAGGTTGACCACGCCAAAGAGGAATACCAGCCACGACAACGCCTGAAATCCTCCAAAAACGACCCTGTTTTCCATTTCCTCATAATCCTTATGTATCCCAATGGTATCCAGTTCAAGGTCGGGATTGGAAGAAATGATCGCACTCAGATTGTTTTCAATCTGCTCCGCCTTTTGGGGATCGCTGACAATGCTCCAGGAATAATCAAAACAATCGATCATAGGCAGTGCTTCCTGAAATAACTCTTTGGTTGCAACCATGCAGGTGTTGTCCAATGCCAGAGTGCCATGACCATTTTTCAGCTTATTGTCCGTGAACAGACCTGAAACAGTGACAGGAATCACCTGCTCCCCTATGGAAAGTTCTATAATCGATCCTACATCTACACCAATCATATCTTCTGCATAGTCCATATCAAGTGCAATACTATGGGAATCCTGCGGTAGAGTCCCCGACACAAGTGCCGCTTGCATTTGGTCCCTATTTCGATCACTCAACAGATCGCACATTCCGCCAGAAGAACTTTCCTCATTTTCAAACCGCACATGGATTGCCTGCCGGCTCTCTATCACATCTGTTACGCCGTCTACGGCCAGCACCTCCTGCCGAAGCGCTTCATTCAAAGGATTTCCTTTCGACATCACCTCATATTCTGTTTTTTCAGAATTGATATAGATTTTATAATCCCCATCCGGGAAAAACTGTCTTGCGATCCGCTCTGGCGAACGAACCAAAAGAATAGACGCTGTCACCAAAAGGATCACCCCGCCCAGACTCAGGGAAGCCACAATACTGATCGTCTTTTTGCGGTCACGCCTGAAATTTGCAATTCCCATGGAGAGAGGATTTAACCGCATATTCTTCTTATGCGCATGGGACTTTCCGCTCTGATTGCCAGTAAAACGAACTGCTTCAATAGGAGAGATACCTGCGGCAATCTTTACCGGTTTGCGGATTGCAATGGATACCATAAACCAGCTAAGCAGTGCAGTCAAAACAATCGCGGCAGCATAAAATGACAGATTGAATCCACGGGAAAACAGCGCAAACCCGACTGCACATCCCAGCAAAATACCGATTCCAATGCCAGCCCATCCTAAGAAACAGCCTTCTTTTTTGACAATACGGCGGATCTGCTTTGGCGTTGTGCCGATAGTCCGCAGTTGTCCATAGCTTTGGATTTTGTCATTGATAGAGATTTGGAAGATACTTTGTATCACAACATACCCTCCGATGATGACCAGAACTGCGATTCCAGCAACCAGCGCAAGCATACTGACATTCACAGGCTGCTTATAGAATTTCATATAGCTGAGGTTCATGATCGGCATTTCCAGCTGATATTCCTTGGCAATCTCCCGGCTGCGGGCAGTCAGCTCTGTTTCATCCATTTGCTGCTCATTCTTAAAATGTACATAGGCACGATAATCAGCGGGATCATAGCCGCTCCATCCTTTCAGGGCTTCTTTGGAAAGAAGGATGGAAGATCCATTTACCTCTTTTTCTTTATAGCCTTCCAGAATGCCAGTTACCGTATATTCTCCGTGAAAACTCTCGCTGTTCAGCATAACCTTTTCACCAATCCCGGCATCTGCACCGTAGTTGGAAAGGAAATAACGGCTCACCGCCACCTCATCCTCCTTTTGGGGCAGACGGCCCTCCAGCAGCTTCATTTGGTCACGGGCAATATACATCGTTTCCTCATCACAATAAATGTAGGAGGCGTTATATCCCTGCTTGGCAGGTTCCACAGCCAGCATATAATACTCTCCTACCCTTGAGAAGTCATCCAGCCCCTTCAGGGTGGACACATCTTCTTCGGTAATCCTGGTATAGACCGCCTCATAGGTATCCTCCACATGATTTTTCTCTATCTGCCGGGTAGACAAAGCCATCACAATCGAAAAACAAATCAGACAGGATGCCAGCGCAACAGCGATCACCACCATCAGATTCCGGCGCTTCTCGCTTTGCAAACTTTTCTTTGCCAGCTTCTTTGTAATAGCGCTGGTATCATTTTCAAAAGGCCATGTCATAGCCTGCCACCTCCTTATTCCACAATCTTTCCGTCCTCAATGCGGACAATCCGATCTGCAAGGCGGGCAATATCGTTGTTGTGGGTAATCATCACGACAGTTTGCCGGAACTCCGCACTGGTACGCTTGATAAGCCCCAGCACCTCGGCGCTGGTCTTACTGTCAAGGTTGCCGGTCGGCTCGTCGGCCAGCACAATAGCCGGTTTGGTAATCAAGGCGCGGGCAATCGCCACACGCTGCTGCTGGCCGCCGGAAAGATTATTCGGCATATTTTTCAGTTTATCTTCCAGCCCCAGCAGGTGAACAATCTCGTCCAAAAACTTCTGATCCACCGTGTCCCCGTCCAGCTCCACCGGCAGGACGATGTTCTCATGCACATTCAGAATGGGAACAAGGTTATAGTTCTGGAAGATAAAACCGATGTTGCGGCGGCGGAAGATGGTGAGCTGTTCGTCGTTCATTTTCGACAGCTCTTTGTCCCGGACAATCACGGTTCCGCTGGTGGGAGTGTCCAGCCCGCCCATCATGTGAAGCAGGGTGGACT
>CDZG01058489.1_pt1 | contig 11710 bp, 17 predicted proteins | sample 557741 | NCBI WGS metagenome assembly CDZG01 (sample SAMEA3182086, study PRJEB8094) | gut metagenome | biome: human; feature: gut; material: Stool; isolation source: human stools | place: Canada | collected 2013-01-21
TCAGATCTATCATAGCGATTGAATGGACCGAAGCAGTACAGCGACAGCCTCAATATCCACACCGACCGGCAGCTTCAATTCTGCACCCCGGTATTGGATCTGAAGAATCTCCGTTGAAGTCACAGAAGATTCCAGCTGCACGATCTGAGGCCCGGCAGCTTCTGCCATCTGACTGCGGAGTTTCCGGAGCCAGTAGTAAAAGCTTTTCTCGGAGATCCCACGCCGCCGGCAAAACTCCCGTTTTGTCAGTCCACTGTTACTGCCTTCCTCAATGAGCATTGCCCACGTCTGCACCCGATAGTCATCCCGTACTGCCAATACATCTGCCATTTGATAGCATCTCTCCCTTCTTCTTGAAAAACTCACCGTGCGTTTTTCAAGTTTTGGGATATTATCTCACATCGTTGGGTGAGATTCTAGGCGGGCGGTTATTGTGCGCTTACCGTAGAACCATCGAACCGGCGCTCTTTTTGCGTTTCAGGACAGATCAAGGGCGGCAGCCCAGAGAGGAGCAGTATATGCGAAAACCAACAAGGCCACTGGCGCGGCGGATCGATGAGCGACAGCCAGCGCCCTACCAGCAGAGCTCGCCGGAGCCGGTATTCTGCAATGAGCACGAGAGGTGTCAGGGCTGTCCCTACCCACGCCACGGCATCGTCTGCTGGCATCGGGACGGGACTTGTTTGCGGACAGATATGGAGGAAATAGGACGGAGGCGAAAGAATGATTCGAGCAGTTTTAAGTAACCCATCTCACCCGGAATATGGCGTGGCAACCATCCCGTTCCCCATCCCCCACGACCAGTACGCCCGCTGTATGGAGCTGCTGGAGGCTCTGGAAATTGGCGACGCGGTCAAAGCCGACTGCAAAGTTGAGAAGATCGACAGTTTCTACACCGTCCTCAAGCGCACGGAGATGCTCACGGTCAATGTGGAGGAGCTGAACTACCTTGCCAAACGGCTGGATAGCTTTGATACCGGCGAAGCCGCACAGTTTCAGGCGATGGCGCACAAGCTGGAGCTTTTTGAACTGAAAGATCTGATCAACCTGACCTTTTGCTGCCAACAGGCCACTGTCATTACAGATTTTTCTGACATCTCCGCTGTTGGCCGGAACCACTACATGAATCTGCACGGCGGCAGTGCAAGAGTTGACGAGTTGGAAGCGCTGGATGGTGTGGAAACAGCAAGGCAGCTCATTGAAAATGGAAACGGTGCTGTCACGCCCTACGGTGTGGTCTATGACAACGGCATGAAGTTGGAGCCGGTCTACGACGGCCGGTTCTTCCTCTGCTATTACTACGAGCCGAACGCCATCACCGTTGCGGTGACATCCAAAGCCGAGCCGGAGGACACCAATCACATCACATGGCTGTTCCTCCCCATGGTGCAGGAGGAGATCGACCGCACCCTCCTTCGCGGGGGCATCACGGATCCTGCGGATATTCGACTTCGGTTGGAGGATACGCAGCTGCCGGATGAGGCGGATGTGTTACTGGATATGGAACAGGAAAGCCTTGCAGATCTCAATGCCCTGGCGCAGGCTACAGATGCCCTTTCCTCGGATGACATGGAAAAGCTGGGGGCTGTGGTGATGCTGGCGAAGCCTCAGAATGCAGAACAGATTAAGAACCTCGCGGAGAATCTCGACCTGTTCGATTTCGCTCTCGGCGCGCATACACCGGTGGAATACGGTAAGTACATGATCCAACAGTCTGGTCGTTTCGAGTACGATGAGAATTTGGATGAGTTCTATGATTACGAGAAGTATGGCCTCCAGCGCATGGGCGAGGAGGACGGAATGTTCACAGATAGAGGCTATATCGCCTATAAGGGTTATTACAGCATGGAGGAAGTGATGAACGGAAGCCAGAGCAGCCACATGGAGATGGGAGGGATATGACCGATGGCAACGCTATTGTCCCTCTGACTGTCGTCAACAACCCCGGCTTTGACTTGCCCAAGACTGGTGGTCGGGGTGTTTGGGTGTATACGGTAGGCGGTGTCCTGCTTCTGTGCACGGCAGCTTTCATTGTGATCCGCAGCCGTAAGCAGCACAAGAGTGAGCAGTGAAACGCTGGCTACTGGCGGCGGCTTGCGGTGTTGTGGCGCTGGGGCTTCTGCTTTACCCGCTGGTGGGAGAACTTCTGAGTGAAAAGTACCACTCCGACGTGGAGACAGCCTATACCGCAGCCATAGAGGACACCGATGATGCCGAGCTGACCGCCCAGTGGCAGGCGGCGCAGCAATATAATGCCATGCTGGCCAATGCGACGATCTCTGAGGGAGGGGCTTCCGCCCCTCCCTTGGCCTACGCAGATTAGCTCACGGTGGGCGGTGTCATGGCTTACATCGACATCCCCAAAATCAACGTGTACTTGCCTGTGCAGCATGGCACAGGCGCAGAGACATTGGAAAGGTCCGTAGGCCATGTAATGGGCACATCTCTGCCGGTGGGCGGCAGCAGCACCCACGCGGTGCTTTCGGCCCACAGTGGTATGGCGAGCTCCAAGCTTTTTTCGGATATTGACCGGCTTGCAGAGGGCGATACGTTTTACATCCATGTGCTTGGCGACACATTGGCCTATGAAGTGGACGGCATCAATACGGTACTGCCCACGGACACAAGTCTGCTACAAATCGAGGAGGGCAAGGACTTTGTAACGCTGGTGACGTGTACGCCTTTCGGCGTCAATACCCATCGCCTAACATGATGTATTGCGTCAGGGAAAAACCGGTGTCCGTGATCACAGAGCTAAAATATATGCAAAATTCCCGTGAGGAATTTGAGACCATGCTCCGCGCTTTGAAAGATAAAGATTTTGCCGGAAAGAATTTGGCGGAAGAGCTGGAGCTGACGCAGATCAGTTTCCCGCCTGCACAGGCGGAAGAGATCAGCGCAATGCTGATGCAGCGTGCCATCCCACCTGATGCGCAGCGGGCAGCGATGTTCTTTTTGCTCCACAATCTCAGCTACAATGGGCTGGGAACAGAGTTTGCCGCGCTCGACCGTGATTGGGATAGATTCGAGCATCAGATTACCAGATGTGCGCGGATATTGCAGCACATTCCCATGGAGAACCGGAGCTACAAGGATATCTTGAGCAAATATGACGCACTGGATACGGTTTTCTATTGTGACCCGCCGTATCTTGGCGCGGAAAAGTATGGTGTACCTTTTTACAGGTCGGATCATCAGGAACTGCATGATATGCTGGTCACGCGAAAAAGCTTTGTGATCGTGTCCTACAACAAGAAAGACGAGATCAAAGAACTATATCATGACTTTTTCATCTTCGAGGTGGATCGACCGAACAGTATGTCAAAAAAGAAGGAGGATCGCTATGAGGAGTACATTATGACCAACTATGATCCATCTATGTTTGCACCACAGATATCCTTCTTCAATAACTACGACAACGGAAAGAAAGCCTGTACGTTAGTACATACACCCCAATACCCACTGAAAGAAAAATAGGAGAAAAATATGACTTGTGAGATGGAACTCAATCAATGTGGGCTTCAGATACCCAGCGAAATACTTGCGGCTCTGGCGCTGGCGGACATTACGCTGGAAGCCCATATGTGCCGGCATCTTATCATGCTGATGCCCCAGGCCATGACAGCCTTGGAGCTCATCGACGTGCTGGAGGGAATGCAGGAGGCCTTCGACCAACTGCTGAACGGCCTGATCGCGGCCTGCCGTCCTACATGTTGTAATTGCTGCCAGACGGTAGATGAGGGGCACTATGATCTCTCTCAGGTGCCGGAACAGCTCTTGGCTGTGCTGATGGACAATGACTGCTGCAAGGGACTGTTGGCAAGGCGTCTGGAGACGGGAGAGACTGTCTATGGAGAATGAGCAAATGTACCCCCACACGGCAAAGGAAGCACGGGAACGTGGTGAGCTGGAGCAATGGCGGGCCAACTACCGTGCCAACTGCGCCTGTGCCGGAGCTATCGAGCTGGTGATCCGTGAGAGCTTTGACGGTATGCATCTGAAAGAGGATTGCGCCAGGCGTGTTATTGACCACTACGGCTATAAGCGAACGGCCTTTGTGCTGGCCAACACCTTGCAGGAGCATTCCTATGATGGCCGCTATCACCCGACAAATATACAGTGGAGCCGGAGCATCTATATCCCTCCCGATGGTGACCATCGCTACGCATTTATGGTGGGCAGCCATCCTGCGGTGCTGGATGGATTCGTTACGCAGTATCGGGCGGAGCTGGCAAAGCTGCACCTGTTTGGGGCGGAGCACTGTGCGCCAAATTCCCGTGAACAGGACTTCACCGGAAAGGTACTGGTGCTGTCGCCGGAAGTGCTGCGGGAAGCCTGCTGGCGGCCGGAGGATCAGCTCTGGCTGGCGTGGGACGGCTTCGGCTGCCGCCCCAACGCCAGAGGCCGCTCGATGCGCTGCACCTGCCTGGGGGACGGTGAAATGACCCGCTGGAACCGTTCGGAGTTCGTGGGTATCCTCAAGGACGAGTGTCTTCCTGATTGGGCGACGGAGAAGCTGGCCCAGCTGCGGCAGGAGCAGAAAAAGGAACCGTCCATGAATGAAATGACAATGTGACAAGGAGAACATGAACATGAAAACTGTAAAACGAACGATGGCGGCGCTGTGTCTCACAGCGCTTCTTTGCTGCCTGCTGTGCGTGTCGGCCTACGCCACAGGCACCAGCGGCGGCACCGGCGATGTGGCCAGCGCCGTAGAGAGCACCTGGGCCACAGCCTCCGGCCAGATCAAGACGGTGGTCAACAACGTGGTATTTCCTGCCATTGACCTGATTCTGGCAGTATTTTTCTTCGCCAAACTTGGGCTTACGTATTTTGATTTTCGCAAAACCGGACACTTTGAGTGGAGCGCACCGGCTATCCTTTTCGCCTGTCTGGTGTTTACCCTGACCGCCCCGCTGTATGTGTGGGACATTATCGGGATTTGATGAAACGCCCTCTCTTGTGCATGGAGGAGGTGAACTGAGAATTGTTTATCTGGGATTTTGTGGCAAATACAGTGCTGGGGCAGATCCTGGACTGGTTCTACGGCCAGATCGTGGGCTTCCTGGGCAATTTCTTTGCCGAGATGGGCAGCATGGGCGCCGAGCTCTTTGATATGAGCTGGGTGCAGAGCATCGTGCTGTTCTTCTCTTATCTGGGCTGGGCGCTGTACGCCGTGGGGCTGGTGGTAGCATGCTTCGAGTGCGGCGTGGAGTATTCCTCCGGTCGCGGCAATGTGCGGGAAACGATACTGAACGCCTTCAAAGGCTTTCTGGCCGTGGAGCTGTTCACGCAGCTTCCGGTCAGGCTGTATGTGCTGGCCATCTCTCTGCAATCCAGCCTGACCGCGGGCATTACCGGCTTCGGGACAGTCACCATAGGCGATGTGGCGAAGCAGATACTGGAGAATTTCAGCCTTGTGGACAGCATCGCCAATCTGGTGAACCTGACGCCCTTTGGCGGTTTCATGAACACGCCCACCAGCGGTCTTACGTAGCTCAAAAATATCTTTCTGAGACATTTGAATCAACGCTCCGACCGTGTGGATGCCGCCACGTCTCAACGCGTTTGTTGCACGAGTACCTAGTCCAAGACTTTCAATCGGCGCATCTTGAACATTAGGAAGAATCTCTTTGATTCGTTTTGCTCGTTCCTCAAAGAAACTGATGATAACGTCTGAATGGGCTATTACGCCATTCAGCTCTTGGAGAACATCTTCACTGATATTGCGTATTGCAGATAGTTCTGTCATATTGCAGTTCAGCAAATCGTCTAGCTTCATTAAGCCCACACGGGCGAGGAAACTTTTGCTCTTGTCCGAAATCTCCAAGTCGTGGATATAAATCGTAATATGCGTTTCTTTCATCTTATACCCCCAAAAGCCCTTTTTGAGAAATAAGAAAAATATCATAAGAGGATCTCTCTCAAACCCTTCACAGTCGCTTCGATGAGAAATTATGTAGAAAGTTTTTCCTTTTACCCTGATTCAACGCGCCGCCCATGTGTAATCCCTTTACATGAACATAGTTCACGCTGAAATGGTTCAGCTTTTCCATAAATTTATCATTAGCTTATTACCACTAATCGCTCTGTACAAAACACCGCCTCGTATAAGTACACAATGTTCACAATAATTATACCACAAAAAACGATCGGATTCTACACTTTTTGCTAATTATCAAAGAAAAAGTGGGAGTGCATTGTTCAAAATGCACTCCCACTGAAATATTATCGCTCCCAACTGTCTCGGCTTTTCTTCTTGTCCTGCTTCTGCTTTGTCTTCTGTTGCTGTTTCTGACGCAGACGTTCACGGATGGAGCGTTCTTCTGCTTCCTCATGGAGCAGGTTTGCCACATCCCGTTTGCTGTCGTACATCATCAGGGGATCGTACTTATTCCCATAAGCAGACTGCACACAGTCAACCGCAGAACGCTCCATTGCAGGACGCAGGGCACACCTTGCGTCCTGTAATTCTTCTGGGTCAAATTCTGCTGCCTGCTCCTTCAAATCAGCATATTGCCGCAAGGCATCGTTCAGCTCATCCGTGTACTTTTCTTCGTGCTGGGCCAGCTTTTTGAGTGCGGCTTCCAACATGGAAATATCCTTTTTTACAGTGGCAATACTGGCATCGTCGCTGCATTCCAGCGAGTGCAGCAGCATATCTTTCTCGGATTTCAGCTCCTCTAATTCCTCGGTTAGCTCTGCAATACGGCGGGACAGTTCACGCTGTTTCGGGATGAGATAGAAGGGAGTCTCCTTCTTTTCGGCAAGTAAAGACTTCCGTTCCTTGCTCTTGCCCCGAATTTCCTGAACCAACTCGGTATAGCGCACCAGCTTCGGCTGAACGGCATGGATATACTCTTTCATGCGCTGCTTGCCCAGGCCGATATGCCGCAGCTGATAGTGAAAAACAATCATATTCGCCAACAGCTTTTCCATCGCCTCGGCAATAACCGGGATTGTATTCTTTACCGCCTGCCCCAGCTTCTTGACCGCAGCTTTTAACTCCCGCAGCAGCGCATTGTCTGCCTTGATTTGTCGATTGATTTCACAGCGGTCAGAGATAATACAGAACCACACGGCTTGCTGCCATCCGTGGGCAGTCCGACCGGAACATCCGAAAGCTGCGGATGACCATTCAGAAAAAGCTGCAAAGGCGGATGTATGAGCATCTGAGCGAAAAGCTGGAAAACGATCATGGACTTACGCTGCGGGAGCGAGAGTTCGTAGAGGAATATGAAGCACTGCTGCAAACCATGGGCAAAGATGCCGTGATCCGCCGGGAAAACAAAACCAAACCGAGAAAAAAGAAAACCGCCCTTGACGATGTCAAGGACGGTTGATACAATAGTAATATGGTTAATATATAGTTGGATTACGAGTTGAGAGGATTGACGCCATGAAGAATCTCTTTGAGCAGTCCCGTTCCCATTGGGTGCGGTATGACCGCTATGAACTGAAAGCCGCCGCAGATGGGAAGCGGTACATCACGCCGGGAAAGAACGCTAAACCTGACATCTATAATCCCTTGAAGGAAGCGCCGGGAATCGTGCTGGATGCGCTGAATGTGGGAATGTTGATGATGAACCGCAGTCCGGAGGACGAGGTGGAAAAGGCCATTCTGGAGTTTGTGACGCATTACGGCCTGCTGGGCCTGATGACAGCGCTGCCCACCACGCCGGCCTTCATGGACTATGAGAAAGTGTATCTGCCGAAAAACCATTTCATCAGGGCAGAATCCATGGAAACCGAGGACTATCTGGCGCTGTTCTATCCCTTTGACCAGCTGGATTTGGTCAAGAAGGGCATTGAGTCCAGCTGGAGCGTGTCCGGTGACCGCACGATGGTGGCGCTGACCATGACCTTTGCAGATGAACCCATGGCGAAAACCATGAGCTTCCAGCGGGAGTACGCTGAACCGTATGAATGGGTGGCACAGCAGTTCAAGGACTGGGCCTTTACCCTGACCACATCTATTCTGTACTACAACGATTATAATCTGATCGACGAGGATACAAGAAATCTGTACCGCATGGGCATGGCCGCCTTTGGCGGCATTGCGCCCAGCTATCATATTGAGCTGCTGGACAAGCCGACCATCTATTGGGATTTCCACTCTCTGCTGCTGGGCATCCAGATGATGTTCAGCTTCCTGCTGGTGGACGGAGAGAAGCCCCTGCGGCTGTGCAAGCACTGCCAGAAGGTGTTCCTGAGCAGCCGTTCCAATTCCGCATTTTGCAGTCCCCGGTGTAAGAATCAGTATAATGTCTATAAGAGCAGAGGAAAAAATAAGGGACAGGACGGTGAGAATGATGATTGACCGCTGGATCGCAGAAGCGACCGAATATGATTTCAAGGTCGCGCTGGAGGTAAAGAAGCCGAAAAGCTGGCTCAAAAGCGTCAGTGCCTTTGCAAACGGCATCGGCGGCACGCTGTTTTTCGGGATTGATGATGACAGAAACGTGATAGGCTTGTCAGATGCGCAGACCGATGCGGAGACGATCAGCCGTCTGATCAAAGAGCGAATCACGCCCTATCCGAGTTTTGTCCTTGCTCCTGAACGAGAAAATGGTAAGGACATTCTTGTCCTGTCCGTATCGTCCGGACGGTCTACGCCGTATTACTATAAAGCGGACGGTATCATGGAAGCCTATATCCGAATGGGCAATGAAAGCGTGATCGCCCCGTCCTATGCGCTGAATCAGCTGATTCTCAAAGGGATGCACCGCACCTATGACGAACTGGTTTCCGAGTATGATTTCAAGGATTACGCTTTTTCCAAGCTACGCGAACGGTATAAGGCTTGGACGGGCAACAGCATGGAAGAAAAGCTGTTCGATTCCTTCGATATGCGGGACGAACACGGCAAGCTGACCAATGCAGGCGCTTTGCTTGCGGATGATTCTCCCATCCGACATTCCCGCCTGTTCTGCACACGCTGGAACGGCCTTGATAAAAGCGGCGGCATGGTAGATGCACTTGACAGTGCGGAATTCTCCGGCAGCCTGATCATTCTGCTCAATGAGGGCGTCAGCTTTGTCAAGCGGAATATGAAAACGCGCTGGAAGAAAACCGCCGATTCCCGTGTTGAGATGCCCGACTACTGCGAACGAAGCGTTTTCGAGGCCCTTGTCAATGCACTGATCCATCGTGACTATCTGATTTTGGGCAGCGAAGTCCACATCGACATTTACGATGACCGCCTTACCATATATTCTCCCGGCGGTATGGCAGACGGCACACGGATACAGGAGCGTGATCTGTCCAGTATTTCCTCCACGCGCCGCAACCCTGTCCTTGCAGATATTTTCGGACGGCTGGGCTATATGGAGCGGCAAGGCAGCGGCTTTAAGAAAATCACGGAAACCTACCGCGCCGCTCACAATTACCGTGACGAACTGGAGCCTAAATTCTATTCAGATGCCAGTTCTTTTCAAGTTACGCTCTATAATCTGAATTACGGAACTGCGGCAACCGCAAACAAGGTTACGATTGAGGACGAAAATGTTGCGATTGAGGTTGCGATTGAGGACGAAAATGTTGCGATTGAGGTTGCGATTGACCAGCTGAACGCAAGCCAAGGTACGATTGCAAAGGCGAAAGCAGTATTTGCAAATATGGGCGCTGATGGCGTCTTTGGCCGATCTGACATTGCTGCTATCACAAAGGATTCTGTTACTGCCGCAGGCAATCTCATTACAAAACTGAAAAATGCGGATTTGATCGAGCCTGTCAGCGGCTTTGGAAAGGGTAAATATAAGTTTATAGCACCAAAAGAATAAAGATAATGCCCGTTATTGGCCATACTGCCAATAACGGGCATCTGTCATTCATATACAAGCTCAGTCAGAACGATTTCCTCTGCGCGGCTGTGGATGTTGTTCATGCGGCGCACCCATTCCATTTGGTTGGCGGCTTTGAGCGCTTCGGTCACATCTTCCTGCCTTGCCATATCGGAAACGATGATTGCCATACGCTCGTTACAGGCTTGGTCGATCTCGGCAAGGTGCCGATGCAGCGTTCCGCTTGTGAGCAGGTTTGTGTAGAGAATGGGGCGATGTTCTTTCAGATAGCTGCGGCGCATCCGCCCGTACTTGCCGATCTGGTATTCCGGCTCATCCGGCAGCGTAAGATTCGGGATAAGATAATCACCTTCCTGACGGTAAGTGCCGCCCAGTTGCTCAAATAGCGATTTCATAAAAGTCAGCTCCTTTTTGTGTTGATTTGCAGCGGTTATAAGGATTATTCTGCTCCTTTCCTACAACTGCTGTTCCATTCACCACAAATGAGCCGCAGTCATATGTATTAGGTGGGAGAAACCACCCTCTACATAGTAACTCTTGGTTCTGTATGCTGTTGCTCTCACCGCCGTCCCTGTCCTCGTCGCCCACGGAAAGGCGGGAGTAAAGGGCTGTAATTTTGCTATAATCAGTCATGTGCATAACCTCCTGTGCGTCCATGTATGTGTCATTTACACTTAAAATTATGCACTCCAACGTGCCGTGCCGCATAAGCTGTTTCAGCGTTTGCTTGCCGCGATGGGGCGTGTCCCTCGCCTTGCGGTAGAGCTGCAAGAGCTTCTGCAGCGCGGCTTGCAGCACCTTTCCGTCCAGCTTTGCCGTCTTGATTGCAAGGGCAATCATCTTTCGGGTTACTTCTTCCTGCAACGGTTATCACTCCTTTCGATTTTTCTGCCGCAGTCAGGGCGGGTGCACCCGCCAGATCCGCCATATTCTCATAGGCTCTCGTCCGGCGAACAGGAATAGTCCGGGATACCTGATTTCGGCTTGCCCCAATCAGGGCTTGCCATGTCGTGCGCGACAAGGGCGGTATAGTAGTTGTCGATGGTGGACGGAGCGTTGAACAGCACCGCCCGCAGATATTGCTTGATGTTGCGGATCTTCGTAGTGTTCTCCCGCATACAGTCCATGACAAACTCGATGTGGCTGCTGTTCAGCTTCAAGAATTTGCTCTTTACCAGCTCGGCAGGGTAATCGTCGCCAGCGATGCGGAGCGTCTTTCGCGCAGAGCAGACAGTTTCCAGCATGAGGTCTACGATCTCGTCCAAACGCTCCTTGTCCATTTTGGGGTTCTGCGTGAGTGTGTCATACTCGATATTCTCCCTGATGATTTCACGGTAAATATCTACGGAACTCTGTTTGAACGCTTCCGTTCCTTTCCGTTCCAGCGTAGCTCTGCAAGGTGAGAGGTCAGGGGAAAGGATAGGAAAGGAATCGGTATTTGATAGATCTGTAATTGATTTTTCTTTCTTTGGTAAGTTAGTTCTTGATCTATCTTTATTTAATTGCGTTGGATTTTCCGACGTCGGATTATCCGTTGTCGGATTTTCCAACATCGGTTTACCCGGTATTGGATTTTCCAACATCGGCTGCGGCTGCTCATAGATGGTATATTCGATAGCAGTCATTTTGCCTTTTTCATCGCGCCCCTGCCGCCGCAGGATATATCCGGCTTTTTCAAGCTCCCATACGGCGGTGCGGATCGCATCAATGCTCTCACGGTTGATATGGGACAGCCCTGCAAGGGTATAGTCCCAATCCTCCGGCAGGGACAGCATTTGCGACAACAGCCCCTTGGCTTTCAAGGTCAGCTCCTTGTTTCGCAGATGGTGGTTTGACATGACGGTGTACCCGCTGTTGCGCTCCACCCGAAATACTGCCATAGGTTATCAGCTCCTTTCGCTCACTTC
>CDZG01000968.1_pt1 | contig 11678 bp, 13 predicted proteins | sample 557741 | NCBI WGS metagenome assembly CDZG01 (sample SAMEA3182086, study PRJEB8094) | gut metagenome | biome: human; feature: gut; material: Stool; isolation source: human stools | place: Canada | collected 2013-01-21
CCCCCGCCGCCCGCGCGGGGCGGCGGACGCGGCAGGGCAAAAAAAAACGGCGGCTCGAAAGCCGCTGCACATAACGCTTATCAAAAACAACGATGACCCTTGGCCGATCTCCTGCGTTTCACGGCCAAGGGTCATCCATGGTTCTTAATATCTAACATCATTGACTACCTCTCTTTCTGCGGAGTCACGGCATACAAGATCTTTCCTGTGCTGGGGTACTCTCTGCTATGCAATGCACCGTTGCGCGGTTCTCATGATGCGGGGAACATTGGAGTGTTTTTCTCAGATCCCTTGCAGCCGTCTTCCCCGTGCCGCCACGGCTCGGGGGTATCCTCACTGTACATTGGACTCACCTTTTTTTGTACTTAAAGGATAGCATCTTTTTGTGGGGACTGCAATTCGCAAAGCAGCAGAAAAAAGCAGCGAAAAACTGTTTGAGCTAATGAAATTCCGCACGATCCCGAATTTTCGCTTGACCGATTTATCGCTTTATCATATGATAGTATTGTTGGGGCACAGAGTCTTTGTTCTCCGCGCACGGACGCCATCCCTCCATCAGCGTGTCGTTCTCCATGATAAAGGGCCGGGCGGTGTCCTTCCTCCACGAGATGTCATACTTGCCCATGAGATAATCGCTCAGCGCCGTTCGGTCAGTAAAGCGCAGCGGTCGGTAAGGCTCCTGGAACGCCACCTTTTTGATGAAATAGAGCGTCCCGTCCTCCGCGCACAGCAGCACGCCCACATGCCCGACAAACAGCAGAGATCCCTCCTCGGTCGGCTTATCATGGAAGAATACCGTGATGAGGCGTATCCTCTCGCTGTCGCGGAAGCTCACGCCGCGCTTTCTCCACTGCGCCTGCATGGTACGCACATGGTGCCTGACCTCCGCGCTGTCCTCCGCTTTCATGGAGGCATACAGCGCGCGGAAATCGTTCAGACTGCTCCCGCCCAGTGCCTTCGGATCGGCCTTCAGCGTTTCCTCGTCCACGGACAGCACATCCTCGCCCGCGTCGAAGTCGGTGTTCTAACCATATAATTCCTATAGGCGTGCAAGTCTTTACTCCTTGTCGCACTTCTCAATCGAGCACTCATGCGCTTTCGTCTTTTCATCGTAGTTGATTCCAACTAACAAAATACTGCCAGTATAGTCTCGGATCGATTCCGAGTATTTTTTGGTCTTAATTTGCCGTCACAAGCTTCTTCACTACTATGAGTCAGTCCGACTCCTGATGTGCCATTTGCTTCCCTCCGCTCAGCTGAGAGTTTAAGGTTGCATACCATCTCTGGAACACATCAGGTCTCCCGGGTATACGTGCAGTACCTTGTGCGCTCGCCACGCTCTCAGACCCCGGCGGAACCTGCGCATTCTTGCATAACGTTTGCGCATTGCTGCCTGCTGTGGCATGGAACACATCGGCTTCCGCTCTTTATAAATAACGGGGCTCAATCACTTCACGCTTTCGCATTGCAGCTCTCGCACTCCTCTGCCTACGCTTAAACCTGACCTCACGGCTTCGGCTCCAAGGCTGAGTACCAGCTGCCTGCCTAGATTTACTGGGTTGGGTGTTTCACCCAACTATACTACACGCACCGAACCGGCGCACCCATGAGAAAATTATACCACAAATCAGAAAGAAAAGCCAGTGTTTTCAATGGTTTCCAGTCACTTTTCTCTGCTCAGACTGCGCTCAATCCTGTCACCGGACGGTGGGCTTTCGGCTGCTCGATCTGCAGCCCCTCCATGAGCCAGCGGTACTGCTGCGGCGTTAGCGTCTTTACCTCGGATTCAGAGCGCGGCCATTGATACGCGCCCTGCTCCAGTCGCTTGTACAGCAGGATGAAGCCATCTTTTTCCCAGTACAAGCCCTTGATGCGGTCTCGCCGCCGTCCGCAGAACAAAAAAGCGTGTTGGTAAATGGATCCAGTTCAAACTGCTGTTGGACGAGGCGTGCCAGGCCGTCTATGCCTTTACGCAGATCTGTGTAGCCGCAGACGATGTAGACTTGATCTGCACCGGTGAAGTCATTCAGCATAGGCGCAGAAGCTCCACCAGCATTTTCAGCTGCTCCGCGTCACAACCGGAGTAATTGTCCAGACTGACACTGCCGATACGCAGTGTGGCGCAACGTTCCGCAATGTTTCGAGACATCTTCTTCGGTTCCGGCAGCTCCGCAAAAGTCACGGCCGGCACACCGGGGCACGGCGCTTGGTTGGCGGCAGTTAACAGCTCCCGTTCCCAGCGGTAATAGGTGGATGCATTGATTCCTTCTTGTCTGCACCACGCCCGCACTGGCAGGCCACTGCTGCGACAATTCTGGATTTGTGCCGCCCACTCCTGCAGCTTCGTCTTGTGTTTCAACTTTGCACTTGTCATCCTGACACCCCCACAATACAATAGTTGCGGAACGTTTCGAAACGTTCCGCAACTATTGTATTGTGCCTGTCTATGCGCGGGGAGGTTTGACGCTTACACAGAATAGTTCAATTCTGTGACGGGCATCATGATACTTCGGTTTTTCTATGTTGAAGTGCAAGTGATACAACGGACTTCTGATTGTGTCAGACGGTCCTGCTGTTTACGGGACGAGGTAATTGATAAAGATACCGGTAATCAGCACAGAGGTGACGGTCAGGCAGACAAAGCCAGCCACCAGCATCTTGGGCAGAACATTGTCCAGGATCATCTGCTCCTCATCCTCGTTGGAAGCGATCTGCTTGGCCACCTCTGTGGACACTACATAGGTGCCGGGGAAGCCGAACAGGCAGGAACAGGTGATGCCACAGCTCATTTGCCAGCTGATTTTAAAGAACTTGCCCACCAAGATAGCGATGAAGAACATGCTCAGCAGGTCGATGATGAATGCGCCGGCCACGACAGGGAGCAGGTTGAGAACATCACCGGGGGTGACAGCGGTGAGAAATACCAGAATAGAGACCATGCAGATGACGATGCCGATGCCGTAGCAGTTGGCCTTCTTCATAGCGTCATGCTCCAGGAAACCCAGCTCACGGGCAATCACACCGAGGATCAGGCAGATGACATATTTATGTACAGCGCCGCCGGTGAGGGAGGAGAGCCAGAAGGACAGCATGGAGACGATACACATCTTACCCAGAAGGATGTAGGGGGTCTGGTATTTTTCAGGTAGGGGAGGGATCAGCTTCTTTTTTGCGGGAACGGCTTCCTGCGCAGACTGGTCTTCAAAGAAGGTGCGGGTCCACTTGATGGAACCGGCATTATAGCCCCGAACCAGCCGACGGGCTTCCTTCCGCAGGAACATAGAGGCCAAAGGATAGCCGATGATGCCCTGCACAGCTACGATGATGGTCGCAAGAACGCCGGCCAGCTGCAGGGACTCCGGCGCACCCAGGGCCTTGATGGCGTCGTTGACGACCACAGCGGATACCCAGCCGCCGGTAATAGGGCCCACCAGCGCCACGGCGAAGTTATTGCCCAGGATGGGGCGGGCCACGAAGAACATCAGGATACCGCCCACGATGACGATAGCCAGACCCAGTACGACAACTTTCCATTGTTCGATGAACTGCTTAAGGTCCAGCAGTGTTCCCATGTTGACGATGAACAGACCTGTCATCATAGAAGAAATGGCGATGAGGCCGGCATCATCAAACAATGTGGTGGGGACCAGCCCACTCCAGAACAGGACCAGGAAGCTAACCGATGCGAACAACAGGACGGGTACCACAGCGTGAGTCTTGTCAGAGATAAAATCTCCGATGGCAAACACAATACATACAATTGTTAACGCTAACATTCCATCCATAAGATATTCCCCTCTTTCACTCGTTTGGGATCAGCGTTTTTGAGACATTTTCTGCTTTCTCAATGCATCCATGACCCGTACAGGAGTCATGGGCAGCGCATTGATGCTGACGCCGATAGCGTTGCGTACGGCGTTGTGGATGGCCGGGGCAGCACCTACAATGGGTGGCTCTCCGATTCCCTTGGCGCCAAAAGGTCCCAGCTTGTTGGGGTGTTCTATGATGATCGTCCGCAGCTGGGGGATGTCCATAGAGGTGGGGATCAGATAGTCGTGGTAGGTGTGGTTAAGCAGCTTTCCGTTGCGGATAAACTCCTCTTCCATCAGGGCCCAGCCTATAGCCTGCGCCATACCACCATGCATCTGGGCCTCCACCGTGTCCGGGTTGATGGCTTTTCCCACATCGCAGGCAAGGACCGTGTCCTCTACTGTGATCTCGCCGGTCTGCACATTGACTGCCACGATGGCCGCCTGTGCGCCAAAGGTGTAGGTGTGCATCTTGTCCCCCTGATTGACCGCGTTGGGATAGGTCATGGGAGGATACCAAGAACCCACTGCCGCCAGAGGGACCTGAGAGGCGAAGGCCTTCGCGATCACGGCGGAAAGGGGGATGCCCTGATCCTTCCGGCCGGAAGAAAATACGATGCCCTCTTCGATATCCAGGTTTTCAGGCGCGCTGTTCAACATGGGGGCGGCGACCTTCAGGAAGCGTTCCCGCAGAATCTTACAGCCGTTTACAATTGCGTTGCCCATCAGGGTAGTTGTTCTGGAGGCGACGGTTGCGCCGGCCTCTGCAGAGGCGGCAGAATCCGAAAAGTCCAGATAGACCTTCTCCTTGGGGATACCCATAGCGTCTGCAGCGATCTGCGCCATAGCTGTGAGCAGCCCCTGTCCCAGCTCGTTGGAGGAAATGCCGACATTCAGCGAACCGTCCAACTGGGCCTGGACAAAGCAGTGGGCGCCGTCAGTGGGCATTCCGGTACCGGTGCCATAGAGGAAACAGGCGAAGCCCTTGCCGCGGCGGATGTTGGGGTCAGAGTTGTCCAGCGGCTCATCCCAGTGGATCTCCTCACGGATCCTGCGGATACACTCCTCCAAGCCCAGGCCCCGCTCCTCCAGCATGACCTGGCCGAAGATGGTGCTGTCCCCATGGTGGAGAATATTCTTCAATCGAAGGTCGATGGGGTCCATCCCCAGTTCCAGAGCCAGCGCATCCATCTGGGATTCGATGGCGAAATATGCCTGGGGTGCGCCCAGTCCGCGGAACGCGCACCCATAGGGGTGGGTGGTAAAGACTGAACGGGAACGGGACAGCGCGGCATCGATGGCATAAGCGCCGCCGGCATACTGCGCAGTTCGGGAAGGAATGGCGTCGACGGACTTGTAGGCGCCCTTGTCCACCACGGTATCTACCTGTATACCCAGGAGATTGCCATCCTTGTCGGCGGCCAGACGGTGGTGGATCGAACAGGCGTGACGCTTTCCGGTGTTCTTGAAAACCTCGTCCCGGGTGAACTCATAGAAGACCGGGCGTCCGGTTTTGAGGGCCAGCACACCTGCGATGACGCTCACATCGAAGGTGGAATCCTCCTTGCCGCCGAAACCGCCGCCGACCACCTGACTGACGATGCGGATGCGGCTCTGGGGCAGATTGAACGCAGTGCACATGGCCCGCTTGGCCAGCTGAACGGCATGCTGGGGGCTGTAAATCGTGATCCCGCCCTGGATCAGGTCAGGCTCGGCCAGCGCGACGTCGGGTTCCAGATAGGCGTGATCCAGCGTGGGGGTCTCATACCAGTTGTCAATGACCACGTCCGCAGCCTCAAAGGCTGCCGCTGCGTCACCCTTCTTGACCAGGACCTGATCGGAGATGTTATTCTCCTTCTTTACCACATAATCCTTGTGCAGGAGCGGGGCGCCGGGGGTGAGCATGGCCTTGGGATCGTCACAGCTTTCCAATGGCTCATACTGGACCTCAATCAGGGAGATGGCCTTCTCTGCGGTGGCCAGATCCACGGCGGCAACCAGGGCTACCGGGTCGCCCTCGTAGAGGACCTCGTCTTTTGCAATGACCGGCTTGTCCGGCAGCATAGCGCCGTAGCCGTTTTCACCGGGCAGGTCGTCAGCCGTCATAACGGCGGCGACGCCCTCCAGTACTTTGGCCTTAGACGTGTCAATATGGAGGATCCTGGCGTGACCGTAAGGTGGGAACATCGCCTTGGCATAGAGTACGTCTTTTCTGGAAACAACCAGGTCTGCGGTGTATTTTGCCGCGCCGGTGACCTTTGCAAGGCTGTCCGGTCGGATACACCGCTGGCCTACATAGTGTAATCCACTCATGGAGATCCCTCCGATCAGATATCTTTGCGGACAGCAGTTACAACAATCTCCACCATGGCCTCCTCTTTCGCCATTTTGGCCTGAACTGTTGCGCGGGCGGGCTCATGGCCCGGAACAACCCAGGACTCCCAGACAGCATTCATGGCGTCAAAATCCCGGATGACGTCCTTCAGAAATACCTGGGCGAACAGGATGTGCTCCTTGTCTGAGCCGTACTTTGCCAGAGTCTCGTCAATGATCTGGAGCACACCGGCGGTCTGTTCGGTGACGCCGGGTCCCGCAGGCATGCAGGTTCGTCCGGTCAGGTGAAGGATGCCGTTGCACTCCGTTACCAGGGACAATCTACCGTTACCTTCGTGATGTTGAACATTCATAGCTGACTCCTCCTCTTTTTATTCAGCGCTCATGCGCTCAGCCGCCAGCTGGACGGCCTGGATGATCTTTTCATAGCCGGTACAACGGCAAAGATTGCCTGAAAGAGCCCGGCGGATCTCTTCTTCGGTGGGGTGGGGATTGACGCGCAGCAGTGCGATGCTGGTCAGCACCATTCCGGGTGTACAGAAGCCGCACTGGACCGCGCCAGCGTCGATATAGGCCTGCTGGACAGGGTGGATCTGATCTGCGGTCCCGACCCCCTCAATGGTGGTGACCTCATGACCATCCACCATGGCAGTTAGAGTGATGCAGGAGCGCACTGCAATACCGTCCAGCAGGACTGTGCAGGCGCCGCAGTCTCCGGTGCCACAGGCTTTTTTGGTCCCGGTCAGGCCGAACCGGTTGCGGATCGTATCAGTCAGGATCTCTTTTGCGTCCACACTGCAGCTGACGTCTCGTCCATTGAGACAAAAATTCACTTGGATCATGCGGTTTCTCCTTTCGCGTTGCCGACAGCCATGTTCACGGCGCTGGAGACAGCGGCGCAGACCACGTCCTGTTTATATGCCTTGAAATAGCTTTCGCGCAGCTTTGCTTCTACCGGGAAGGTGGCTGCACAGAGCTCTGCAGCCTGCTGGGCCGTCTTTCCCCGCAGCAGCTCCTCCAGCTGGGCGGCATGGACCACGCAGGGATTCAGCGCGCCCAAGCTGATGGAGATATCCTGGATCTGGTCCCCATCCATGCGCGCCCAAGCGCCAACCAGCACTTTGCGATGTCCTGGGCTTTCCGGCGGGAGAGCCGGCAGTAGCCGGTTCCTTCGCCCCGGGACAGGCGGGGGATCTCGATGGCGGTCAGCAGCTCTTCCGGTGCGCGCACCGTCCGATAGGTGGAGATAAAATACTCCTGGAGCGGAACCGTGTGCTGACCGTACAGGCTGGCCAGGTGGACTGTGGCACGAAGGGCCAGGAGCATAGTCGTACAGTCCGCCGAGGGGGCGGCCGTGCAGATGTTGCCCGCAAGGGTAGCCACAGCGCGGATGGGAGGACTGGCCAGGTGCATGATGGCCTTGTAGAGTCCCAGATGATCTGCCAGCGCGTGGTCGGCCAGCAGCTCGTTGTAAGTAACACCACCGCCGATCAGGATCGAGTCCTCCGTTGACATGATGCGGTGAAAGTCCGGCAGTGCAGAGATGGAAACAATGGCCTCTGGCGAGACTTTCTTCTCTATCAGATGCAGTACAGCATCGGTGCCGCCGTTGACGACCAGTGCCTTCGAACCGAATTGGTCCAGAAGACCGAGCGCTTCTTCCAAAGTCTGCGGCTTAAAAAATAAGGTTTCCAAGTCCTGCTTCACTCCTTTTTAACAGATATTCGCATTGGGGATGCAGTGCAGGATCAGACCCGCTCCACAGTGCCTTCCCAGGTGCTGACCGCCTTCTTGTGGGAGGTCTCGTCATACCAGTGCTTGGTCACGGTTTTGGCACGGGTATAGAAGCGCACACCGTCTTTGCCGAGAACATGCAGGTCGCCGAAGAAGGAATCCTTGTTGCCGGAGAAGGGGAAGTAGGCGGTGGGGACGGGGATGCCCACATTGATGCCTACCATGCCGCCGTCCGTCAGGAACTCGAACTTTCTGGCATAGTATCCGCTCTGGGTAAAGATGACGGAACCGTTGGCAAAGGGATTGGCATTCATGATGGACAGACCTTCGTCAAAATCCTTGACCCGCTTGATGAGGGTAACAGGGCCAAAGATCTCACGGTCGCCCACGCTCATGCCCGGTTTGACATGGTCGAGGATAGTGGGGCCGACAAAGAAGCCATTTTCATAGCCGGGAACAACAATGTCGCGGCCATCCAGGACCAGCTCCGCACCCTCGTCGATGCCGGTCTGGATCCATTTGCAGACGTTGGCCTTGTGCTGGGCAGATACGACGGGACCAAGCTTGGTGGCGGGATCATAGGCACAACCTATGGTGAGCTTCTGGGCCTTTTCCTTGAGCATGGCCACAAAGCGGTCTGCGATGCTCTCCTGAACCACGACCACGGGAAGGGCCATGCAGCGCATGCCCGCGCAGCCGTAGGTAGAGTTGATAATGGCGTTAGTGGCGCTTTCCAGATCGGCGTCCTCAAGTACCAGAGCGTGGTTTTTGGCCTCGCACTGGGCCTGAACTCTCTTGCCATTGGCAGAGGCCTGGGAATAGATGTGCTTGCCGACGCCGGTGGTGCCGACGAAGGTGACTGCCTTGACCCGAGGATCGGTCAGGAAGAGCTCAGCCTCCATGCGGCTGCAGGTAACCAGGTTGACCACGCCCTCGGGGAAGCCGCCCTCTTCATAGAACAGCTCCAGGATACGCATAGAGGTCAGGGGGGTCTGGCTGGCGGCCTTCAGCACCACGGTGTTGCCGGTGGCGATAGCCAGCGGAACCATCCAGCCCCAGGGGATCATGGCGGGGAAGTTGAAAGGTACGATGCCAGCCACCACGCCCAGAGGCACCCGGTAGGAAGCCGTATCAAAGCCGGAGGTCACCTGCAGTGCGGCGTCACCCTGCACCAGGGTGGGCAGGCTGCAGGCGTGTTCGGTGGGCTCGATGGCCTTGAGCACATCGCCGCGGGCCTCATCCAGATTTTTGCCCAGCTCCTTGGAGCAGAGCAGGGTCAGCTCCTCCAGATGGTCGAGCAGGATGTTCCGCCATTTGAACATCATCTGGGTCCGTTTGCTCAGAGAGGTCTGGGACCATGCGGGGAAAGCGGCCTGAGCGGAAGCAATTGCAGACTCCACCTCTTCGGCGGTGCAGCAGGGGACTTCAGCGATGACCTCGCCGGTGCTGGAGTCGGTGACAGGCATATAGGTGTCGGTTTTGGATGTTCTCCACTCGCCGTCCACGCAGTACTTTTTGCGGATTACTTCATTCATTGTTCTGCCTCCTAAACATAATGTTATCATTAAGCAAAGTTATCTACAAAATAAACGGATGATTCTAATTCTTTCTAGCTTATTTTACCAGGATTTCGGTTGACATAGAATATCCAAATAGGTAGAATAGTGTTAACCTCAGGTTAAAGGGGGCTCGCTTTATGTATCATCCGCAGATTCGGACATTTGTGCTTGCCGCAGAGTGTGGAAGCTTCTCCAAGGCGGCGGACAAGCTCTATCTCTCCGCGGTCTCTGTGATGAAGCAGATCGATTCCCTGGAAAAGCGGTTGGACGTCAAGCTGGTAGAGCGTAACCGCCAGGGGATCTCTTTGACACCGGCGGGGGAGGTCATCTATCAGGCCGCCAAAAAGGTCATAACCATTTCAGAAGACGCGCGGGAAAAGGCAGTCCGTCTGGAGAAAAAATCGGCAAGGCCTACAATATATCTGGCAACTTCACTGCTCCATCCCAGTCAGGAGGTCACAAAGCTGTGGGAACATGACGATGAGGTCGATTTTCCTTTTAATATTGACTTGGTGCCTTTTCTGGATGGAAAGGATGGTCTGTTCAATATATTGGAAAAGTTGGGGAGCGGGGTCGACTGTTTTGTCTCCACGTTCCCAGATAAGCTCTGGAAAAATCAGTGCAGTTTTCTGCCTCTGGGAAAATACCGCTGCTGCTGTGCAGTACCCTGTGTCCATCCCCTGGCTGAGAAAAAGCAGCTGAAACTGGAGGATCTGGACGGAGAGACCCTTCTGATGATTAAGCGCGGATCGTCCAAAGAGCTGGACAATCTTCGGAATGATCTGGTTTCTCACCATTCCCAGGTGACGATCATCGACGTGCCATACCTTTATGATGCGTCGCTGTTCAATCGATGCGTTCAGATGGGGTGCCTGCTGGAGATCCCGGAGATCTGGGGCAGCGTCCATCCGTCAGTGAAGGTGCTCCCGTTGGAGGACTATACCCTGACCTTCGGTATCATTTATGCAAAAGAATCGTCTGTGGAAGTGCAGGCGTTCATTCAGGCCGTGTCGGCTCTTCTGGAGCGGGATCAGGATGGGCCTGCGCAGTGATGCCGGTCATATCTGTATAAAGCAAAGCCCCCTGGATCTAAGGATTCCAGGGGGCTTCCATATTGCGAATGGATTTGGCACAGTATTAAAACTGCGGATAAGAGACAGTTCAAACCTGCGTTGGCGGTATTTTCCGTGGCAGACATACACCGAAACGCTGGATGCGATTCGAGTCCTTCGAAGTTAGTCGGTAAAAACACTGTTTAAGTTCTGATCGGGTTGTGTTACAATTTTTAATCAGATATGTGGTTACACCAAACCAGATGGCTGCTGGAAACAGAACCAGTCCCATCTATCTGGCGAGTTTTCTGCAAAAAAGTTTAACAGGGGGGATATCCTATGAGTAGAAAACTGGTTGCATACTTCTCCGCAAGCGGAGTGACCGCTAAAGTAGCAGAGAAGTTATCTGAAGCTATTGGTGCTGATCTCCATGAAATTGAACCGGAAGTGCCTTATACCAAGGCAGACCTTGACTGGACGGATAAAAAGGCACGCAGCACCATTGAAATGAATGATCCGGCGTCTCGTCCAGCCCTCGCAAATAAACGAGATAATATGGCTGAATACGATACCGTGTTTATCGGCTTTCCCATTTGGCGGTATGTTGCCCCCACCATCATCAATAAATTCCTTGAGAGCTACGACTTGACTGGAAAGACGATCATTCCCTTTGCGACCTCTGGCGGCAGTGGTATGGGCAGGACGAATGAAAAACTGCTGCCGAGTTGCAAAGGCGCAAAGCTGCTGGAAGGCAAAGTGTTCAAAGCATCCGTCACCGGTGCTGAACTTGCAAAGTGGGTTGAAGGAATGGAAACATCGCTTGACAAGGGCACACAGAGAAAAACAACTGAAAATGAGCTGCCAAGCCTTACACAATGCACCGCCTAACAGGACATAGGCGGTGTTTTTGTATGCAGACAGCGTTTTCTCTGTGTGCCGATATGGGCCAGCCGTGCGGCATGGTCTAAATTCTTGTCAAGGAGGTTATTCGTGTCATGGCAGAAGAAAACAAGCATCCCCCTACCACGGAGGAACAGACCCCGCCTGAAATGCCGGGAAAGGCCCCAAAAATGGAGCAGGCCGAAATCCCTGATGTGGGCGGCGGCCCCGCTCCGCCCGCAAAGGTGATTGACCTTTCCGCGATGCGTTCCACGCCGGAAAAGGACGCTCCGCCGGACATCCCCAAGGAG
>CDZG01028215.1_pt1 | contig 11615 bp, 9 predicted proteins | sample 557741 | NCBI WGS metagenome assembly CDZG01 (sample SAMEA3182086, study PRJEB8094) | gut metagenome | biome: human; feature: gut; material: Stool; isolation source: human stools | place: Canada | collected 2013-01-21
TTGGAACCCGTGAGCGTGACGGTTACGCAGGCCGGTTCGGAGACTCCGGAGGTCTATTCGCTGACGGTAGACCCGGCGGCACTGACTTTCGAGGCCGAGGGCGCCGCAGGCCAGAGCGTGAAGGTGACCGCTTCGGGCGAGGGGATTACCTGGAGCGCCGCGGTTGATGAGGCTGCCAAAGAGTGGATAACCCTCTCTGCGACGGAAGGAAGCGAGGGGGAGACGACGCTGACCGTTACGGTGCAGGACAATCCCGACACGGCGGAACGTTCTGCGAACGTCACCCTGACGCCGAGTGTGGAGTCGGTAGGCCCGAAGGCCATCCGCGTGACGCAGGAGGCCAAGGTGCTGCCGCCGTCGCTGACGATGACCTATAAAGGAGGTACGCTTCCTGAAGAGGGCTTTGTTTCCGATTATATCGGTCGTGGGCATTTCTCTGTTGACGTTTGTCCCGTTAATGTGTCTTGGAATGTCCGGACGGAATATGTTTCGGGCGGAACCGGATGGCTGCAGGTGGATAAATTCGAGAGTGCGCAGTCGAGCGCTATCATTATCGATTTTGGTCTTAACAGAAACGATTCGCCCGACCCGCGTACCGCCCGAGTAGTAGTAACGACGGATGCGGAGGGGGTCGGTCCGTTCGAGATTCCCGTTACACAGGAGGGAAAGCCCGATTTCCAGAGCACCATACTGGAGGATATGGAACTTACGTCTCTGACGCACTGTTATGCGAATGTCTCTCCGAATCACGATGGGCGCGACCTGCCTTATACACGGTGGGATTTGCGGTTCATGTCCGAAGATGTTTCGTATGAGAATTCCAAAGGCGCTTTCTTTGGAACGGGCGACAGGCTGACCGTCGACTTGGTGTCAGAGCCTATCTGGGTGAACGACGATGCGGAGTATTATCTGCCGGACGGAACCTATACGGTGGTGGCAAATTTCAATAGTGACGAGAACCTTCGGGTACCGGGCAGTGTCAGTGCGGGAGCATTTACTTTTTCCCATCCGCGATTTACCAATGGTACGTGGTATGTACGTATTGAGGACGATGCCTATCCCGGCGGCCAGGCGGCGATAACTGAAGGCACCATGACCGTGAGCCGGACGGGCGAGGAGTATGTCATCACGTTCGAGTTCGTGAGCGATGCCGGTTTCGCTGTGACCGGGACGTATGAAGGAACCTTGGAACTCCATCCGGATGCTTGAATCATAATGCGTTTCATCGCGCGGTAAGGCACGCGCTTTCCCGGCAGGAGGGGATATTACCCTCTCCTGCCGGGATTTTTTGCTGCCGGTTCGGAATAGAAGGGCGGACGGAAGGAACGGAAGACAGACGGCGCAGTCGGCGGAAAATCCGGGGAGGAAACAGCGCGGGAAAGAGGAAAAACCGTTTCCCTCGGCATCCGTTCGTTCCGTTTCGGCCGGATAAAAAGCCCCGTACCCTCACGGGCCGGGGCTTCCGCCAAATAAACTTACTCCTATCTAATTCCTAACAAAAGCAGTGTGGTTTTCGGGAGGGTAGAGCTCGCCGCCGACGATGTATGTCTTGGCCGTGCTGCCGGTCGTATATGTTCCCGTGTGGTATTTCTCCGTTTCGATGTACTCCCCGACGCCGTCCTTGCGGTCCATGTTGGATTTCAGTTTGATGTCGATGCTCTCTTCCCCTTCGGGTACGAGGTCGGCGATACGGAAAGAGGCCAGTCCCGTGTCGCTCACGACGTACCGTCCGTTCCCTTCCACTTCACCCATGGCGTTGTGGCGCAGTTCGAGATATACGGAATCGGTCGCCGGGCGCGTGTCGTCCCACACGAGGTTTATCATGTGCGGCTGTCCGTTCTCGTAGCGGAAGTATTCGAAACCGATGTTGATATAGTTGCCGGAGAATGCCGCCGTGACGACGCGTATCAGGTCGTGCCCGATGCTGTCGCTGCGGTGCGGGTCGTCTTCGAGCAGGAAACTCTTCCGGACTATCGGCACCGCGTGGATGTCGTTGAAGACGAGGACGCGTATGTCGTAAACGGTCTGTTCCGGTGTGGAGTAGGAGCTCACGTAGTCGCCGTTGCCGGGCAGAATGTTGTATTTGAAATAGACCCTTTCGCCCCTCTCTATCTCCTTGCTCCCATTGTACTCCAGGACGCGGAGCAGCACGCCGTCGTCTCTCGTTATCTCGAAATAACCGTCGTAGTCCGTGCGCGTTATCTCCCCGAAGCCGTTGTAAACGATGTCGGTGGGCGGTGCCGCGCCCGCAAGCTCCTTGCTGCATGAGGAGAGTGCGGCGACTGCCGCAGCGAAGGTCAGGAGCACCGTGATGTATTTAGTCCAATTTTTCATTCTTTTCGGCTTTGCCGGCGCGGCCGTTCGCGGGTCGGCGCCGTTCCGTCTATACGTCCATTTTATGTAATGACGCTAATATATATTATTCTGTTGCACGGGCGGTGAAAAAAATGGATTTTTTCTCCTTGCCGCCCGGCCGTCGGAGTCTCAGAGGCCGAACCGTACGCCTACCTTGACGGAAAAACTGGTCGGATGGACGGTACGGTAGCTTGCCGGCTGGTCTTTCTGCCGGAAATAGTATCCGACTCCCGGTTCCACGTAAAGGCCTATGTGCCTGTTGAAATTGTAGCTGACTCCGGCTGCGGCGCTTACCGAGAACTGTACGCCCTTGATGCGGCGGAGGGTCGATTCCCTACCGCTGTCGCCCGCATCGGCGAATCCCTGCGTCTCGCGCCAGGCAACGCCTTTTTCGACCATGCCGCCTCCCTGGACGTAGAAACCGAATCCGCCCGCGCGGTAGAATGTATAGGTCAGCCCGACCGGTACGCCGATGTAGTGGAGCTCGCGCGTGATATGCGCCGTACCCGCCGAGAACGACTGTTCGGAGGAGGAGTAGAGATAGGAGTAGTTGAGTCCCGTGGTCAGGGCGAGCCGTTCGCCCAGCGGGACGGAGAGCGACAGTCCCACGTTGAGCGGCATCCGGTGCTGGAGCCGTACTTCCTCCGTGACAGGCCCCGTGGGGGCGAGTACCGGGCGGCCGTTCTCCTCGTGCAGTCCGGACTGGAGCGTCATGCCTCCGTCGGAGGTCTGTTTGATGAGCATGCCGGCCGATGCGGCCCTGTCCGGGTCGTTCGTTACGCTGTTTCCGGCGAAAGTGCCGAAGTTGCCCGCATAGACGGAACCGGCCACCTTCCGGCGGGGTGCTCCGCCGTACTCCCGAGCGATGGCCCGCTCCCAATAGGCATCTGTGTTCCTCCGCAGTTCCGCGGCGGCCGAACCGGGCGAGGGGTAGGCAGGGCGTTTCCGGCTGCGGCCCCGCTGTCCGTTTCGGTCGCCCTCCCGTACGGCGGGGGGGGCGTCCCGCGCCTCCGTATCCTTTCCGGCCGGGGCGTTCTCCTGTCCTGCGGCCGCAGTCTGTCTTTCCGGGACGGTGTCCTCTCCGTCTGTTTTCGCGACGGCCCGTACCGGCTGCGGGGTGTTTGCTCCGGACACGGTCTGCGGAGGCTCGGAACCGGCGTCCGTATCGGGTACGGCCGTATCCCCTGTTCCGTCGGGCAGTACGACTGCGGTCTGCCGTACCGCTGCCTCTTCCGTGATACCGGCCGGTCGGGAGAGGTAAAGGGCCGTGACCAGTACCCCGGCCAGCAGTGCCGCCGCGACGGCATACCCGTACGCATGCCGGATGCGTTGCCGCTTGCGGGGGGCTGCACCGGCTGCGGCGAGCGTCTCCTCTATCCGCTGGAAAAGCTCCCGGGGCGGCTCTTCTTCGTAGCCGCGCAGGGCATCTCCTATCCGTTTGTCGAAATCCTTATCTGTCATCTTTCCGTATTCTCTTTATCCGTGCCGCCCCGCGGGATGCGCCGGGCGGTCGCATGTCGTCTTTCATCTGCCGGCCCCGCGGCCGTCCGTCTTGCGCGGCGGCGTGCCTGTATGGAGCCTTCTGCCCAGTATCTCTATCAGTTTCATCCTCGCCCGGAGGTATTGCGAGCGGGTGGTCGCCTCGCTTATTCCCAGCATCTCCGCAATTTCGGCATATTCGTACTCCTCTACCGCCCGCAGATTGAAGATGGTTCGGTACCCTTCCGGCAGGGTGTCCACGCACGCCTTTATCTCTCCCGCCGAAAGTTCGTCGAGGACCGTCGGCGGTACGGAGCTGCGGAGGTGCGCCGCGCTCACTTCATCGGCTCCCTCCAGCGGGTTCCTGCGGCGGAAATAGGACATGACCGTATTGACGAATATCCGTCTGCACCAACCCTCGAACGGTCCGTCGCCGCGGTAGTCGCCTATGCGCGTATAGAGCGTCACGAAACCGTCGTGCAGCAGGTCTTCCGCCGTGGAAGCGTCGCTCACATAGCGCCTTATGACGCCATACATCGGACTGCCGTAGCGTACGTACAGTTCGCGGCGAGCCTCCGCGTTCCCCCTGCGGCAACCCTCTATTATCTCTTCCAGTGTCAAAGACGGTCAGTGATTCGTTAATAAGATGCTTTTGCAGTACGTTTTGTTGCATCCGGGTAACAATTTTACGCATTTTTTCCCGGCCGTTCAAGTTCCGGATAGCTCATTGGCAAATTTTGCTTACCTTTAAGCCGTATAAATACGCATATTATGGAAACAAAGAAGATAGGCATAGCATCCGATCATGCCGGATACGAGATGAAGGAATTCCTCATCGGATACCTCGAAAGCAAAGGATACGAAGTGTATGATTTCGGAGCTCCGAGCGCCGAAAGTTTCGATTATCCCGATTCGGCCCATCCCCTCGCATGCGCCGTCGAGAAGGGCGAACTGCCCATGGGCATCGCACTCTGCGGCAGCGGCAACGGCATCTCCATGACGCTCAATAAACACCAGGGTATCCGTGCGGCCCTCTGCTGGACGCCCGAATTGGCCGAGCTCGCCCGCAGGCACAACGATGCCAATATCTGTTCGCTGCCGGCGCGTTTCATAGACAATACGCAGGCTGCGGCTATTGTGGACGCATACCTCGGAGCCGAATTTGAAGGGGGACGTCACCAGCGCCGGATAGACAAGATACCTTTCAGGGGAACGTGCTGACGCTCGCCGGTCGTACCAACGGAAAGACCCTATGAAGGAGATAGACGTATACAAGGTGCTCGAAGGCAAGAATCCGAAGCTTGCCCGTCGCGTCCCGCGTTTCGTCGTCGATTATCTTCGCCGTACCATACACGAGCGGGAGGTGAACGAGATTCTGGCGAGATTCGGAGACCTGGAGGGGATAGCGTTCGTACGGGCCGCGCTCGGGTACATGAATGTCCGCTATCATTCGGTCGGTATGGAGCGGCTGAACCCCGAAGGACGTTACGTGTTCGCTTCGAACCATCCGTTCGGAGGAATGGACGGACTGATGCTGGCCGATGAGGTGGCGCGTTATTTCGGCGATGTCCGGGTGGTGGTGAACGACCTGCTGATGTACCTCGGCCCGCTCAGGGGACTGTTCGTGCCGGTGAACAAGCACGGCCGTCAGGATGCCGGAAGCGTGGAGGCTTTCAATAACGCTTTCGCATCCGATGTGCCGATAGTGACCTTCCCCGCCGGGCTCTGTTCGCGCCGCCGCCGCGGGGTCGTGCGCGACCTCGAATGGAAGCCCAATTTCGTGAAGAAGGCGGCCGCTTACGGCCGGGATGTGGTGCCTGTCTATTTCAACGGCAGGCTCTCCGACTTCTTTTACCGGCTGTCGAACCTGCGTACCGTGCTCGGCATCAAGGCCAATATCGAGATGCTCTATCTTGCCGACGAGATGTTCCGTCAGGCAGGCAGCGATTTTGAAATCATCATCGGGAGACCGATACCGTCCGCTTCCCTGCTGGAGGGAAGGACGCCGGGGCAGGCGGCCGATTACGTCAGGCGCGCCGTGTACGCGCTGGGGAGAGGCTGACGATTTCCCTCTCCTTCGGGCGGTCTGCGAGCGCGGCCGGAGGCGGGCCTTTCCGTGCAGTTGTCTCAGTGTTCATCCATACAATAAAACGGATACCATGAAACCGATAATAGAAGCCGTACCGAAGGAACTCATCGAACGGGAACTGACCGAGGAGCGCCTGCTGCGTGCCACCAACAATGCGGGAAACTTCATTTACACGATAAAGGCGGCGGAGGCTCCCGACATCATGCGGGAGATAGGCCGTCTGCGTGAGCTCGCATTCCGGCAGGCCGGGGGCGGTACGGGGAACGAGGTGGATGTTGACGAACAGGACCTGGCTCCGGACGGTTATACGCAGTTGTTCGTATGGGACCCGGTAGCCCGTGAAATCCTTGGCGGCTACCGCTACATTATCTGCGACTCCCCTTATCCGAAAAATCTCTCGACGGAACACTATTTCCGTTTCAGCGACAGGTTCCGGCAGGAGGTGCTGCCTTATACCATCGAGTTGGGACGTTCGTTCGTGCAGCCGCGCTATCAGCGTACCCGCGATGCGAAGAGCCTCTATGCGCTCGACAACCTGTGGGACGGACTCGGTGCGCTGATAGTGGAGAATCCCGACAAACAGTATTTTTTCGGCAAGGTGACCATGTACGGGCACTATGACAAGGAGGCGCGCAACATCCTGATGTATTTCCTGCAGAAATATTTTCCGGACAGGGACGGCCTGCTCGAACCGCTCTATCCCGTCGAGATGAACATCGACGTGCCGGCCATGGAGCGGATATTTGCCGGAGGAAGTTATATGGACGACTACCGGACACTCGTCAATGAACTGCGCAAGCGGGACGAGTTCATTCCGCCGATGATAAATTCATACATGAATCTGTCGCCTTCGATGAAGGTTTTCAGCACCGTACACAATCCCGATTTCGGAGAGGTGGAGGAGACGGGCATCCTCGTCCGGATAAAGGACATCTACCCGGAGAAGGCGGAGAGGCATACGCGCGGCCTGCTGCAGAAGCTGAAGAAGCGGATAAAATCGGTTTCGGGCGGCGAGTGAGCCGGGCCGGCACGCTGCGGGCGTTTGCGGAAGCTGCGGTTTGGGCTGCGGCGGCATACATTGCCGCCGCAGCTCTTTTACGGGGGGCGGTATGGCGGAAGTGTCGGAGGAGCGGAGTCCGTTCGGAAGTACCTGCCCCCGTATCCGGTACCGGGGACGGATTATGATATGCGCGGGTTTCTGATTAATTTTGCGGTATGAACGGGAAGACCATCACGGAGGAGCAGTTGCTCGAAGCCCTGCGGAGGTATTGGGGGTACGGTTCGCTGCGCGGAACGCAGTCCCGGACGATTCGGTGCGTGCTCGAAGGCCGGGATACCCTTTCGCTGATGCCTACCGGTGGCGGCAAGTCGCTGACCTACCAGCTTCCCGGTCTGCTGATGGAGGGGCTGTGCGTGGTCGTGACGCCTCTCGTGGCGCTGATGAAGGACCAGGTCGATTCGCTGCGCCGCCGCGGTATCCCGGCGGTCGCCATCCACTCCGGCATGAGTCCGCGCAACATCGACATCACGCTCGACAATTGCGTGTACGGCGACATCAAATTCTTGTACGTCTCTCCCGAACGGGTGGCGGGCGAACTGTTCGCGGCCCGGCTGGCCAAGATGAACGTGAATCTGATAGCGGTGGATGAGGCGCACTGTATCTCGCAATGGGGGTACGACTTCCGTCCGGCTTACCTGCGTATCGCCCGGATGCGCGACATCCTGCCGGCGGTGCCCGTGCTCGCGCTGACGGCTTCGGCTACGGAGCCTGTGGCGCAGGATATCATGGAGAAGCTGGCGTTCCGCGAGCCCAACGTCGTCCGGAGCGATTACGCCCGGCCGAACCTGTCGTTTTCCGTCCGGCATACGGATGACCGGAAGGGGCAGTTGCTGCGGGTGATAGGGAATGTGCCGGGGAGCGGAATCGTCTATGTCCGGACGCGTGACGCCGCGGAGCTGCTTGCCGCGGAGCTGAAGGAGGAGGGTATTGCGGCCGAGTATTACCATGCGGGGCTGCCTCATGGCGAGCGGACCCTGCGGCAGAACGAATGGACGGCGGGAAAGACGCGGGTGATGGTGGCCACCAACGCATTCGGCATGGGAATCGACAAGCCCGACGTCCGCTTCGTGGTGCATTACGGGCTCTGCGCTTCGCTGGAGGAGTATTATCAGGAGGCCGGGCGGGCCGGAAGGGACGGCCGTCGTTCCTATGCCGTGCTCATCGTCGCTTCCGACGACCGGGAGCGTTTGACACGCCGTTTCTCCTCCGAATTTCCCACCATAGCGCAGATAAAGGATATCTATGTCCGGTTGATGAATTATCTCGGGGTGGCCATCGGGGAGGGGAAATTCTGCTCGATGGCGGTGAACCTGTACGATTTCTGTGCCCGTAACCGTCTCTTCATGGGAACGGTGCAGAATGCGCTGAAGATGCTCCAGCAGAACGGTTACCTCGTCTTCACGGACGACGAGGAGAATCCCGCACGGCTTATGTTCTGTGTCAGCCGCGACGACCTCTATTCGCTGCGTGTCGAACGCGAGGACCTCGACAATATCCTGCGCACCATTCTGCGGCTCTATACCGGTGTATTTACCGGTTTGCGCCCGGTGGATGTGCAGGAGATGGCCATCTATACCGGTTATACCGAAGAGCGCGTGATGGAGCTGCTCAAGACGTTGTGGCGCCTGCATGTGATACGGTTCGTCCCCAAGAACCGCAGCCCCATGGTATTCCTGACCGACAATCGGCTCCCGGATGCCGACGTGTACATTTCGCCGGGGAGTTACCGGGCACGCAAGGAGACGGCCGCCCGGCGGCTGGAGGCCGTGTTCGCCTATGCTGCCGATACGGAGCGGTGCAGGAGCGTGGTCTTGCAGGAGTATTTCGGACAGAAGGATGCCCGGCCCTGCGGGGTGTGCGACATCTGTCTTGCGCATAGGAAACGGGGGACGGTCGGGGAGGGGATGGCCGGCGAGATTCTGAAAAGAATTCCGGCCGGCGGAATAAGTCCGAAAGATTTGGCCGGACAGTTCGCTGCCGCGCCCGAAAAGGTGGCCGCAGCGGTCGATGCGCTGGCCGCGGAGGGTAAAATTTCGGTCATGCCGAACGGATTACTCGTGATTAATCGGTAACTTTGCAAACCGCCCGGTTGGCGGTTTTGCCTGTATGCTTGTACGATGAGCTGTTTCCGGAACAACATAACGAATGAAGAGATAACCGCGATGCCGAAGTGCGCTTTCCCCGGTACGGTCGAGATTGTCGATACGGAGGAGAAGGCCGTTGTGGCGTGTGCGTACCTCATGGCCCAGTCGGCGCTCGGATTCGATACCGAGACGCGGCCGTCGTTCAAGGCGGGCGTGTCGAACCGGACGGCGCTTCTGCAGCTCGCTTCGGCCGACCGTTGTTTCCTCTTCCGCCTTTCGCAGATGAAGTTCGTGCGCGAGGTGGCGCGGGTGCTCGAAAGCGGCAACGTGGTGAAGGTAGGGGCTGCCGTGCGCGACGACATCAAGGGGCTGCAAAAGCTCCGTTGGTTCAGGCCGCAGGGGTTCGTGGACCTGCAGAGCGTTGCGGGGGAGTGGGGCATCGAGGAGAAGAGCGTCCGCAAGCTCGCGGCGATAGTGCTCGGCAGTTCGGTTTCCAAGGCGCAGCGGCTGAGCAATTGGGAAGCGGCCACTCTCACGAAAGCGCAGATAGGGTATGCGGCGACGGATGCCTGGGTCTGTCTGGAGATATATAACAGATTAATGAAGGAACCCAGATGACGAAGATATTCCTGAAACGCGGCAAGGAGGAGTCACTCGGCCGTCGCCACCCGTGGGTCTTTTCGGGAGCCATCGAACGGATGGAGGGGGAGCCCGCCGAAGGCGATGTGGTGGATGTCTATTCGCGGCAGGGGGAGTTCCTTGCCAGGGGCCATTATCAGATAGGTTCCATCACGGTGCGGATACTGACTTTCGTGCAGGCGGAGATTGACGCCCGGTGGTGGCTGGAGCGGTTGCGTGCCGCTGTCGGGGTGCGTCGGGCCGTCGGGCTTGTCGGGAATCCGATGACGGACTGTTATCGTCTCGTGCACGGCGAAGGCGACGGATTGCCCGGACTCGTCGTGGATATTTACGGCGATACGGCGGTGGTACAGGCCCACAGCGTCGGCATGTACCGTTCGCGCGATGCGGTATGCGATGCCCTACGGAGGGTTTACGGCGGTGCCTTGGCGGCTGTCTACGACAAGAGTGCGCAGACACTTCCCTATAAGGCCGATACGGGGGCCTGCGACGGCTATCTGTATGGCGGAGATGGTACGACGGAGCGGATTGTCACCGAAAACGGCAACCGGTTCCATGTCGATTGGGGCGCCGGCCAAAAGACGGGCTTCTTCCTCGACCAGCGGGAAAACCGGGAACTCGTCCGGCGTTACAGCAGCGGGCGTGCCGTACTCAATACGTTCAGTTATACCGGCGGTTTCTCCGTATACGCTCTGGCGGGCGGGGCGGAACGGGTCGTATCGGTGGACAGCTCGGCTGGTGCCGTCCGCCTCGCGGAGCGGAATGTCGCGCTCAATTTCGGCGACGGCGCACCGCACGAGGGGGTGGCGGTCGATGCGTTCGATTACCTGAAAGGGATGGACGGCAGTTTCGACCTCGTCATTCTCGACCCTCCGGCCTTCGCGAAGCACCACAAGGTGTTGGGCAACGCCATGAAAGGTTATATGCGCCTGAACGCAAGGGCGCTCTCGCAGATAGCTCCCGGAGGTATTCTCTTTACTTTCAGTTGTTCGCAGGCGGTGAGCCGCGAACTTTTCCGAACGGCGGTCTTCACGGCGGCTGCCGTTGCGGGGCGCAATGTCAGGATACTCCATCAACTGACGCAGCCTGCTGACCATCCCGTAAATATCTACCATCCGGAGGGGGAGTACCTGAAGGGGTTGGTGCTGTACGTGGAGTGACCGTCCGCCGTGCAGCGGATGCATCGGCACATAACCTCCCTTGCTTCCGGTCTGGAACGGCAATGGCGGCGGACAGGGGAAGCGCTGACGGTTTTGTTCGTGCGGATGCGTGGAGCGGACGGACTATTTGACTGCTTCGCTGAGTTCGGTGCCGGGGCGAAACTTGACGACGTTTTTGGCCGCTATCCGGATAGGGGCTCCGTTGCGCGGGTCCCGTCCGGTTCGTGCATGTTTTCTCTCTATTGCGAAGGTGCCGAATCCGGCCAGGGTGACTTTTTCGCCGCTGATGAGCGCGGCGGTTGTTATTTTCATGAAAGCCTCCAGGCTCCTTTTCGCTTCGCCTCTGGATATTCCCGCTTCCGAGGAGATGGATTCGATTAACTGCGTCTTGTTCATTTTAAGTCGGTCTTGCGATGGTGATACGGATGGTTCGGCGGGCAGGGGGCACGTTGCCGCCCGTTCCACAAAATAACTAAAAATAATCTCCAAATCCAAACCTTGTCGTTTCGTCTCGCGGTATTAAGCGAGGGGCTGTGCCTGCGGCGCCGTCCGCAGATACAGACCGTTGACATGCCGTAGGACGGGGCCGGGCTGTGCGGCGGGCGGAGCGGCATCGTGGGGAGATAACCCGTCGGTATGGCTGCGGAACGGTGCCGTACCGTCCGGTCACCGGTTTGGATAAGTCGAAAAGAGGTTATACTTTTGTGTCCGGAAAGATGGCAGAGTGGTCGATTGCGGCGGTCTTGAAA
>CDZG01021958.1_pt1 | contig 11600 bp, 10 predicted proteins | sample 557741 | NCBI WGS metagenome assembly CDZG01 (sample SAMEA3182086, study PRJEB8094) | gut metagenome | biome: human; feature: gut; material: Stool; isolation source: human stools | place: Canada | collected 2013-01-21
CTCTTAATCAGGGTGTCCAGGGTTCGAGTCCCTGATGGTGTACCACAAGGGGAAGAAATCCTCTTCCCCTTGAAAAAGCTCTTGACAATGAGAGCGTAATAGTGTAGTATTTGGTGTGTTCCAAATGCAGTTGGTGTTTTTAACGGTGAGGGTCCACCCGTTCCCATTCCGAACACGGAAGTTAAGCTCACCAGTGCCGACAATACTTGTCTGGAGACGGACCGGGAAGATAGGTCAATGCCAACATCGAAGGGTTTGGCGCAAGTCAAGCCCTTTGCTTTTGCCTCCTTAGCTCAACAGGTAGAGCATGCGGCTGTTAACCGCAGGGTCGTAGGTTCGAATCCTACAGGGGGCGCCAAGGGTATTGCCGCCACATTAGTGACGGCAATACTGATATTAGGGCCTTTAGCTCAGTTGGTTAGAGCAACCGGCTCATAACCGGTCGGTCTGGGGTTCGAGTCCCTGAAGGCCCACCAATTTTATAGGGGAATAGCTCAGCTGGTAGAGCGGCGGTCTCCAAAACCGTAGGCCGAGGGTTCGAAGCCTTCTTCCCCTGCCAAACACCGGACAATTTGTCCGGTGTTTTTTACGTATTCCTTGACTTATATCTTGATCTGAATTATGATGCTTTTGTAGATCTGATGGACGAGCTTTCAGCGTTCGGCGCTGCCTCTGCCGGTGTAGGGTCTACTTTTTCATTTGTGCGTCTTGTAGTCTTGTGATAATGAGGTTTCAATACACTTTTTTGAACCATATTTTTATCAAAATATTTGCGTAATGATTTAAGTGCGCGATCTGTTGGGATTCATTTCACGCAAGCTTTTTTGATTGATCAGCATAATGTTTGTTGACATTTTCGCTTGAGGTGGGTAAACTGTTATCGGAGATACTGTTTCCGAGGGCGAAACTCTGAGAGAGCGCCCCACAGCCACTGGCTGGGCGGTGTCTCTTGGTTTTTATGTGATATGTGATATTGTAAATATACTTGACAGGAGAGCTCGCATCCCTTATACTGGCTATAAAGCCGTTGCGTGAATGGGGAATCTTGGGCATTATGACCCTTGCGTTCCCGTAGAGCGTGACGGCTTTTTCCGCGTCAATATGTAGGCGTTCGTTCTGCCGCCGCAGCTCGGTAATGCTCTCCGGCTCTCGGGAGTAGCTATTGACATTTTTGCTTTAATCGGTTATACTTTCGTCGAAGTTGGAATTCTGCTCCGCGCCTCTGATTTCCAGAGAGTGCACTTCAGAGTTTCCAACTTTTTTTATTTTGTCCCTTGTGGTATACAGAATCGTTCTGCCATCCGAAGCTTTTGCTATATCATCTTAAAGAGTATGGCACTGCGCAGCTCGTCAAGGCTTATATCGCCCTGTGGGGCGCGATAGGCTAACTACACATATAAGAGAAAAGCTCCTGCAAGATGATCTTGCAGGAGCTTTTCAGTTTAGATATCAGAATGCCTTGACAAACTCCATGTAGCGATGGAGCATTGCTGCCATCTCGGAGCGGAGCGCGGTCTTGTTGGGGCCGAAGCTGCCATCGGTGTAGCCGTTGACAACACCAACAGAGGTTGCCCAGATGATCGCGTCGCGCGCCCATGCACCTACGCTGGCCGCGTCGGTGAAGTTGGGAACGCCGCTGACGGTCGGGGAGCCGGAGTAGCGATAGACCATGGTGACGATCTCAGCGCGCGTTATGGAGTCGTTGGGAGCGAACGTCGTGGCGGTCTTGCCGAGGGTGACTCCGGCGTTATATGCCCAGATGATCGCGTCGTAGCACCACTTTGCGCCGATATCGGTGAATGCAGGGATCTGCATGCCTTCAACGGAAGGCGAGCCCTCCATGCGATAGAGGACGGTGACGAACATTGCGCGCGTCATCTTGGTGTCCGGGCCGAACTTGGTGGCGGAAACGCCCTTCATGATGCCGTGCTGCCATACATACTCAACATCGGCGCGGCACCAAGCGGTTTTGGGAACGTCGGTGAAGGGGAAGGGAACGTATTCGCCGCAGTTTTTGCAGCGGATACCGTCGAGGTCGCTGAAATCGTGGCCGGTGGCCTTGATGACCTCGGATACGCTGAGAACTTCATTGCACACGCTGCAATGGCTGCCTTCGGTGCGGCCGTCGGTGGTGCAGGTGGCTGCGATGGCCGGAGTGTCGATGACCTTGACGTGCTGGCAGGGAACGACCGGGGTAACGGTGAGCTTTGCCTCGTCGGTCACAAACAGGGTGATGTCCTTAAGCGCGATGTTATAGATCACGCATGCGAAGGTGCGGCCGTTATCCGCGGCTGCGGTGTTCTTAAGCTCAAGAGTGTCAGTGGTGCTGAGGGAAACCTTGCTCAGAGCCTGGAAGAGCTTCATTGCGATCTCAAGCTTGCTGCCGGAAAAGTCGATGCCGCCGAGGTCAAGACCCTTGACGACGGAAGGCTCGATCCACATGTACTTGAGGCCGGATGCCTTACTGTTGACCTTGACATTGAAGGTCGCGGTCTCGCCTTCATTCACGGTAACGTCTTTGGGGCCGGTAACATCAAGCTTGCTGCCGATAAGTCCGGCGATAGCCTTGAGAAGAGTGTATGCATCAAGCTGCCCGAGAATTCCGCCGATATCGCCGTCGCCGCCGATGAGTCCCTTGAGGATCTCAATAATCTTATCGGTGTCGATATTGCCGTCGCCGCCGATGAGCCCCTTGAGGATATCAATAATCTTATCGGTGTCGATATTGCCGTCGCCGCCAATGAGTCCCTTGAGGATATCAATAATCTTATCGGTAGGGATATTGCCGTTGCTATCACCGAACAAGTACTTGAGGATATCAATAATATCCTTGCTGTTGAAGCTGCCGTCTTCAAGAAGCTTCTTTAAGGTCTCGTAAAGCGTTTTCATATCCATATCCTTGAGCTTTTCAAGGAGCTGCTTGGCGGTATCGCTGTCAAGGCCGAGCTTTTCGAGAATTTGGACGATCGTGTCGATATTAAGCCCTTTCAGAAGATTCTCAAGCTCGCCGTTGGGGTCGCCGCCTTTGATCAGGGCTTGTATTTTCCCGACGATATCCTGAATATCTATACTCTGACTGTCCGTTGTATCGTCGTTTCCTGTGACGGATACGGCATCGGCAATGGCATAAACGGGCAGCAGCGTGAATACGAGCGCCAGAACCATTACCAGACTGATAATTCGTGTTCTCATTTTTTTCCTCCTTGCTCCATTTGCAAAAATCATAGTGTCAACATACGACAAATATTATACAGAATTATTACATCACTTGCAACGGTATTCATACAAAAAGTTTAAAAACAGCGAAATAGCCAGTTATATAAGAAAATAATTGTGCATAATTTGCACTGACATGACGATTATACAATCATATGTATGTCGTTTCCCGACGAAACTCGGCCGGAACGTCGAATATTGATTCGTGCTCGCTTATCGCAACCTCGCGCAGATCAAAGCCGCCGACGGAAACGCACCACCGGCAGGCTGTGCCGACGGCTATGCGTATGCAAAGCTTCACGATATCCTCCGGCTTATTCTGTTTCTTAGTTTTGCAGGATAGACAGCTTCTGCACCAACGCAGGATCCACGCACTTTGAGGTAAATGAATTAAGAATTCAAAAAGCCAGTCCGGGAGGACAGGCTTTTTGCTGTGCAATAGTATTTTTTGTGATTCTTTAATGATCCGCCTTTTTGCATATTGCGCTTCCGAATATCACAGGCTTTTCCCTGCCGCGCAGGGTCTGCTCGAAAATTTCCTGCGGAAGATCAAGCACGCCTTCCTTGAACAGCAGGACGATCGTCGAGCCGCCGAAGCGGAACAGACCTTTCTCCTCGCCGCGGCGGATAACGCCTGCCTGTCGGTAGTTTTCAATCTTCCCGACGAGGCATGCACCGACCTCGATCTGCACAACGGTACCGAAATTTTCGGTGTACAGCATGCAGTATTCACGAGTGTTCTGCATAAACACGGGCCTTTTGCGCACTACTATCGGCTGCACGGGATGATAGCGCCCCTGAATGTGCCAGTTGCGGCTTTTGAAGCCGTCGTCGATATAGCAATAGCGGTGGTAATTCTCAACGCCAAGCCGCAGTACGAGGCAGGTGCCGTTTATGTAATCGTCTGCGATATCCGCACCGCCTACGAGATCCTCGACGTTGTAATAGCTGTTTTTTATCGAAAACTCGGAGTCGCTGCTTATTTTATACGCCGACATGTATCCGTCACAGGGGGAGATGAGCGTGTCACGGTCGGTGTTTATCGGACGCGCGCCGGCCTTGACCTGCCGGGTGAAAAAGTCGTTGAAGCAGCGGTAATCCTGCTTTATATAGTCGCTCATATTGAGTGCGTTCGCGCGGATAAAGCCGCTGATGCGCCGGGTCGAGAGCTTCGTGTCCATATAAGCGCCGATGATTGCAGTAAGTATCGGGTTAGTCATTATCTGACGTGCGGGCCAGCCGAGATGCTTGAAGTAGCAGCAGGTAAGGCCGACGGCCATTTTCTTTGAAGTCATATCTTATCACCGTTTTTAAGCTTTCTTTTTATAAGTACGCAGAGCAAAAGAACACCGCAAAACACTATCGTTGCATAGAAGCTTATGCCGCGGCTTAAAAGCTCAACGCTCACAGGCTCGTGTACGATCTGCCTGAATCCGCTGAGCAGGATGAAATCCGCAACACCGACCGCTCCGGGGATGGGAACCGCATTCGAGCCGAGCACGGCAAGCGTCTGCACGGAAAACGCCTTGAACGCGCACTTTGCCTCGCCGCCGACCGCAAGAAACACACAAACCGAAACAAGTATCACTGACAGACGCTGCGCAAGATTGCACAGGAACACCTTTATTAGCAGCCCGGTTTCCTTTTTCAGCAGTGCGCCGCATTCCTTATACTGCTTTATCATTGCAAGCAGCTTTTCATACTGCACGTCATAGTCCTTATAAACATGTATTTTACACAGCAGCCTCAGCCCCCAGCGGCAAACCTTGAGGATGAGCTTTTCATTGAAAATGCACATGAGAAACAGTGCGATAAACGCTGTCTGAACAATGACGCCGAAGGCAATGAAAAGCTTCGGAACAAGGCTCATGCGGCAAAGAATGCCCGGATAAACAAGGCAGCACACAGCACTTATAGTAAGTATGGCAACCGTGTACATCACAAGGTTCAAAAGCAATGCGATAGCTGACACCGCAGCCGGAGTTCCGTACTTGAGCATTAAAATAAGCGCTGCCGGCTGGCCGCCGGTCGCAGACGGGGTGATCGCGGAAAAGAAAATATCGGAGGCGGAAAAAATAATGCCCTTTCCGGCGGGAAAACCATGCCCGAAGAATCGGCAGGTGCATTGCAGACCGAGTCCCTCAAAGTAGATAAAGCCAAATGCGCACAGCACGGCAAGCATTATCCACACAGGATCAGCACCCTTTAAAAAGCATACAAAACGTCCCCACGAAAAACCTTTTGAGCAGGATGTGACGATCTTTATCGTTATTGCCGATATGGCAGCCAAAAGAGCTATCCACAGCAGATTGTTTTTAAGCGTATTTTTCATGAGCTTTTCTTTCACAAATCCAAGCAGCAGATCGAACAACTGTATGGGTTTTATTAGTACAGTTAGTATACACGTCTGTGATATGTTTGTCAACGCTTTTACATATAAGCGTTGACAAAAATGAGCATCGGGTAATATAATTCCTCTATTAGGGCAATGTTATACCCCAATGCACGAAAGGCGGATCTGCTAATGAAAAATGTAATTGAATTGTTTGGCTCTATGGTGTTTAACGACTGCGTCATGCAGGCGCGGCTGCCAAAACAGGCATATAAGCAGGTCCAACGCTCAATAAAGCTCGGCGAGCGGCTTGACGGCGAAACGGCCGAGATAGTTGCAAACGCGATGAAGGACTGGGCGATAGAAAAGGGCGCAACGCACTTTACGCACTGGTTCCAGCCGATGACCGGCATCACCGCCGAAAAGCACGACAGCTTTATTTCACCCAGTGATAACGGCAGAATAATCATGGAGTTTTCCGGCAAGGAGCTTATCCAGGGCGAGCCGGATGCGTCAAGCTTCCCGACCGGCGGACTGCGCGCAACGTTTGAAGCGCGCGGCTACACGGCGTGGGATCCGACCTCGTATGCGTTTATCAAGGATAATGTCCTTTGCATACCGACGGCGTTCTGCTCTTACGGCGGCGAAGCACTGGATAAGAAAACGCCGCTTTTGCGCTCTATGGAGGCTCTCAACCGTCAGGGACTGCGCGTGCTCCGTCTGTTCGGAAATAACGACGTCACGGCCGTAAAGACGACCGTCGGCCCGGAGCAGGAGTATTTTCTCATCGACAAAAGCGTTTATGAAAAACGCAAGGATGTAATGTACACCGGCAGAACGCTCTTCGGCGCGCAGCCACCCAAGGGTCAGGAGCTGGATGATCATTATTACGGGACGATAAAGCCTCGTGTCGCCGCGTTCATGGAAGAACTTGACGAGGAGCTGTGGAAGCTCGGCGTTCTTGCGAAAACCGAGCATAACGAGGTCGCGCCTGCCCAGCACGAGCTTGCGCCGATCTACACAACGACCAATATCGCGGCCGACCATAATCAGATAACGATGGAGCTTATGCAGAAGCTTGCCCGTAAGTACGACATGGTGTGCCTGCTGCACGAAAAGCCCTTTGCCGGCGTTAACGGCTCGGGCAAGCACAATAACTGGTCTATGACGACCGACACGGGGTTAAACCTTCTCGAGCCGGGCGAGACTCCATATGAAAACGCTCAGTTTCTGCTGATGTTGTGTGCGGTCTTGCAGGCGGTAGACGATTATCAGGATATGCTGCGCATATCAGTTGCGAGCGCTGCAAACGACCACCGCCTCGGCGCGGCCGAAGCGCCCCCGGCGATAATCTCGGTGTTCCTCGGCGAGGAGCTTGAGGAGATACTTGAGGCGATAGAAAACGACACGCCCTACGGCGGCAAGGAAAAGGAGCAGATAAAGGTCGGCGTCCATGTTCTGCCCAAGTTTGCGCGCGACACGACCGACCGCAACCGCACCTCGCCCTTTGCCTTCACCGGCAATAAGTTTGAGTTCCGCATGCTCGGCTCGTCAACCTCCATATCCGGCGCAAACGTCGTTCTCAACACCGCCGTTGCCGAGTCGCTGCGCAAATATGCCGACATTTTGGAGAATGCCGATAATTTCGAAACGAGCCTGCACGAGCTTATCCGCAGCGTTATAAAAAAGCATAAGCGCATCATATTCAACGGAAACGGCTACGGCGAAGAGTGGCTCAAGGAAGCGGCCGCGCGCGGACTTAAAAACTTCCGCACGACGGTGGACTGCGTGCCGTATTACCTCGACATAAAGAACGTCGATCTTTTCGCGCGTCACAGAGTGTATTCCGAGATAGAGCTTGCCGCGCGCTATAAGATGAAGCTTGACAACTATTGCAAGGTTATCCGCATCGAGGCGCAGACCATGCAGGAGATGGTCTGGCAGGATATTCTCCCGGCGTCAAGCGCTTACTCAAAGCAGCTGAGCGATACTGCCATAGTTAAAGCGCAGCTCGGCATCGACAATAGCTTTGAAAAGGATCAGGCAGCCAAGATAAGCACCATTATGAGCGAAACGGTCAAAAATGCGCAGATATTGGCCGACGCGGCCGAGTCTGCCGACGAGTATTCGGATAACTACACAAGAGCATCCGTTTTCCGCGACAAGGTGCTTCCTGCGCAGGAAGCGCTCAGAGCAAGTGTTGACGAGCTTGAAGTCAATACGGCAAAGCAGTTCTGGCCGTATCCGACCTACGGCGATATCCTGTTCAGCGTGCAGTAAGAGCTGGAGAAGGGGGCTTAGCATTGGAACTCAGTAAAAAAACCGTAAAACGAATATTGCTCATCATAACGTTCACGGTGCTTCTCATATGGGCGATATATAATCACAAGCTGCTGTTTAAATACATCGGCGAGCTGTATTCGCTCATTTCGCCGTTTGTGATCGGCCTGTGCATAGCGTATGTGGTCAATGTCATCATGCGGCCGATCGAGCGGCTGTGGATGAAGCTTTTGAGCAAATGCAAGGGCAAATGGGTCGAAAAAATGAAGCGCCCGATATGCCTGCTGCTGAGCATACTGCTTGTCATAGGCATCATTCTCGCCGTCGTGTTCATTATCATGCCTGAGCTGAGCGATTCGGTGTCCTCGCTTGTGAGCATGGTGCCCTCGTATGTATCCGAGGTGGAAAGCTGGTGGGAAGCTCTGGCTCTGCGTCTGGATAAGTACGGAGTGGAGCTGCCGCAATTCAGCTTTGATACGGATAAGTTTATTCAGATCCTCAAGGACGGCGGCACGGCTGTTTTGAATACCACCCTGTCGGCAACGACGTCGATCGTAACGGCGGTCATAAACATCGTGCTGGCGCTTGCGTTTTCCATCTATGTTCTTGCTCAGAAGGAAACGCTCAAGCGGCAGTCGAAAAAGGTGCTTGCAAAGCTCATGAAGCCCGAGAAGATGCAGAAGCTTCTCGATATGCTCGACCTTATAAACCGCACGTTTACAAACTTCATAACCGGCCAGCTCACCGAGGCTGTCATCATCGGCGCTTTGTGCTTTATCGGCATGTCGATATTCCGCATGCCGTATGCCCCGGCGATATCCGTGCTCGTCGGCTTCACGGCGCTGATCCCCGTGTTCGGTGCGTTTATAGGAACCGCTATCGGTGCGTTCCTGATCCTGCTCGTAAAGCCTATCCAGGCCGTGTGGTTTGTTGTGTTTATAATCGTCCTTCAGCAGTTTGAGGGCAACCTCATCTACCCCAAGGTCGTAGGCAAGTCCGTCGGCCTGCCCGGTATATGGGTTCTCGTTGCTGTAACGATCGGAGGCAACGCAATGGGCGTTGTCGGAATGCTCATAAGCGTTCCGCTGTGCTCGGTGCTGTATGTCGTTGCGCGCAACGCCGTAAACGGCAAGCCTCTTGCCGGAGAAAAACCCGAACCGAAATCAAAATAAGGACGCTAAAGCTCCCGTATCCTGTGATACGGGAGCTTTTTTATACGGTTTACCCATGCAAAACGTCAAATTTTTAATGATAAGCATTAAAAATCGCTTGACATACCTTCGAGCCGGTGATACTATCGATTTAACGTTTTACGTTAAATAATTTACGTTGATCACAGTCGGAGGTGGCCTTTATGGAGAAAACCGTGAAGCACAGATTTTTAAATAACGCGCTGTTTACGGCGCTGATTGTTCCACTGGCCTTTTTTGTCCTGCGCGATACGATCGCCGTTTTGACAGGGCTGATGTTTGAATCAATGGGCGGTAAGGAGTCGTTTCTGTATCAGATAAACGACGATATTTCAAGGCTTATCATAGCCGGCCTGCTGATGCTGATATTGCCGATCTTCTTCCGCGGAAAGTGCAATTTCGGCTTTAAGGGCGGTCTGCCGAAGCTCGGCATCCTGCTCCCGTATGCCGTCGGCGAAAAGTATGAGCTTGAAAGCTCCGACCCCGAGTCGCTGGCGCTCAATGACAGCCGCGAAAACGGCAGCACCTATGTGTTTGAGTTTTCTCATGTGGGTGTGGGTACGGAGGATGTAAAGCTCACTTTCTCAAAAACCTTGGGCGATATGCCGTTTGCTATCAAGGACTATACGGTGACAGTCGGCTTCAATGCCGACGGCACGATATCCTCGGTTGGGGGCTGAGAAATGAAGAAGATATCCGCTGCGTTCGGCGGCCTGCCGATGACATGGCCGATAGTCTGCGGCTTTGCGGTGATCATCGGTATCTATGTCGGCGTAATAAATCAGATACCGATCCTGCACGACACTTCGTTTCAGGACGTTGCAGTCACGCTCGAGTGGTGGGTGCTGTTTGCGGTTTTGATCGTGTCAAACTGCAAAAGCGCCCGTGAGGCCGGACTCAAATGCCTTGTGTTTTTCCTCATAAGCCAGCCGGTAATTTACCTCGTTGAGCTGCCTGCGATCGGCTTGGACAAGGCACTTTACTATTACACGAGCATTTGGCTGCCCGTTTCGCTGCTGACCCTCCCCGGTGGAGCAATCGCGTTCCTTGCAAAGCGCCAGAATGCCTTGGGCGCTGCGATACTGGGCGTCGGAAATACAATAGTTGCCCTGATGGGAGTAAGCTATTTTCAGCAGATGCTCAAAGTGTTTCCACGGCATTTGCTTACCGTTGCCTCCTGCGCGGCTATTATTGCCGTTACCGTTCTCGGAGTACAAAAGAAGCGACAAACACGGCTTTTGTCGGCGGCGATCACCGTTTTGCTGACGGCCGGGATCGCGGCATGGACGGTGCTGAGCGGCAGAACTCTCTAAAGCTGCACTGCGCTCTTAATTTTTGGTGCATTGCGCGCAAAAGAATGCTATAATACAGCTATCTATCACAGGGATGCTCGGGCAGAGCGCTTTCGCAGAAAGGAATAGCACACATGAATTCCGATACTATTTCAAAATTCCGTCTGTTTGGCAAGGCAGGAAAGATAGTCATGACGGTTTTGGCCGTTATAGCGGCGATTATAACGATCTCATGCTGCATTGCGGCCGCTTTCGTGGCGGCTTTGCCGGATAACGCACTGACGGTGCGCGTTGTTGAAAACACCGAGCTGCGCTTCAATGCGGAAAGCTTTGATACATTGTGGAATATAATCGGAGGAAACTTCAGCTATTCCGGCGAAAGCAGTCCGCTGTATATGCTCGGGGAGGGCGCAGGTAAGGTCACACCGCCTGAGGATCAGCAGTTTAAAACTGAGCTTAAGCTTTTTAACCGTTCATATGACTCTGCCGAGATCCACTCCGACGGAAACACGAAGGTCATGCAGGCCGAGGCCTCCCCGGCCGAATATAACGCAAGCGATCTTACGAAAGTGTTTATTTTCGCCGCGCTGTTTGCAGCGTCCGCAACCGTTGCGCTTTGGCTGCTCAGAGGGATGTTTTCCGTGCTCACCAAGTGCGAGTCTCCGTTCTGCAATGAAGTTGTGGCCAAGATGCGCGGCTTTGGCTTTTCACTTCTTCCGGTTGCCGTTTTTACTTCTGCCGCCGAAACGATGCTGGAGAGCTTTTTCACCGCAGGAAAAAGCACCAATGTCAGCATTCAGTGGGGCATTTTGATAGCGTTTGTTGTAACCATGGCTCTGGTGGCTGTTTTCAGATACGGTGTTTGCCTGCAAAAGGAATCGGATGAGACCCTGTAAGGAGGCGGAAGAATGGGACAGATCATTTTGCGGCTGGATCGTGTCATGGCCGACAGGAAGATGAGCCTCAACGAGCTATCGGCAAGAGTCGGCGTGGCCAACGTGAATTTATCAAAAATGAAGAATGGACATATCAGCGCCATCCGCTTTTCCACCCTGGCGGCCATCTGCGATGTTCTCAACTGCCAGCCGGGAGATATATTGGAATACAAGCCTGACGAGGAGTGAAGCTCGCCGGCATATAAAAAACGGCATAGTCGTTTGTGCGACTATGCCGCAGCCTGTAGAAAAAGTCTGTCTTAGCAGTCACGCCAAGGCAGGCTTTTTCGTTTGAAAAGGGAAAACCAGCAGCCAAGAAAAATAATCGGCCGCAAAAATCCTTCTCCGCCTCTTC
>CDZG01054179.1_pt1 | contig 11588 bp, 9 predicted proteins | sample 557741 | NCBI WGS metagenome assembly CDZG01 (sample SAMEA3182086, study PRJEB8094) | gut metagenome | biome: human; feature: gut; material: Stool; isolation source: human stools | place: Canada | collected 2013-01-21
TTTATGGTACTTTCATTGTGCGCCGGAAGGTGATAAATTGGAGGCAATAGCTGTACATCCTGAAGTCTGCCTTTCCGCAGTGACTAAATGCCAACCTACGGTAGGACCTAAAGACGGTTCTTTTACCCTTCAGTATCGCTCGGCCATCGCTTTTGGCAAAGCCGAAATAGTGACGGATACGGAAGAGAAGATCCAAGCGCTTCGGGCTATCAGTCAGCGTTTTCTGCCTCAGCATATGGATGCTTTTGAGGAGGCGGTCCATCGTAGCCTGCATCGTACGGCAGTAGTCCGGATTACGCTTTCAGCTCCGCCTACAGGAAAACGTAAACAATATGATCAGAACGGAGATGAAATGAAATATGGTAGAATGGAATAATCTACTGGAAGGAAAATTATATTATACAAATATGTCGCTGTTATACTAATTATAGGAGAACTCATTTTTTTGCTTGCAAACATTCCAGAATATAGTGAAAAAGAATATATTTGTATGTCTTATCAGTAAAACAGCGAAGTATGGAAATAGTATTAGGAATAGTAACTTCCAGAGAACTTTCAAGTTTTAGATTCTATAAAGATGGTCTCTATGCATTTGAGTCCATACTATCAAAAGGGTTACTTGGGTTTAATTCTGATTTAGTGGAAACAATAAGTATAAGGCTTATATGCTTGTCACCTAAGTTCAGTCAATTCTTTCGAGCACATCGTCCTAAATACTATGAGGATAAAACTCTGAAATATAGGGGTTCTGTAACTCCTGAAGTAAGAATGTATAAATGTCTCACTGCAGATTTTGTGGCGGATTTCGAAGGTTATTTTAAGTTGACTACGAAAGAAGAATGTCTCAAATATTTAGCTCTTTCATTTATTGATTTCTTAAAGACTTTAAAATATCCGGGCAAATTGAAGAAATTCGAAAAAGAGAAACTGCTTCAGACGGTCATAGATATCTTTATAGAGAATGGTGTTATTTGTGCAGATGAAGGATTGTAAGCTATAACCTAACAATTCTATTTACTCCAGGTGTTAAACTTATATGTTATTATTAATAAAAGATCTTATGAATAAAGGATGGTTTATTAAACTCATCAGGAAATCACAAGATGAGAAAACAAAGGAAATAATTAAAAAGTGGCTTATTCAGATTAATCAGTCAGAAAAGTTGCCAGAGAATATAGTTGCCTTGAACTTTAATATCTACGAAGGGCCCTACGCTATTGACCTGATTGGTTCCGCTACTTTCGATGAGAGTGATGAGGATTGGGCATGTAATGAAGATTTTATTCCAAAGTTACGTCGTTGTCCGGCTTTGGAAATTCCCGAAGAAAAGAGTTGGGAGGAGGTTTTGAAGATAGTAGAATCTATATTAAGAGATTTGATTCGTGAAATGTCAGATATTGAACTTTTCAAGGTCCAACATATAGCCGTAGGATTTGTCGATGGTAATTTAATTATTATCAAGTAATCGATTATAGGAACAATGGTAATTAGGTAAAACTATAATGGTAAAAAAAGAGATAATTGATGATTGGCAAGAGAGATATCCTATTTTATCGCCTTATACACCTTCTACTTTATATATGAAGGCTGACATCGTTTTGTGGGGATTAAGGATTGATAAAATCTTTTCAAAACAATATCGTATTATCTTCGAATGTTTGCCATTATGGGAGGATTCCATACAGCAAAGAAATATCCCCGTATTTTACATAGAACTTAGAGGTAAGAATGGAACCCAATTTTTTATAGATTATTCCTCCCATGACAGATTATTTCAAAGTGCTTCCGAGTTTGCCGAGAAACAATTTGGGTTATTCTTCCAGCCAGAAGTTGTTGTTAGTGATGTATGGCAATGGCTCAATCAATTATCTTCTTCATTTATCCCGAAACATAATCCGATTAGACTGTATCGTGTTTTTGAGTTCAAAGTTGTCTTGGCTCTTTTTTTAGATGACATGAAGTTAATGGATCAAGTAAAAAAAGAGATAGATACAGAAATTAGGCATTGGGATGTGCTGCATTTTCAAAAGCTATTTTCAAAATTCCCCGATGAATGGCGAGCAGAATTGTATGCAAAGTTTGAAGATAGAGATTCTTTTATCCGGTTGGTTGATTCAAATATGAATGATAAGAAAATTATAGGATTAAAAGAGGCTCACTTCTGTATTTCGGATATTCCTAAAAAATCTTTCTTAGAACAATTCATAAGGATATTCAAATAATACAATAGGGTTCACTAAATAAATCCATTCATTCTTCTCCTCATATTGCACATGGTTTCCCCAAATAGCCACCAGTAGCAATCGTATTGTGGATTTGCTGCAATCTGATGGATTTTTCCAAAAGAAGACAAAGAAGTCCCATCAAGAACTTCTTCAAATTCTTGGCAAAGAAGCAGGCTGCAATCCATGTCCGGGCTGTTTCCTTCAGCTTGGCTCTTATATTGTTTGCCCTGTAGACGCGTTTGGCCGTTCCGAACGTGGCTTCTACGCCGTTGCGCTCACCAGAGGCTTTATGCCTTAGCTTTTCTTCTTCCGGATCTGGATTCTTCTTTGGTCGTCCCAATGGCGGACAATGACATACAATGCCCAATTTCTTGAGCAGCTTACGGTTTTCCTTGTTCAGGTATATCTTGTCTGCCTGAACCTCCTGTGGATAGTATCCAAAACGCTCCTTGTAAGTCATGATTTGAAGCATCAGGTCTGCACCTTCGTTGTAGGCATCCCAGCTGAGATGGTCAATGTAGGCAAAACCGTTCACCACGCTGACACCGATTTTGGCTCCATACTCAGTCTTCCGACCGGCCTTGCCTCTGACTATCGGACGCACATGAGACTGGAAGATGCTGACGATGCGGTCAAGACAGGAGCAGACATCATGGTCGAACATGTATTTCTGTTGTTCATATGCTTTGCGGATTGCCGAGAAATTGGACAGATCCCTATGGTTGAGACAAGACAGAACGTCGGTTCCAAGCCTGCCTAAAAGACTGATAAATCCCTGAACGTCTTTGGATAACAAGTGAAGCAGCAACTTTTTGGTTTCGCGTATGAGTCTCCTTCCTTTATGCTTCTTCTTGGTATATCTGACAAAGCATGAACGTGCTTCACCGCGGCAGCTCCTTGGCCTTGTGATACCGGCTTTTGAACTGACTTTCTGGGCAAGGCGCTCAATCTCTCTGCTTGAATCCTCCAGAATGTTGATGTCCGTAGGATATCTCATTTCAGCATCTGTACATGTCGCATCAACCTTCATCTTACCCTTATGGGTTACCGGAGAAGATTCTGAAGGACGACTGTTCCCGGAGGTTCCGGAATCACTCTTGTCTGAATGCTCGGATTCAGACGTTCCGGACTTTTTGATGCAATCCTTGTGCAGGGAAAGCATGATGTCATTGAAGAACTTGTCATCAATTCGTTTGCGTAGTGTCACGAACAGTTCCGGGCTGAAGATGGGAGCCTCCCGGAAATACTTCAGACCAACAAGATACTGCATATAGGGATTCTCCTGAATGCTGACGATAGTCACTTCATCACTGTAACATAGGGTATGCTTGATGATCATCGCACCAATGACCATGCGGGCAGGCTTGTTGCACGCACCACGGCTCTGGTTCGAGAGTCTCTTGTTGTATTCTGCTTCAATATGCTTCCAGTCAAGTGCATCGGCAAGCTTGACCCACCGGTTCTCCTTGGACAGATTCTCCAACGGATAGCTGCCTGTTCCTGAAAACATATCGTTTATGTTTCTATTATTGGCTTGCATCGGGAATGATTTAACACTCAAAATTACAAAAATCCAGTGATATAGACAAAGATTTATTGAGTCAATTTATTGATTTTCAATGTTTACGCATTTATTTAGTGAACCCTATTATAAACTTCAAAATTATTGAGTCATGAAAAAAATCAACACAATCGACACACACAGCCTCACCAACGGAGCGCACTACAATTTTATGGAAGCCATCTACACGAACCTGAATAGTATCGTGCTTTATGGGGAAAAACTAAGTACAGAACTTCCGGCATTCAAAACTGCGCTCGACAGCGAGGATGCCGTGCTGGTCTTGAGTCGGAAAAGCAATAAAACAGACGAGATTGCCAATGCCGACAAGGCTCGCGACAATGCTTATGTAGGATACAAATATGCGGTAAAGGGATTTACGTACTTAGGAAGCGGAGCGCAATATGAAGCGGCTAAAGTGCTGAGCCAACATCTGACGGATTATCAAATCGACACCCAAATGTCGCTCAGCCGGCAGACTGGTCTGATGACCAACTTCATTGAAGATTTGGAATCCACATACAGCAAACAAGTAGAAAGTCTGGGGTTAACACCCTTCGTCACGATGATGAAAAACGGAAATGAGAAAGTAAAAGCGGGATTGCAGTCGCGCGACAACGAACGTGCCGGACAAACCAAGGCAGCCATGCTCTCTGCCCGTGCTGATACAGATGCTGCCTACCAGACCATCGTCGATAAAATCAATGCCCTGTACCTGGTTGATACGACCAATACCTACGAGTATGTCACAACAATCGATGAGATCAATGCACAGATCAAGCATTATAAGGAACAAGAACTGACTAAAAAATCAACCCAACAAGAGAATAATGGAAATGATGGTACCACCTACCAGCCTTTCTATCCGAAATATCTCTGATACACACTGAACGATAAATAGAAGAGAGGCACGGACTTTACTAAATCCATGCCTCTCTTCTATTTTATTCCATCCGGTAGTTTTACCCCATCCGACTGATCTTCTTCAGTTTTCCTTCATCGATAAGCTTGATCTTACGACCGTCGATGGCAATAATATGTTCCGACACGAAGGTGGACAAGGTGCGGATGGCATTCGAAGTCGTCATATTCGAAAGATTTGCCAAATCTTCACGCGCCAGATAAATACTCAGCGTCGCACCATCTTCTTCCAATCCATAACTGTCTTTGAGGAACAAAAGAGATTCTGCCAGACGTCCGCGGATATGCTTCTGCGTCAAGTTGACCGTCCTTTCATCGGCGATACCCAAATCGACCGACAGCTGACGGATAAAGAACATCGCCAAATCCGGATTGGCATAGATCAACTCTTTTACCACCGTCATCGGGATCAGGCAAACGGTAGAAGGTTCGAATGCGGAAGCATTGGTCAGATAATCCTCCTGTGCGAAATTAGCCCGATAACCGAAATACTGTACCGGCTTGATCATACGGATAATCTGGCTACGGCCACCCACACCGTCTTTGAATATCTTCACCTTTCCTTTCAGCAGACACATCATGTCTTTCGGTTCGTCACCTTCGCAATAAATCAGTTCATTCCGTTTGAAGGTCTGAATTGATGAATTATTGCGTAACATTTCCCGCTCTTTGTCAGTCAAGACCCGCCAGACTTCCGTCAGGCTCGACGAGAAATCAAAATCTTCTTTATGTTGTTGCTTAACCACGGCTAAAAAAATAATTGCTATAAAACATATTTACGAGACACAAAATTATAACAAAAATTGGATTAACCTCTCGAAAAACGATTTATTTTTTCGGATAAGCGTCTTTTTTCACATTCCAAATTCTCAGCTATCGGCAGACAATAAGTATAAATCGTCATTTAAGAAGATTCATCGCTCACAAATCCATAGAAATGGAACCAATCGGTTAATTATTAGGACGGATCACCCAGATGCCCCGACAAGATTTCTGACGCTTGAGATAACTTTCCAGCGAATCCGGATTAACAATTACCTTCCGAGCTGACGAAGAAGCATGGATAAAAGTCAGTCGCTCCGGCGTCGCCCAATAAGCAATTCCCAGGTGTGTCACATCCAAACCTTTAATCGTCGTCACGAAACCGATAATGTCTCCATTGCGGATGAATTTCTTAGCCTCGCCCATCCGTTCTTTCGGCAGATAGGCATAACCAGAACGCGCATTGACAGCCGATTCTATTTCCTGCATACGCACCACCCGCTCGGGATGCCCTTTCAATGCCGGATAGGATTCGGGATGAGACGACATGAACGAAAGTGCCAACGGCAACGGTTCGCTACCCGGCAATTCGGGCGTGATATCTTTCACCAAGCCACGCTTGCCGTTCTCGTACATCCAATCGGCTATATAATGAAGCCGCTCAGTATAACGAACCTCGCCCTTCCGGTAACGCAATCCGCGCAACGCCTCTGTATAATCGGCAAACGAAGAAACGGGCTGCGACAAGGCCAAGACCGATTCGACCAACGTCGTACAATCCAGTTCACGGAAATTCACCACCAAGGTTTCAGGTTCTCCTTCCAGCGTAGCAGCCACATACGGTTTATCCAAGAACAAACGAGCCACTTGCACCATCCGTTCACTGGCATCCGTTGTCTGCAAATACTTCATACTATCCAATACTTGAAGACAAAATAACGAATCTGTCTTCGTATAAGAAAGGGATTGTGCTCCTACTCCATACGAAAAGAAAAACACGGCACACAGCCAAGAAAGAATAGTTCTCATCGGGATTTAATCGTGTTTCGTTTCCAACAAAGTTTCCAGTTTCACCAGTTCGTCGCGATACTGAGCCGCCTCGATAAATTCCAGCTTCTTGGCCGCTTCGGTCATCTTCCGGCGAGTCTGCTCGATAGCCTTCTCCAATTGGTTGCGATTCATATACTGCACCACCGGATCGGCTGCCACATTCGCTCTTTCAGGCTCTACATACGCATACGGTTCGGCTGTCTGTTGTTGCTTTTCGGCCACCAATGAGACACTGTTCTTTACCACCTGTTTCGGTGTAATACCGTGCTTCTCGTTATAAGCCATCTGTTTCTCGCGTCGACGGTTCGTTTCCTCCATCGTCAAACGCATGCTGTCCGTTATCTTATCCGCATAGAAAATCACCTTTCCGTGTACATTACGCGCCGCACGTCCGGCAGTCTGTGTCAGTGACCGATGCGACCTCAAGAATCCTTCCTTATCCGCATCCAGAATCGCCACCAGCGAAACCTCCGGTAAATCCAATCCTTCACGTAACAGATTGACACCTATCAACACATCGAACAAACCTTTCCGCAGGTCATCCATAATCTGTACCCGTTCCAAGGTATCCACATCACTATGGATATAATTACAACGGACACCCATACGTGTCATATAAGTCGTCAACTCTTCTGCCATCCGTTTCGTCAAAGTCGTTACCAGAATCCGTTCATCCACAGCCGACCGCTGGGCAATCTCTTCCATCAGATCATCTATCTGATTCAAGGTCGGGCGCACTTCAATAATAGGATCCAACAGCCCCGTCGGACGAATCACCTGATCGACAACAATACCTTCACTCTTCTCCAACTCATAATCCGCCGGAGTCGCACTCACATAAATTGCACACGGTGTCAGGGATTCAAACTCATCAAACGTCAACGGACGGTTATCCATCGCAGCCGGCAGACGGAAACCATAATCCACCAGATTCTTCTTACGGGCATAATCGCCGCCATACATGGCACGAATCTGCGGAATCGTCACATGGCTCTCATCCACCACCAACAGGAAGTCTTTCGGGAAATAATCCAACAGACAGAAAGGACGTTCACCGGCTTCCCGACCATCGAAATATCGGGAATAATTCTCGATACCCGAACAATGTCCCAATTCCCGGATCATCTCCAAATCATACGTCACCCGTTCATAAAGACGTTTTGCCTCATACGGTTTTCCAATCTCCTTCAAATATTCCACCTGTGTACCCAGATCCACATCAATCTGTCCGATTGCCTGATTAATACGCTCCTGCGTCGTCACGAAAAGGTTTGTCGGATAAATATTCAGTTCATCCTGTTCATCGATTTCCTGTCCGGTCATCGGATCAAACGATGAAATACGATCAATCTCATCTCCCCAGAATTCAATCCGGTAAGCAACACCATCAAATGTTTCAATGGCAGGGAATATATCTACCGTATCACCATTCACACGGAAACATCCACTATTGAATTCCAACTTATTATTGATATAAAGCGCAGCCACAAACCGACGGAGCAATTCATCCCGGTCAATCTGCATCCCTCGCTCCAGATGAGTTACTTTCTCGGCAAACGCCCGCGGATCAGCCATACCGTAGAGACAGGATACAGATGAAACCACAATTACATCCCGCCTTCCAGACAACAGAGAAGCCGTTGCCCGCAACCGGAGTTTATCAATTTCATCATTTATAGCCAAATCTTTCTCGATATAGGTATCTGTAGAAGGCAGATAAGCCTCCGGCTGGTAATAATCATAATACGAGACAAAATACTCGACCGCATTATTCGGGAAGAATGCCTTAAACTCACTATACAACTGAGCTGCCAGCGTTTTATTATGACTGAGGATAAGCGTTGGTTTCTGTACTTCCTTAATCACGTTTGCTATCGTAAACGTCTTACCGGAACCCGTCACACCCAATAATGTCTGAAATGGAACCCCACTCTTTAATCCTTCGGACAAAGCAGCTATTGCTTCCGGCTGATCACCGGTGGGTTTAAAAGGAGAAGAAAGTTCAAAATTCATAGTCTTACTTTATTTCGATAAGCATTCGTACAAAGGTACGTATTAAAAAAGAAAAAGGTTGTCATCACGACAACCAATCTCCATTGTTAACCTTAAATCTAATACCATGAAAAACACAGTGCAAATGTATAGCTTCATGCTAAACAACACAAGTTTTTATTTGGAAAAATGATTCAGATTAATATGAATTAACAAATACATGTTTTACAGCATAGTATTGAAATAGTTTTTTACATAAACAAAAACTATTTCAATACACCTGAAATGATTAATTAGTTCCCGAAGAGCTTGATCCTTCACTCGAACTACTATTTTCTCCGGATTTGACATCATCATTATTGATACTTCGGGCTGTTCGCTTCACTTGTGCCTTCAATTCACCAAAGCGCCAACTGATACTCAAACCATACGAAGATCGGGGCATTTTACTTTCCGACCAAGAACGGAATGTATCTGTAACGGTTTCATTGGAATACTTCTGATAATAATTGAAGATATTGCTTACATATACAGAAACATTCAATCGTTTATCCTTCAAGAATGAACGGCTCAAGTTCATTCCGTAGAAATAATAGGAAGAACCTTTTCCCTGTAAAGAGATATAAGGCGTACTACCTCCGCCATACACACTGAATCTTAAATCCCATGGCAACGTCTGCTGGATATTACCAAACAGATTACCCTGAAATCCACTGTTCTTTGTATCCAGTTTCTTACTGCTGAAATCTGAATAACTACCGGAAGCATTGATAGAAATACGGGTTTTATTTCCCGGATTCCAGTTCATCCAAAGAGATAAACGAGTCCGTTGGGTTTTACCAATATTATCATAGGTATTTTCCATTACTCCGTTATTCATAAAAGAATACCGTTCAATGCCATTATTGGTAAAATTATAATTGATCGTAGCATTTACACTGAACTTAGCTGAAAAGCTACTGTATGTTAAGCCGAGATTATGAGATTTTTCTGTATCCAAATCCGGATTACCATAGCTGATGGATGTCGGATTGCTGGTATCGCGGAACGGATTCAGGTACCAGATACCGGGACGATTGATACGCATATTATAATTCGCCCGCAAAGAAGAACTCATACCTAACATATAGGATAAGTTGGCTGTCGGAACAATATCATCAAAGTTGGCATCAAAATTCCTGTCCGGGAAATAAGCATATTCTACATCCATAAAGGTATGTTCATAGCGGGCTCCTACTTTAAAGCCCAGCTTTTTCCATTTCAGCTGATAGTCGGCATACGCAGCCAGGATATTCTGCCCTTGATCAAACAGACTGCTTTGATCTTCATTCTGAACAAACGAACCATCTTCGTTTTCCATGAAATATTTACTGTCACTCGCATTCTGACGGAAAATGTATTTCATTCCGGCATCAATATAATGCATCTCATTCAATGGATTAACATAATCCAACTGCAAAGTATGTTCTGACGTATGGGCATCGTTGTTATAATACTGGTCTGTCAGACGGAAAGGAACATCCGTTATATCATCATAATAGGTTTCTGCCTCACTGTCGTTGGGCGAATTATTGAACTTATAAGAAACTGTCAGGTATTCTCCCTTTCGCTTCATTGAATGTTGGTAATCGACATTCAAGCCCATATTACCAAAGCTGCTTTCGCTATTACTGAACGAGCGGTAGTCGTACATCTTCTGCAGATCAACATTATTCATAAAGCTGTAAGACTCACTCTCCGACTTGGACTTTCCGCCAAACACGTTCGCTGAGAAAGTGATCAGATTCAAAGTATCAATCTCGTAACTGGCTTCGATATTTCCAAACTGATAGTTACCGGTATTCTTGGAAGAACCATCGCTCTGCAAGTATTTATAAGTATCCGATGTAAAATCTTCTCGTGTGGAAGTCGTATAACCCCGAGGTGTATTATTATAATTATAGGAATAGTTTCCTGTCACTGTAAACTTTCCAACCTGTACGGTACCATAGGCATAACCACCGACACCACGATTACTACCGTTCGCGCCTAACGTTACATTATACCCTTGCATCCGTCCTTCAGTGGTAATGATATTCAAGATACCACCCACACCTTCCGCATCGTATTTTGCTCCCGGATCAGTAATAACCTCTATCGACTTTACAGAATTGGCCGGCAAGCTCTTCAATACTTCTTTCGGGTTATTACTCATCAGTGTGTTGGGTTTTCCATTCACATGAACCTTGAAGTTACTGGAACCATTGACCTGAATATTATCTTCTCCATCTACCGAAACCAACGGGACCTTCCGTAACATTTCCAAGGTTGTATTGGTTTTCGAGTCCGGATCATCGGCTATACTATACGAAATCTTATCGATTTCCGCCTTGACCAATGGCTTTTGAGCCACCACTTCTATTCCTTCCAGTTCTTCACTGGCCTCAGAAGTATAAAGTTTACCCAAATCAACCAGCGGTTGTCTGTCTGTGACAGAAAAGTTCCGGCTGACAGTCTTTTTCCCAATAGAGGTAATATGGATCGCAAAATTCCCCGTTTGAGGAAGATCAACATTAAATTTACCATCCAAATCCGTAACAGCCAATTTGACGGGTTCCGTCTTTTTCTCCTGTACAATACGAATGGTGGCATACGGTTCTCCTTCATTCGTCAACGAGTCCAATAAGACACCTTTCACTCCCCAATTTGATTTTGTCTGCGCCTGGGCAAGACAAAACACCATGTTCATCAACAGGAACATGAGTTTCCATGTGTTTTTAAGCTGCATAATATTAAAATATACCTGTTGGCGGAATTAATTTAGTGCATACTTAATTCTGCCAATGGGCTTGTCGTTAATGAAGTTTACGTATTGCAGAATGGTAAGTGCACTAATTTTGCCAATGATTCTGGCAAACAAACCATTCGTTATTTTCGCGTAGTTCCTGATGACCAGGAACTGGTCTGTAAGTTGTGAGAATATTGTCTCAATCCTCTTTCTTGCCTTTGCAAACGGAATGAATGTCGGCTTCCAGTCCTTCTGGTTGAGCCGATACGGACACTCCAGTCTTATGTGTGCGGTTTCGAACAAGTCAAGC
>CDZG01042154.1_pt1 | contig 11553 bp, 7 predicted proteins | sample 557741 | NCBI WGS metagenome assembly CDZG01 (sample SAMEA3182086, study PRJEB8094) | gut metagenome | biome: human; feature: gut; material: Stool; isolation source: human stools | place: Canada | collected 2013-01-21
TGTTCGACAAGGCCAAAAAGACCATGCCCTGCATCATCTTTATTGATGAGATCGATGCTGTGGGTCGTCAGCGCGGCGCAGGTCTGGGCGGCGGTCACGATGAGCGCGAGCAGACCCTGAACCAGCTGCTGGTGGAGATGGACGGCTTTGAAGCCAACGACGGCATCATCGTCATGGCCGCTACCAACCGTGCCGACATTCTGGATAAGGCGCTGCTGCGCCCCGGCCGCTTTGACCGTCAGGTCTATGTGGGTCTGCCGGATGTCAAGGGACGCGAAGAGATCCTGAAGGTGCACACCCGCAACAAGCCCCTTGCACCGGACGTCTCCCTGAAGGTCATTGCCCAGCGCACCGCCGGTTTTGCCGGTGCAGACCTTGAGAACCTTGTCAACGAGGCCGCGCTGCTGGCAGCCCGCCGCAACCGCAAGGCCATTACTATGGAGGACATCGAGGAAGCTTCCATGAAGGTGATGGCTGGCCCCGAGAAGAAGAGCCGCGTGGTCACCCCGGAGGAGAAAAAGCTCACCGCCTACCACGAGGCCGGTCACGCTGTGGCAGGCTTCTACTGCAAGCACCACCCCCGCGTGCACGAGATCACCATCATCCCGCGCGGTCAGGCCGGCGGCTACACCATGTATCTGCCCGAAAAGGATCGCAGCTATGTGACCAAGGGTGAAATGTTTGAGGACATCGTGTCCAGCTTGGGCGGCCGCGTGGCCGAGCAGCTGATCTTGGAGGACATCTCCACCGGTGCTTCCAACGACCTGCAGCAGGCCACCAACATCGCCCGCCAGATGATCACCCGCTACGGCTTCTCCGAGCGTCTGGGCCCCGTGGTCTACGGCACCTCGCAGGAGGAGACCTTCCTTGGCCGCGATTTTGGTCAGGGCAAGGGTTACAGCGAGACCACCGCTGCCGAGATCGACAGCGAGACCCGTGATATCATCGACGAGGCCTACGAGACCTGCCGCCGCACCCTGACCGAGCACATCGACCAGCTCCATGCGCTGGCAAAGGCTCTGATGGAGCGCGAAAAGCTCAACGAGGAGCAGTTCAACACCATTATGGCCGGCGGCACCCTGCCCCCCTGCGAGGACGCAAAGCCCGAGCAGGCGCAGCCCGACCAGACCGTGCAGCCTGCCCCGGTGCAGCCCGCAGAGCCTGCCCAGACCGCTGAGCGCGCCGAACCCGCCGAGCAGGCCGAGCCTGCCCAGCCGGAAGTGCCGCAGCCGGATGCCCCGGAGCAGCAGGACTAAGCTTTTTTTAGGAAAGGAGCGAGCATCGTGGAGGAAAATTTTAACCCGGTCGCCCAGACCCGTGCAAACTATTATACCCCCGGCAGCCCGGTGCAGTTCGTCTGCGTGGAACTGCTCAAGGGGGATGTCAGCGGCGAGCACGCTGTCTGCCTGACCTTCAAGAATATTTCCCGCGTGACCCTGACCGCACTGGAGATCCACTTCAAGTGCAAGGGCGTGGACGGTGTGATCCTGTGCGAGGACAAGTTCGAGTACCGGGATCTTCAGGTAAAGCCCGGCGAGCTGTTCGGGCAGGACGATGCCGTGTTCATCACGGCAAAGGCAATCACCAGCGTGGATGTTTCGCTGTGCAATGTGTACAACGGCAAGCGTGTGGTGCATCTGGACGGCATCAAGCGTGTGCGTCTGCCTGCGCCCCGCCGTCTGGCCCCGGAGCTGCAAAAGGCGCTGGAAGCCCGCATGAACCGCACCGGGCTCAAGTATCAGCCGCAGGTGTTCGAGAACGGCTGGTACTGCGCCTGCGGTGCCTTCCACCCCACCGAGGAGGATACCGTTTACTGCTCGGAGTGCGGCTGTGACCGCATTCTGCTGCAGAACGCGCTGAACACCCTGCTGCAGCCCGCCGCCACGGCAGACGAGATGGAAATGCCCCTCAGCGCCCCGGCGGCTCCCGCAGCGTCTGCTGCGGTGGAGGAGCCTACCCGCATCGTGGGTACAGCTCCTGCCGCCCCGGCAGCGCCCGCAGAGGAGCCCACCCGGGTCATGGGCGCAACGGCTTACCAGCCGAAGGCAGCCCCCGTCCAGCCCATCTCGGAGCCTACCCGGGTGCTGGATGCCCCCGCCCGCGCACCGTATTCCGGCGCTGCTGTGGCAGACGAGGGCACCCGCGTGATGCCCGCCGCCGCCCGCCGTCCGGCTCCGGCTCCGGTGCGTCAGCCCGCGCCTGTGGAAGAGGACGAGGAGTACGAGGATAACCGGGACAGCGTGGCAGAAGCGCTGATCCGCTGGGTGCCGCCCATTACGGCCATCCTGTGCGCAGCCATCGCGCTGTGCGGCTTTGTGTACTACCAGTTCGTGCTGTAAAATAAGAAATCATCCCGGCGGAGGGGGCAGCGTGCCTTCTCCGCCTTTTGTGTGCACTGCACAGAAAGGAAATACCATGCCGGAACAAGCCTTACAGGTGGCTTTTGAGATCAAGACCGCCTGCGATGAGATCAGCCGCCGTCTGCTGCGCTGGCACTGGGAGTGCAAGCCCGGGGCGCACAGTCTGGATGCGCTGCTGGAGCATATTGCTGCCCGCAAGCAGGAAAGCCCGGATTATTATGACCGTATGCCGGATCTTACCGGCAAGACCAGCTGGCAGCAGCTGGACACTACCCTTTGTATGCGGGTGCTGCTGGACCCGGAGAACGATGCCGCCCGCCCACTGGACCTGCTGGGCAACACGGCACATCCCTCTGCCGCCCGCCATGCCTGCAACGCCATCCGCACCGCCCGCAACGAAGCTGCTCACGCGGCAGTTGCAGCAGACGGCGCACAGGCAGCCCTGCTGTTCAACGAAGCCATTGAGGCGCTGGAGGAGGGCTACGCCGGTACTGCCTTTAAGGAAAACGAACTGGCGCAGTATTACCGCGAGGCGGAGGATTACCTGAGCCGCTGCAGCGAGGGCAAGCCCCTTAAAGTGCGTCAGAGCAGCCCGCAGAACGCACAGCAGGGAAAAGCCGCCGCCCGCACAAAGCCCCGCAATCCCCAGACTGTCCGCAGCACCAAAAGCACTGCCGCCCGCAGCCGCAGCACCGGTACAAAGCAGAGCCGCGGCACAGCCTCCCGCAGCAAAAAGCAGCAGACCGGCGGCGAGAGCAGGGTGGCACTTGGCATTATTCTGGCAGCGCTGGTGCTGGGACTTATCGCACGCGCCATCAGCATGGGACTTGTATAAGCGCTACGGTTTTCGCAATTCTGGCGGTAAATCAGAAAGCAAGATTGTTTGGATTGTGTAAAATCACCAAAAAAGCAGCGGGCAGCCCCACAGAAAAACGGTCATTGCACCTCTTGCGGGAAATATGAAACGGATTTATAATAAGCATGAAAACGTTTACACATTACCACCGGAGAGGGAACGGAGAAAAGAACCTCATGACCATCAGTGATATTGCAAAGATGGCAGGCGTTTCCAGCGCTGCGGTCAGCCGCTATTTGAACGGCGGCCCCCTCAGCGAGCAGAAGCGCGCCGTGATACAAGCCGTAGTGGAAAAGACCGGCTACAGCCCGGATACTGCGGCGCAGACCCTGCGCACCGGCAAGGTGCGTCAGGTGGGGGTCATTGTGCCCAGCATCAGCTCCCAGTCGGTGGGGCAGATCACCAGCGGCATTGCAGCCGAGCTGGGGGCCAGCCGCTACCTGATGCTGCTGGCAGACACCGAGCTGGACGGGCAGATGGAGCTGGAATATCTTACAGCGCTGCAGCGCAACCATGTGGCCGGTATCATCCTGCTGGGCTATGATTCCAGCCCGCAGCTGTGCAAGGCGCTGAAGGACTGCCGTGTGCCTGTGGTGGTAACGGGGCAGCGTTTTGCAGACCTGCCCTGCGTTTATAACGACGACCGCTCTGCTGCCCGCGACCTGACCCGGAAGATGCTGGAGCATGGCCGCAAAAATATCGTGTACATCGGCGGCAGCGAGCAGGACGCCGCCACCGGCATAGCCCGCCGTCAGGGTGTGCAGGATGCACTGCGGGAGGCCGGACTGAACGCAGATGGTCTGCCCCGCGCTTACTGCGCCGCCTTTTCCATGGAAGAAGGGCACCGCTGCATGGAAGAGCTGCTGGCACGCTGCCCGCAGTTGGACGGTGTGGTCTGCGTGACAGACACCGTGGCCTTTGGCGCTTTGCAGGTGCTGCGCGCTGCCGGGCGCAAAGTAGGGCAGGATGTCGGCCTTGCAGGCATCGGAGACAACTGGGCAGGCAAGGTGGTGGAACCCGGCCTGACCACCATCCGCTTTTATCAGCGGCAGGTCGGGCAGGAGGCTGCCCGGATGCTGCTGCAAAGCTTAGAGCATACCGGGCCGGACGCTGCACCGGTACGCCAGACCACGCTGGGCTATACGCTGGTAGAGCGAGGCTCACTGTAAAAAAAGAGGAACGAATGAAACAAAAACTGATTTTTTTAGACATTGATGGCACTCTGCTGCCCCCGGGCGAGATGCTGATTCCCCAAAGCACGGTGGAAGCGCTGCACAAAGCACATGCCAATGGCCACAAGCTGTTTCTGTGCACCGGGCGCAACCTGCGCATGACCCAGCCGCTGCTGGACTATGGCTTTGACGGCGCGGTATGCAGCGCCGGCGGTTATGTGTTCTGCGGGGATAAGGTGCTGGTAGACCTGCCTATGGAGCCGCAGCTGGCACAGGGCGTGCGCAGCGCCATGGAGCGCCACGGCGTGGAGTGCACGCTGGAAGCGCGGGATGCCACCTACGGCAGCCTGAAGATGATCGAGCGCTGGAGCTTCACCCACCGGGATGCAGGCCCCCTGAACAGCGAAGCCGCCCGCTGGCGCAAGGCCATGGAGGACGGCATGACCATGAGCCCGCTGGCCGAGTACAAGGGCGAGCCGCTGTATAAGATCGTATATATCGCAGAGCGCAGCGAGGACTTGAACGATGCCAAGCGCCTGTACGAGGACAGATTCGTGTTCTGCGAGAGCAAGCTGGACGGTCTGAACGGCGGCTATGTGAACGGCGAGCTCATCAACCGCAAGTTTGATAAGGGGCGCGGCATCAAGGCCGTATGTGACTATCTCGGCGTGCCCCTGCAGAACAGCATCGGCTTTGGCGACAGCGACAACGACCTGCAGATGACCGATGTGGTCGGCATCAGTGTCTGTATGGCCGACGGCTCTGCAAGCTTGAAGCAGCGCTGCGACCGCATTGCCCCCTCGGTGTACGAGGACGGCATTTCTAAGGAATTTGCAGCCTTGGGGCTGATTTGAGATTTCTTTTAGTAAAAACAGGGCAGGGGAACATCCGCAGACGTTCCCCTGCCCTAAAATTATAAATAATACTTTCGCATCATTTTGTAACAAAAAAGCGCTGCACGGTATTTTGTGCGGCGCTCTCTTTATATTGACAGATCAGTAGTGCAGATCCTCTGCGGTCAGCGCTTCCAGCACGGGCAGCATGGCAGCGGCTTCAGCCTTGGCGGCAGGCAGATCCATATCGCGGTAGTTGCCGCACTCCACCTCGCTGGCACCGGGCACGGCACCCTCAAAATCGGCCATAAAGCGGTAGGCATCCACCGTCAGCTGCAGCGCCTGTGCCGGGGTCAGCCCTCGGGTGAGCAGGTAAAAGCCGGTGCGACAGCCCATGGGGCCAACATAGATCACCCCATTCTTCACGGCGCTGTTGCGCGCGTAGGTGGCAAACAGATGCTCCAGCGTGTGGGCGGCAGCAGTGGTCAGGTAATCGCCCTGATTGGGCTTTTTCATGCGGATGTCCCAGGTGAGCACATCGCCGTCCTGACGGCTCAGATACATCCCGCGCTCCAGCCGTGTGTGATCCACGCAAAAGCTTGCGATACGTTCCATACTACGGTTCTCCTTTATCAGCCCTGCAGGCGCTGCACACTGCCGTGTGCGCAGTCCACAGCCACCATCAGGCCATCGCGGATGTGGCTGGTAGCACCGGCGGCACCAACAACGGTGGGCTTCAGCAGTGCCTTGCCGGCAATGGCGGCGTGGCTGTTCAGGCCGGGCTCCTCTACCACCAGAGCGGCAGCGTCGCGCACAAAGCTCAGCATCTCATTGCTGGTGGAAGGAACTACCAGCACCATGCCGGGCTTGAACTTGGCGCGCACCTCGTCCATGGTGCGGCAGACGCAGGCCTTGCCGCTGGCAACATCGTTGTTCTCAGGGCCGACACCCACGCCGGTAGCCAGACAGTTGCCCACCATGTGGATCTTGATCATGTTGGTGGTGCCGGAAACGCCCACGGGCACGCCTGCGGTCACAACAGCCAGCTCGCCGTTGTGCAGGTAGCCGTTCTCCTTGGCCAGAGCGGTGGACATCTCAATCAGCTCATCGGTGCTGTGTGCCAGAGACATCATCAGCGGGGTGATGCCCCAACTCAGGGACAGCTGACGCTGCACCTGCTCGCGCATGACGCAGGCAATGATGGGCTGCTGCGGGCGGTACTTGCTCAGCAGGCGGGCAGTGGTGCCGGACTCAGACACGGTCACGATGGCGGCGGCGTTCACATCCCGTGCGGTCAGGCAGGCGGCATGGGCGGTAGCGTCAGAGACGCTGATCTTGCCGGGGTTGGAATCCATCATGCGGCCGCGCAGATGGAAACCCTCCTGCTCAGTGCGCTCGGCAATGGCGGACATGGTCTTGAGCGCCTCCACAGGGTAGGCACCGGCAGCGGTCTCACCGGACAGCATAATGGCAGAGGTGCCGTCGTAGATGGCGTTTGCCACGTCCGAGATCTCGGCGCGGGTGGGGCGGGGGTTCACGATCATGCTGTCCAGCATCTGGGTAGCGGTGACGATGGGCTTGCCGAAGGAGAAGGAGCGGTCGATGATGGTCTTCTGGATGCCGGGCAGTTCGGTGAAGTCGATCTCCACGCCCAGATCGCCACGGGCCACCATCACGGCATCGGCAGCAGCCAGAATGCTGTCAATGTTGTTCACGCCCTCGCGGTTCTCGATCTTTGCAATGATGCGGATGTTGGAATCGTACTGGTTCAGCAGGTTGCGGATATCGTACACGTCCTGTGCGGTGCGCACAAAGGAAGCGGCGATGAAATCATAGCCCTGCTGGATGCCGAAGATGATATCGTCCTTATCGCGCTGGCTCATATACGGCATGGACAGGTGTACGCCGGGCACGTTGACGCCCTTCTTGTTCTTGATCTTGCCGTTGTTCAGCACGGTGCAGACGATGTCGGTGTCGTTCACGGTCTGGATCTGCAGCTTGATCAGGCCGTCGTCCAGCATGATGGTGCCGTTCGGCTCCACGTCCATGGGCAGATCCTTATAGGTGATGGAGCAGATCTCGTTGGTGCCCTCCACATCGCGGGTGGTCAGGGTAAAGGTCTGGCCTGCAACCAGATTCTCAACGCCGTTCTTGAAGTCCTTCAGGCGGATCTCGGGGCCCTTGGTGTCCAGCAGTGCGGCCACGGGCTTGCCCAGCTCCTCGCGCAGAGCCTTCAGCTTTTCAAGGCGTCCCAGATGCTCCTCGTGGGAACCGTGGGAAAAATTGAAACGAGCTACGTTCATGCCGTTGGCGATCAGCTCGCGCAGAACGCCTTCCTTATCGGTGGAAGGGCCAAGGGTGCAAATAATTTTCGTCTTTCTCATGCAATATACCTCCGTCAACTCTCTCTTACCTATATCCGGCACAGCATCCCTGCAGGCTGCTGTGTATGACCAATGGGAGTAAAAGCTCCCGGTACAGCGGGTCGGTTTATATGGCAGAGCGGGAAAACCCAAAACTCTACCACCTATTATTATAATCATTCCGGCGCAAGAGAGCAAGAGGAATTTTTGCTTGAATACAAGTTTTTGCATCTGTTGATGCCCAAAGGAAAGATTGCAAAACTTTTAACGATGCGCCGCAGCTTTCTGCGTGCTGTCTGACAGGGGAAAACTGCTGCAAAACGTGAAAACTGATAAGAACATACAAGACTGCTTCCTCTTGCATCGGAGGGGGTTTTTGCTTATAATAGGGGTAATAAAGTAGTACTGTTCCGGGGAACGCCCGGAGAATGGAGTGACCATTATGGAAAAACGCGTTTTTCTGATCGTGCTGGACAGCTTTGGCATCGGCGCAGAGCCGGACGCCGCTGCCTTTGGCGATGCAGGCACCAACACCCTGGGTGCCATTGCGAACCACCCCAATTTCAATTGCCCCAACCTGCGCAAGCTGGGCTTGTTCAACATTGACGGCGTGACCGCAGGGGAAAAGACGGATGCCCCGGCGGCTGCCTTTGCCCGCCTGCAGGAGCAGAGCATGGGCAAGGATACCACCATCGGCCACTGGGAAATCGCCGGTGTGGTCAGCCCGGAGCCGCTGCCCACCTTCCCCGAGGGCTTCCCGGAGGAGCTGATCCGGGAGTATGAGCAAAAGACCGGCCACAAGGTACTGTGCAACAAGCCCTATTCCGGCACGCAGGTGCTGAAGGACTACGGCGAGCAGGCCATGCGGGAAAACGCCCTCATCGTCTATACCAGCGCCGACAGCGTTTTTCAGGTGGCCGCCAACGAGGAGCTTGTGCCGGTGCAGGAACTGTACCGCTACTGCGAGATCGCCCGGGAAATGCTCAAGGGCAAGTACGGCGTAGGTCGTGTGATCGCCCGCCCCTTCCTGGGCAACAGCGCGGATACCTTCTACCGCACCACCAACCGCCACGACCTGAGCCTGAAGCCGCCCCGCGCCACCATGCTGGATCTGCTGAAGGATGCCGGTAAGGACGTGATCGCCGTGGGCAAGATCTACGATATCTTTGACGGCGAGGGCGTGACCGAAAAGATCAAGACCACCGGTAACACCAACGGCATCGCCTTTACCAAGGCTCTGCAGACCCGGGATTTTGAAGGCCTTGCCTTCGTGAATCTGGTAGACTTTGATATGCTCTACGGCCACCGCCGCGATGTGGCAGGCTACGCTGCCGCCGCTACGGAGTTCGACCGTTTTCTGGCCGATTTCCTGCCGGGGATGCGGGAGGGCGACCTGCTCATGATCACTGCCGACCACGGCTGTGATCCCTCCTACACCAAGACCACCGACCATACCCGCGAGTATGTGCCGTATCTGGTCTGCGGCAAGGGTGTGAAGGCGGGGACGGATCTGGGCACCAAGCTGTGCTTCGGCACCATCGCCCAGACCATCTGCGAATATCTGGAAGTGGACGCTTCCACGCTGGACGGCAAGAGCGTATGGCAGGAGATCCGGGCATAAAACGCCCCAAAAACAATAAGAACAGGAGCGTGAAACGATGCGTATTTATGATCTGATCGCAAAAAAGCGGGATGGCGGCACCCACACCCGGGAGGAGCTGGAAGCTATTGTCAACGGCTTTGTCAGCGGGGAAGTGGCTGACTACCAGATGGCCGCATGGATGATGGCGGTGTATCTGCGCGGCATGACCAATGAGGAGACCGCTGAGCTGACCGATGTGATGGCGCACAGCGGTGTGATGGTAGACCTTTCGCCCATTCCGGGCATCAAAGTGGACAAGCACTCTACCGGCGGTGTGGGCGATAAGACCACGCTGGTCATTGCACCCATCGTGGCGGCCTGCGGGGTGAAGATCGCTAAAATGAGCGGCCGGGGTCTCGGCCACACCGGCGGTACCATCGACAAGATGGAGAGCGTGCCCGGCACAAAGACCGCCCTCTCGCAGGAGGAGTTTTTTGCACAGGTGAACCAGATCGGTCTGTCGGTCATCGGCCAGAGCGAGGGTATCGCTGTGGCGGATAAAAAGATGTACGCTCTGCGGGACGTTACAGCTACCGTCAGCTGCATCCCGCTGATTGCGTCCAGCATCATGTCCAAAAAGCTGGCCTCCGGTTCGGACGCCATCCTGCTGGACGTCACCACCGGCACCGGTGCTTTTATGAAAACTGTTGACCAGAGCATTGAGCTGGCACAGCTGATGGTCGCCATTGGCACCCACCATGGCCGCCGGGTAGCTGCCATGATCACCGATATGGACACCCCGCTGGGGCACAACATCGGCAACAGTCTGGAAGTGATGGAGAGCATGGACGTGCTCAAAGGCCACGGCCCGGCAGACCTGACCGAGGTGTGCCTGCAATTGGCGGCCAACATGCTGGTACTGGCAGGCAAGGGCGATGCCGCCCACTGCCGCGCTATGGCCGAGGCTGTCATTGCGGACGGCTCTGCCTTTGCCAAGTGCAAGGAAATGTTTGCCGCGCAGGGCGGCGACATCCGGGTGCTGGATGATTACAGCCTGTTTGCACAGCCCGCCGCCAGCTACGAACTGCTGGCCGAGCAGGACGGCTACATTGTGGCCAACGATGCGGAAAAGATCGGTTCTGCCAGCGTGCTGCTGGGCGCAGGCCGCCAGAAAAAGGGCGACCCGCTGGACTTTGCCGCCGGTATCACCCTGCACAAAAAGCGCGGTGACTACGTCCATAAGGGCGAAAGCCTTGCCACCTTCTACGGCGTTGCGGACAAGTTTGAAGCTGCCGCAGCCGAGTACCGCAGCGGCCTTGTGTACGGCGCTGAAAAGCCGGAGGAAGCCCCGCTGGTGTACGCCCTTGTCACCAAAGACGGCGTAGAGCGGTACTGAGACCGGACAGCAAGGGAGAACCCTGTTTTCCGCGAAAATGCAAGGTCGGGCAGCCCGCAGGCTGACCGACCTTGCTCTTATAACAATTTTTTTTCCGCTGAGGATGCCCAGAGCGTACGCGGTGGGCATTCTAAATCGTTTCGTCCCAAGGGGACTGCTGCACAAAGCTGTGCGGCAGTCCCTTTTTGCGCTTTCACGCTGAGAACAGGCCATCTTGCACAAAAGAACTGTCGCTTTTTAAGCAATTCGCTGTATTTGCGGGACAAACGGTAGAACTTTGCATCGGGATATGGTATACTACACTGTACTTGTATGCCCCGGAAAAAGGGGCTGCCAAAGGAGAAAGGACTTGTTATGAAGATCATTCTGGTGGGCGGCGGCAAGGTCGGCACGGCTCTGGCGCGCCAGCTCAGCGAGGAAGGCCACAACGTGACTGTGGTGGACACCAACAAAGCGCGCGTGGAGCACCTGACCGAAAGCTACGACGTGCTGGGCATTGTAGGCAATGGCTCGTCCATCACCACCCTGTCTGAGGCGGGCATTGAGGATGCGGACGTGTTCATTGCGGTCACCGGCTCGGACGAACTGAACCTGCTTTGCTGCATGTTTGCCAAAAAGGCGGGCCACTGCCACGGCATTGCCCGCGTGCGCAACCCATCCTACAGCCACGAGCTGGACTTTATCAAAAAGCAGATCGGCATTTCCGCCATCATCAACCCGGAAATGGCAGCGGCAAAGGAGATCTCTCATCTGCTGCGTTTCCCCGGTGCCAGCAAGATCGATACCTTTGCGGACGGCCGTGTGCGGCTGATCAAGTTTGCGCTGCCCGATGCGCTGAACGGCGTGGCCATCCGCGAGATCCCTACCCGGCTCAAGAGCGATATTCTGGTGTGCGCGGTGGAGCGTGAGGGCGGGGTCATCATCCCCAACGGTAACTTTGTGCTGCAAAAGGGCGATCAGGTCACTTTCCTTGCTACGCAGGAAAAAGCTC
>CDZG01016767.1_pt1 | contig 11498 bp, 21 predicted proteins | sample 557741 | NCBI WGS metagenome assembly CDZG01 (sample SAMEA3182086, study PRJEB8094) | gut metagenome | biome: human; feature: gut; material: Stool; isolation source: human stools | place: Canada | collected 2013-01-21
GCCTACGACATGTGTCACCATACGGTAACGCATGAGATAGTTGCCGAAACTGGCATGTCTGTATCCGTCAGGATGGGTCTCGCGGTACTCTTCGTACAGGGTTTTCACTGTTACGCCTCGGCGGCTAAGCCGGGCAGCATACTCAGGAAGGAGTGCCTCAAGCTCAAGCTGGCGTTGTGACGGTTCCCTGTTACGGCCAACACCTTCAGAGAACATTTCCTGGATGCGAGCGGAAGGCATGGCGGCCAACTCCTTTATCGGTATACCACACTCTTGAAACAGGCGCACATATCTGCGCACCGTGTTGCGGGAAAGCTCAAAGCTCCTGCTTATCTGCTTTATCCCCATCCCCAATGCGTAACATTGGAGGATGTTTGCTATCTTTGTTGTCATAGTAGAAATGATTTTATCCCACCGGTCAAGACGGGAATCAAATCTACGAAAAATCCCCTGCCGGGCATTGCCAAGCAGGGGTATTTTTATATTGGAATCAAGGGGGTAGGATTATTTTAGCACAAGGGGGCAGAATCGCTTGGTTTTAGGGGGCAGCTTACACTGGATTTTCCACCAGGCAAATGACACCGTGAAATTTGAGGTAGAAACCCTCTTTGAGAAAGCATATTCTATGACGAATACACCGCAAATCAGTTTTGAAAAGTTGAGCGGTGCTGGAAATGCCTTGTCGGGAGTGGCTTTCGATTACGTGTTCCTTTCGACACATTTGCAAGTTCAAAATCATGCCGAGGTGATAGGTGAGTTCTTGCAAAGACGTGTAAACTTCATTGTGTCTGCTTTAGGCTCTATAAATCCATCTGAATTTAACAAAGCATCTGAAACGATAGATATTGGTACAGAAGTTGTTCCGTATCGCCTTGACAATTTAGAAGATAAGGTCAATGTAGCTGTAAAAGCTGTGTCGGGTGGTGTATGGTCACAACGACATGGGGTAATGTTTGCTGGAAATGTAGACAGAATCGAAGAAGAAATTGCAGAAATAAAAGAAGAACAAGCGGAAAAGAATGCAGAAATAAGAAAAAAAGAACGGGAAAGCGCTTCTTAGTCAGAAAAATTACGAGGTTTATAATTTTAGTATAAGAAAAATAGAATGGTTAGCGGTAATTCTTCGGAGTTACCGCTATTTTTATATTCATAGTAAAATAATGAATAAATGCTTTGATAATATTCGTATTATTACTATATTTGCATGGTAATTAAGTCCAAAGCGTTATGAGTTACAAATCAGTAAAAGACGTTGTAACTATGTTGCAAGAAAACGGTTTTGTTCTAAAGAGTCAGAAAGGTAGCCACATGAAATTTGAAAAAGATGGTAAAGTGGTTATTGTACCGAATCATAATAGCAAAGGCGTTGAGAAAGGCACTTATTACAGCATTTTGAGACAAGCGGGGCTAAAGTAGCCCCCTTGTTCTCTCAATTTTAAAAAGGAGGTAATATGAAAACAGTAGAAGTGATTGTAGAACATGCAGGAAAGAATTTGAGTGCTTATATCGAAGGTGCTCCGGTCATAACTGTAGGTAATGACATGAAGGAGTTGGAGGATAATATGAAGGAGGCAATTGAGTTATATTTGGAAGATAACGATAGTCCCTGCGAAGTGTTATCTGGGGAGTTTGAGTTGAAGTTTAAGATTGATGCTGCTACATTTATCAATTATTACAGTAATATCTTTACTAAGGCTGCATTGAGCCGTATTACAGGAATCAATGAACGCCAGTTGTGGCATTATGCTGCCGGAGTTCACAAACCTCGCAGGCAGCAGTTAGAGAAAATTCAGAGGGGTATTCAATCATTGACAAAGGAACTGTCTGCCATAAATCTATTGTGAATACGTCAGCTTTTTGAGATTTAAGGTAGAGACTGGAATAATGGTTTATCCGTTAATAGATGTTGATATGAGAAAGAAACATATATACTGGAAAGGATGGATATGGATTGTAATAATATTAACTTCATTGTTATTGCTATTAAATTTCATATTACCATTACAATCATTTTTTCCTGTTATAGGTGATGAAAAAGTTTGGTTAACAATATGGGGTAATATAATATCGTCGGTTATTGCAACATCTGTTGGAGTTGTAATGCAGCGGAATTATAGTCGAAGGGAATATGTAAAAGAACAAAAGCTTATTTCATTACGTAATAAAGTAGATAATTACAAAGTTTTATACAAAGAATTAAAAGGAATTATAGAAAGTAATATATCAATACTTGAGTTCAATGAGTTTATTAAGTTAATACAGTATATTGATTATAAAACAACAAATGCTGAATTGATTGCAAAGGTATACGATTATCAATCTTCTGTATTGAATGCACTTAAGAGAATAGAATTCTTTTTTCAGAATAAAGAAAAAAGTGCAGAGTATATTGTTTATCACGGGGTTGTTAATGAGTTTGTGAATATCTATAATAAAATACTACCAGCATATATTAAGTATTTGAACACCATGGATAAGAGCGCTCATAAGAGTTTTGCTAATGTTGATATTTTATTGCCTTTTGTAGAAGAGAAAGATAAACTACAATTGTCAATGCTAAAAATGGCAGGAAATAATATGATATATGAGTGGAAAGATAAATTTATTCATGTTTTTGATATTCAAAAAGATAATATGGATAAACTTACCAAAGCGTTGAATTGTGCATCAACTGATTTGCTTAATGATGAAAATGAAAAAATAAAAGAATTGGAGGTTGAAATAAGAAATCTTGAATATTAGTTTTCAGTTATAGTCAAAATCATATAAAGTGTATATTAATAATTTTGTAGGTGTGGTTCCATTTGGTTTCACGCCTTTTTTATATCATTTTACGACAATCGTTTCATTGTCGTATATCACCTATCTAATTATTTCCCTTCCACCCACTTACTTTTTACTTTTATACCGTATTTGTGACATCAACGCGAAGGTCACGAATCAGGAGTTCAAATATTTACTAATCATTTGTATTGGTGGTATTTTTACTTCCACAAATTGAATTTCAAATTTAATAATTCATACGGTATGACAATCTTAGAACAAATTTTAGCAGGACTACAACAGAAATTCTCTGGGGTGGACACTGCTATCTTAACCCGAATTGCCACTAAAAAGGCAGAGGGTGTAACGGACGAGACAAAGGTAAACTCCATTGTTGAGGGTATCAGTTTTTCGGACGTGTTAAATTCCTATGGCGATTTCCGTGCTGGGGATGCTACCCGTACTTCTGTATTGAACTACGAGAAAAGGCATAACCTTAAAGACGGTAAGCCAATTGAGAACCCTAATCCCAATCCTAACCCTAATCCGAAGCCGGAAGATAAGACGGACGACATGGCGGCTATTATTGCTAACGCAGTGAGTGCAGCCGTTAAACCTCTTTCTGATAAGCTCGCTCAATTCGAGACAGAGAAGTTACAAGCTACCCGGCAGGAGCAGATTATGGCAAAGGCAAAGGAGTATGGTATTCCCGAAAACTACGCCAAGCGATGCGCCATCAAAGACGATGAGGACTTGGATACTTATTTCAAGGACTTGAAACAGGAGTTCGCAAATGACGGCTTCAAAGGCGTAACCCCTCCCGAATCAGCGGAAGCGAAGATTGAGAAAGAAGCTGAATCTATCGCCAAGATGATTGACGAGGGAACGAATGCTATTGTTGAACAAAACAAGAATTAATTATGTCAGCAGGATTTAAGTATGACTTGGTTCCGCCTGTTGAGCAAGAGGAACGTTACGATGTCCAGACAGGCATCCGTAGACGTGGCCCGTTCAAGCTCGACACGCAGAACCTTGTAGTGGGAAGTTTTCTTCCTGGATTTACACCGATTTGTGCGGACTTGAAAAACAAGTTCGCTTATGCGGTAATCAATGTGGAAGTAGTGGAAGCATACGCAACCGGTGATACTGCATTGTCCATTAAGGTAGCCAAGAACTCTTTGGCATACACGGGTATGTTCATCGGAAGCGGTACGAAAGGTGCGGAAGTAACGGCTATTGACAAGACCAACAAAGTGTATGATGTATTGACTATCAAGGCTGCTTTTGGTGAGGACATAGCCAGAGATGCGGTACTCTTTGAGGCGGTTGCGGTTGATGGCTTGAAGCAGAAGCACGTGGCAAATTCGGCTCTGTTTAACCGTACAAAGGTTGAGGACGGAATCACACTGGTTTCATTGCTTCGTACAGCCGCAGAGATTGAACCTTCAAAATTGGTTATGCCGTTCTCCGAAAACGATAAAGCCAACATGAAGGGATGGTTTGAATTTAATGAGTAAGGAGGTAGGATATGTTTTTAACGATTCAAACATTATTCGATGACGCGAACATTGTTTCCGCTATCATCCGACGTGTGAACCAGACACGTAAGGACACAATCTATTGGCAGCAGTATCTTACTTTCCGTAGAGTAACTACTCGTGTGTTCAAAGATTATATCGGTTCTGTAACTGGGGTAATGGCTGGTTCTATCAACTCACGTTTTGGAGAGAAACCTATTCGTGAACGTAGGAATATCGGTTCTGGCTATGGTGAGATTGCCTATTTGGGTGATGCTTATCAGATGTCTATTGACCGTCTTTCCGAATTGCAGGATTTGATTGACAAGTTCAATGCAGCTAAGCCAGCCGACCAAAAGGCTGCAATGGAAGAGATTGTAAACTTCCTGGCAGACGACTACCGTCAGATTACCCTTGCAGCCCACAAGCGTATGGATATTATTGTCGGTGCGCTGTTAATGCTTGGTGAAGCCACCGTTTACAACAAGGATGCCGCAATCACTTCCGGTCAGACCAATAATAAACTGCTGGAGATTGCCCTTCCGTTCAACTTTATCAAGCCGACAAGTGGAGATGTGGTTGTGGACGGAAAGAATATGTTTATCTCTTATTTGAGAGAGAAACTTCATTCCTTGGCACCGGACTATGGCGTTTATGCCAAGATGGTTATGACTCGTGCATCTTTCAACAAGCTTATTCTTGGTTCATCTGAATTTGGTGAGCAGTACAAGATGATTCTCGGCAGCAACGAAATGAAGTTGAGTACGGGATTGGTTTCCTCTTCTTTGGCTTCCGAAGTGTTCACCGGCATCGGTTTGCCGCGTATTGAAATCAAGGAGGACTACGTGAAAGACCAGACGGGAAAGAATGTGCAGATTTACGCGGATAACCGTATTACTCTGTTACCTTCTGACAACATTGGTTATATGCGCCATCATACCCCGTATGAAGCGACAGACCCAGTACAAGGGCGTACTTATATCCCATCAGAAGGTCAGATGCTTATCTCTAACTACCGTGATAAGAACGGTCGCTACATGGAATATACAGCAGAGTGGATTCCGCAGATTACTAACCCGGACTTGATTACCAATTTCGACTTGAGCGAGATTGCTTCAATTCAATCAGCATAAGGAGGTGGCTATGAAAGTAAAGGTTATATCTGTTTTCAGAGACAAGCTCACCGGGAAGTACTATACTCCCGGCGAGATGATTGAAGTTGCTGAAGAATCCCGTGTGTTGGATATGGAGAGCCGTAAACTCGCTGAACGGGTTGAGGTGAAAACTCCCGAAGTGAAAGTCCCCGAAGAAAAGAAAGAGGTTAAAATCTCCCTTTTTGAAAAAGAGTTTGATAAAAAGGCTTTGGTTGATGCTTTGAAAGCCATCGGCGTACAGGCATCCGGTAACATGAAAGAAGAAACTCTTTTGGCTAAGGTCTCAGAACTGGATGAAGAATCAACTGCCAAGCTGAAAGAAGCATTAGGTATCGAGTAAGGATAGGGTAGTGTTTCTACCCTTCCATTGTCTAATTTTATAAACCAGAAAAGAAATGAAGAATTTTATTTTTGCCATGTGTGGTTTTTTGATGATGTCTTTGGTCTCGTTGGGCGTGCAGGCATCAAGTGTGAAATCTCCCAAGTGTGAGTATGTGAATCCATCTGTTGATGTTGGTTTGCCAGACATTCAGTGTATCACTTTTGAAGCATCTCCTGTTGATTGTGTTGTGCTGATCACTCCGCAGCCAATATTTATGGTTGTGGATAGTCCGGTGAAGCAAACAGTAACTATTACGGCAATGCAAAGGAAACAGATTTCAGTTCCAAATGCCCGTTCCGGTACGTCTATAAGTCGAAGTATTGCACGCATTATAGCCATACAGCATATAGTAAACTGATTACACCATATTAAGATGACGGTAAACGACTACATACAACAGAAGTTTCAGACATTCGGCATTCAGGTATCGGAGGCTGACCTTTTGGATATGTGTCTTACCTTGAAGATAAGCGGAGAGGATGAGATGAACGAGGATTGCCAAACGCGGGTGTCGGTGGCAATTGCGAAGTTTATCCCCTCTCTATTGCTTCGTGCCACTTCTATCAGTGAAAGCGGTTTTTCTATGTCTTGGAATCTTGAAGGAATAAAGCAGTATTATTCTTTTCTCTGTAAGCAGTACGGATTGAAAGATGAATTGAGTGATAAACCCAAAGTGACTTTCTTATGATATTCGCTCCACACATATTGCAGGTAAAAGTCAGTAAGCCGATGGATAAGGATGAATTCGGCAGACCTATACCCGGTACTGGTGGTGAGAGCTGGCAGGATATATGTAAATGCCGTTGTGATGATGTGAGTGCGGAAAAGAAAGTGTCTATCAATGGCGTTCTGTATGATTTCAAGTACAAGGTAGTCTTTGATAAGCCGTCAAAGATTGAAGCTGGTGCAGAGGTTCGTTGTTTGAATCTTGATGGAAGCATAAGAGGGGAGGGGATTACTAAAAGTCCCTTAGAAACAAACTATTTTCCTTACAGACAGATATGGTTGGAGTAGATTTTGATTTCTCAGATGTTGATGATTTCCTCAATAAAGGGGAATGGGAAGTCGAGAAGAAGATGATTGATGTGGGTGATGAAGCTGTGAAGTACGCAGAGGAACATGGCGATTATCAAGACCGCACACTGATTTTGAGAACGTCCAATGATTACGATGTTGATGAAAGCGGTTTAACTCTGAAAAACGAAGCGGAATACGCTTCATTCGTGGAATCCAAAGGGTTTGATGTTTTGAGTGGTGCCGCTTTATATGCAGAGAAACGATTAAAAGAAGAATTTGAATGATAGTAACTACCGACATAGGAAACATTCTCTATCGGGATTGCAAGGCTTTCAGGATAGATATAGTACCAGTAGGGGAAACCCTGACGGGCGAATTGAAGTCTGAAAGAATTGTCATTCACACGAAGAAACAACAACCGGGGACTTATTGGAAGAAGTCCTTTGCAGAGGTGAATTTATGTGTGCCCGATTTGAGCGAGAATGAAGCCAACTCCATCCGGCTGAATGAGCTTGAACGGGAAGCTATGAAGTATTTTGATGATGTGGTAAGCACCTATGACGGCACTTCCTATCGTTACTCAATCGAATCAATCGGTACGGAAGCAGACACAGCTTTGAAGTGTCATTATGTGAATGTGAGAATTTTGTTTGAAGTATTAAATGTAATTTGAAAAATATGAAACCATTTATTGGAATTAAAAAAATCTGGTACGGTGCGGTTATTACTGCTGCCGTTACTCCTACAACTCTGAAAACATGGTTAGCAGCCGCTACAGAAGTAAAGAACTCTCATCAGGATACTTGGGGATATACAGAAGATGATCCGACTACAACGGATTATGTTAATGAGTTGACCGGAAAAGTGTACTATAAGGACGTAACCGCCAAAGGTGCAAGAACCATTGCTTTTACAATGGGTGAATACGCCTTTGAGGACAAGAAGGAGTTACAAGGCGGTGAGCTTGTGAAAGACGGTCAGACTGTCGTTGGCTGGCATGAGCCGGAAGTTGCCGAAGTAATCAACAAGGCTGTTGTAGGCATGACCAAAACAGGTAACTACATTGTGTTTACCAATGCCTCTGTAATCGGCAAGGGCAATTTTGTAGAGAAGAACATCGGTTTAGGTGTTTCTGCCGTTGCAATGGAAAATCCTACCGATGGCGTAGCAGGCGAGTATTGGCTTGATGGCGAGAAGGTAGATGCCCCTACGGCATAATCGAGGTAAAAAGTAATGTTTTAGGATGGCGGTGGGTGATTGCTCACCGCCTTTTTAGCTTATGGAAAAGAACGCATCAAAAATAATAAATGCAGCCGTTTTAGGGAAAGACTTTGAAACGGTGTTTGTAAATGGCAATGTTTATGTGATTTATCCCCCTACGATTCATAAGATAGCAGGGGCGGGATATTATCTCTGTGACTTGAAAGAAGCTGTAACGGTCATGGATATGCTTCGTTCATTGAAAGATGTAGAAATGGCTTCCTGCGCTCTCTCATGGCTTATACAGGGCGATGAGAACCTATGTGAGGAACTGTCGGCTGGAACATTCGATGAGGTAGTGGAAGCATTGGCGACCGGGCTTTCGATGGTTTCCGCTGAAAATTTTTACAAGCTGTCAGTTTTAGCCAAGAACGTAGCAACGCTGACAGCAAAGGAACGGTCGTAGGAAACGTCACGTTATTAGGTCAAATTGCTACGTTCATGGAGGTTTTACATCTAAGTTACGATGAAGTTGTATTTAAAATTCCATATCGCAATTTGATTATTATGCAAAAAGATAAATTGCATACGGTTTATGGAGATGTTCTTCAAGAAGTAAATGAAGAAGAGTTTTTTAAGTTAAAAGGCAAGGGTAATCCATTTTAATTTGTTATATTTGTATATGTGAAAATGTTGTATATTATGCTATTATGGAAATTAGAATCGGAGAAAGATTTGGAAAATTGACAGTTGTCTCAAAAGATGAAAATAAAGATAAGGGAGGCTGTATAAAATGGATATGTAAATGTGACTGTGGGAACATTGTTTCTGTGCGTTCTGGATATTTAAGGAATGGTACAACAAAAAGCTGTGGATGTATAAGACGTAAAGTAAAAGATATAAGTGGAGAGAAATTTGGAAGATTGACGGTCTTAGATTTTCACCATAAATATACTGGGCAAAATAGTCATGCTACTTACTGGCATTGCAAATGTGATTGCGGAAAAGAGGTTGTGGTGTCACAAGGGAATTTGCATAGTGGAAAGGTGAGAAGTTGTGGGTGTATGAATGTTGATAGAAGAAAAGAGGCTAATACCACTCATGGAAAAAGCAAAAAAACTCGAATCTATACTATATGGGCTGGAATGAAAGATAGATGCTGTAATCCTAAAAATAATTCTTATCGTTATTATGGAGGGAAAGGAGTGCTTGTATGTTCTGAATGGTCTAATGATTTTCTTTTATTCTACAATTGGTCTATGAAAAATGGGTATAATGATAATATGAGCATTGATAGAATTGATTCAAGTAAGAATTATGAACCTTCAAATTGTAGGTGGATTACTTGCAATGAAAATTCAGCTCGGACATGTAGAACCATATTCATAACAGTTGATAATTCATGCCTATCAATAAATGATTGGGCTTCTCGTATAAAAGTTAGTGATACAACACTGACTTCGCGCTACAAAGAGTTTGGGAAAGAATGGTTAGAAGAATCTATCGGAAAGGTTTTAGAGTCACACGATAATTCTATCCTATATAAAAATAAAAGATATGCAAGTTTTATTTAGTGGTCGAAAAGTAAAGGTAAGGAATTGGCAAATCGTAGAAAAAAAAGAAATAGTTATGGCAAAATTATTAGAAAATAATGATAATTTTGTAGCAAAATAGAATATAAAATATGTCATGAGAAAGACCAAATGGATTATATATACTGTCCTAATAGGATTAATGCCTTTTTTTATAAGAGTGTTTGTCTTTATGCTATCGGTAAATAGGGAGTGGAGTTTATTATTCAATCCGGTTGATTTTATATTTTTAGGGCTAACTTTAAATTTGACGAATTTGAATGAGCTTAATAATGAAAAGTTTGATCCAATTTTAAAACTTAAATTTGAAGGGTATTCTGTAATACAAATTGTTATTTTATCTGGTGTTTTGGGCATTTTGTATTTTGCAGAACAATCTCAGAAAGAAATATTAGATAGAATTGTCGCGTTAGTATGTGCTATTGCATTTTGCCTAGTATCTTTTCTTTTTAGTAATGCAATAATGAATAAATTAAACTCTTTGGATGATGGGAACAATTGATATTATATTAACGGTAATAACATTTGTTATTTGTGTCTCTGGAGGATGTATAGCGATTAAATCAATCATTGATACAAGGAATAATAGTATAAAGAAATTTAGTAAGAACAGCGAACAACGCAAAAAGGAATTTGAAAATGGGCTGCATTAAATCATTTGTATATTTAGATGAATACAAGATGTATTCAATATCTTCTCAATTATTTGAAGGATTAACAGAGTATGTATTATCTGGGAAAAAGTCAGAATATGCTAAATCTGAAGAACAAAAGGGAAAAATTCTCAGTGGAAATTTAATGGGAGAAATCTTAGTTAAAGAACAATCTTCGACAGAGAAAAAATATCTGCATGATTATGCTTACAATCTTTTTGAAAATAAATTGAGTGAGATGGGGGTGCTCTATACTGTTCCACAAAATGTTACTTTAAATGATTTACGCGATAAATCTTTTGTAAAAATATCAGGGAAAATTATTTTTAATGATTATAGCAAAATGGCTTCTACGTTAGAGCAATTTAATGAAATAGGTGAAGCTATTGGCTATTTCAAATATAGAGAAGAGAATGAATCCGTAGCTGAATTGGCGAAATTACCGAAGAAAATTGCAGATAGAAATTCGAAGGCAAAAGCTACATCTTTGCTGAAAAGTTTGAATGTGAAGTATGCTGAGCAATTAAAAGCAGATGGGCTAATTTTAGATGATGATGTTGTAAATAGATTGCTAAATGTTTTGAAATTTAGCTATGATGAACAATTTGAAGTAACAATGCCATTTGCAAATAAAGAAATCATATTTTCTTCAATATTGAATAGAATTTATTTAAGAGAAAAGGAGGATATTTTAATTTCTAAGTATTCAAGAAAAACAGAATTTGAATTCACTGTTTTAGGAATAGTAACACAAGCAGGAAATGAAAATATAGAAATGTTTGATGAGGAAGAAGTAGTAGATGGTTTTCGATCTGCTATTCAAAATACTATTGATAAAATGGCTGGTGTAGAGACTTTTTTTACTGGTCGTCAGAGTTCGGAATGCCGTATTGAACCGATTGCAATATATCGTGAATTATAATTTAAAAATTTTATGCAACTATACACTTTTGAGCAAGCAGTTATTATACACAATGCGTGGTATAATATAAAGTATATAGTTGCGTATTATTAGTCTTTTATGTATTGATAAGAGTGAATAAAGGGTGAAATTCACCCTTTATTTGTTATGACATAATTTTATCTATCTTGTCAAAATTATCAAAGCGTGAAAAATCAATAGAATAGCTGTTTCCCAATTTGGCACTGTCCACGATTTTGTGTAAATAGAAAACTAGAGGATTCGAGTTTTATACTTGAATCCTGTTTTCAAATATAGT
>CDZG01035301.1_pt1 | contig 11409 bp, 9 predicted proteins | sample 557741 | NCBI WGS metagenome assembly CDZG01 (sample SAMEA3182086, study PRJEB8094) | gut metagenome | biome: human; feature: gut; material: Stool; isolation source: human stools | place: Canada | collected 2013-01-21
TGCCACCTTCCCCTCGTAGGGGAAGGCTTTGGTGTGTGCTGTAACACCTTCCCATCATAGGGGAAGGCTTTTTTGTTGACAGATGCAAAAAAGGAACCATCCGGGGGATGGTTCCTTTTTGTTTGGGGCGCTTATTCGTACTGAGACCAGTCGGGGGTGGCGGTGAGGGAGGTCCAGGTTTCGGTGGGGGCACCGAGGTAGGTGTGGCTGTTGGTGGCCTCCTGGACGTCGAGGTAGTACCAGCGGGCGGTGTCAGCGTTGTCCTTCCAGGTCTTCATGCCGGAGAGGAGGGCGCTCGTGGACTCCGGGGCGCGGCCGGTGGCGCGGTTGACCATGGCCATGAGCTCGGCGCGGGTGACGGTCTTATCGGGGCCGAAGGTGCCGTCGGGGTAGCCGTTGATCCAGCCGAGATTTGCGGTCAGGGCGATGGCGTTCGCGGCCCAGTAGCCCGCGGAGACGTCAGAGAAGTAGATCGCGGCGGACTTCTTCTCGGCGAACTGCGCCAGCATGGCGGCGAGCTCGGCGCGGGTGATGGCGTCATTGGGGCGGAAATAGCCGGTGCGGCTGTCGGTGATGACGCCGGCGTTATTGAGGGTGGCGACGTAGGTGTTATACCACTTGGTGGAATCGACGTCGCGGAAGCCGGAGGCGGTGGAGTAGTAGAGGCTGCGGGAGTCGGCGTCCATGAGGCGGAAGAGGATGGCCGCGACCTCGGCCCGGGTGATGCTGCCCGCGGGCTTGACCGTCCCGTCAGGATAGCCCTGCACGTAGGCGAAGTGATCGCGCGTGTTGAGCTTGGGGGTCGCCTTTTTCAGATTCAGGATGGGGAGCAGGTAGTCCGCATCCGCGCCGAACGTGACTCTCGGGCGATCAAACGTCTGATTGCTGCCGGGATGGCCCTTGCTGTCCATCGGCGTCAGGGTCGCGGAGAAGTTCGTGTAGAAGTAATTGTCCTTGGAGGTCCTGGCATCGTCGCGCAGGCGCAGCTGGTAGCTGAGCTGGACGCGGCTGAAATTCGACACGTGTTCGTTGATCGTCCAGACGAACTTTTCGGTTCCGTCGTTTGCGAACGTGTACTCGACCATGAAACGATATTTGGTTTTGCTTACGTCTGCATCGCCGAAGTAATACGTATTGCCATCCCGCAAGGACGCCAGCGACTGGCCGCCGACCGTCAGGATCAGGGAACCGGGCACAAGGTCGAAGTTATAGTTGTTGCCATTGCTGGTGTCGTAGCCCATGATATCTTCGACGGTGGAGCCAGCGCCGACGGCATAGAAGATCTCGTTCTTAATGTCAGAGAAATTAAGGCTCTGCCCACCATTCAGGTAATTCATGAAGCTGTGGGAATCATCAGAATTACCTGCACCTGCAGAATCGTCTTTGGTAGCAATGGAAAACAGATTATATCCAGCATTTCTCATTTGCTGCCAGGTCTGATCGGCATAATAGAATGCCATATCCCGGTTGCTGGCGCTCCGTGGAACGTTGGGCTGCGGCTTAAAGTCGTCGCTGGGCTTACCTTGGTTAAAGTTCAAATCATAATTGCAGTGATAATCATAGTCATCACCATGACTTTCCGCATTTCTCTTTTCCACATCCTTCAGGTATTCCTGCCATGCGGCAATATCGGATGTATTTTTAGGGCGAGGGACATTGACTTCCGGATAGGCATTCGGCTGGTAATAGCCTTCATCCCAATAACCGCCGGAAAAACTGTTATAGGAATCATCAAGATGATAAGAACGGGTAAACGGTGTATCACTGGCCCAATTTCCATCCTTGCTGTACAGATAGGTAGAGCCATCAGAAACCAAAACTAGATACTTTCTGCTTGCCGATACATTCGTGTGCTCTTCAAGTGCTTCCTTACCTGCAAGAAGACCTGCATGGATATTTGTTCCTCCAGAATACTTGGTCGACATTGCTTTTTCTATATCTTCAAAATTTGTTGCAAGGTCAAACCAGTCCGATTTAAACGCCTGCCGCTTGAATTTCACAATGCAGACATTCACCGTAGCACCATTAACCTTAGCGGCCTGTTTCAGCTCATCCAAAAGCTTCAAGGATTCCTTTACTACGTTTGCATCCGCAGACGAAGAACCGTCCAGCACAAACACTACATCGCTGGTAAGTGTTTCCTCTGCGCTGGGCAGCGACAGGGTCACGCGGGTCGAGCCGTCGGCGTCGAGTGCCGTCGCAGTCTTGGATTTGGATACCTCCCAATCGAACGAGGCGGGCTTCTCCGCCTCTGGCTCGGCCGCCAGCGCCATGACCGGCATCGCGCCGATCAGCATGACCAGCGCCAACAAGCAGGCTAATATCCGTTTTTTCACGATTCTATCCTCCCGTTTTTTAGCAGAGCACATTCTTCCGCAGTTCCTGCGGAAGAAAAAAGAGGCTAGCCTCTTTGACCCTGTATTCGTATTTTTGATTATAGCATGCTAAAATCCGGTTTTCAAGGGGCTATATTCCTGTTTTCCTTTTTATTCCGAAAACCAGTCCGCCTGGGGGACGATGGGCTCGGAAATGTCGTAATAAGTCAGGCCGGATTCGCCGATGACGGAGAGGCGGATGGCCGTGACCCCGCTCAGATCGCAGAGCGTCGCCGCGATGGAGCGCACGGCGCTGCCCGCGCGGGCGGCGGAGGTATCGCAGCTCATGAACTGGTCAGAGAGGACCACGCTGGCCGTGCCGTCGGAGACGGAGATATCCATCACCTGCGTGCCCGCCGGGACGACGCGGCTGAGATTGACCGGAACGGTCGCGCGGATGAGCGCCTGCAGGGCGAGCAGCGGCAGCTGGCCCGGGTCGGTGCAGGCGAGCACCGTGGTGACGGGGGTGAGAAGGCCGTTTTTGTCGGGATAGAAGAGCCGGACGGCGTATTCCGGGTTCTCGGCCAAGGCGTCAAGAAGAACGAAATCGTCCGCGGTATAGGGGCCGTCGGTCTGCGGCTGGGCGGTGCGGAGGAAGGCGACGGACTGGACGGACTCGAGCTGGGTCATGGTGCAGGTCAGGCAGGCGTAGATCAGGGACGTGCGGATGTCCCCCGCCGCGCGCAGCTCCAGCCGGAGCGTCAGGACGCCATCCTGCAGAGACTCGACCGCGCAGGTATCGCCGGGGGTGAAGGGCAGCGCGAGCGCTTCGTCCTCCGGGCCCTGCAGATAGGTCTCGAGGAGGGCGGCGGGGTCGGTCTGCGCCGGGACTTCCTGCGTGCCCAATACACCGGTCTTCGTGTCGCCGCTGTCTTTGCGGCAGTAGTAGAGCTGCAGCTGGGGCTGGGCGGGCCTGCGCACCGCCGCGGCGGCCGAGCAGCCGCAGAGCGTGAGCGCCGCAAGCAGCAGCGCGAGCAGGCGGAGCTTTTTCCGGTTTTTACGCATCGCCGTCTTCCTCCTCTCCGGAGCCGAAGCTGGGGAAGGTCACGGTAAAGCGCGAGCCTTCGCCGACCTTGGACGTGACCTCGATCGTGCCGAAATTCCGCCCGACCATCTCATGCACGATGGAAAGGCCCAGACCGGCGCCGCCGGCCTGACGGCTGCGGGCCTTATCGACGCGGTAGAAGCGGTTGAAGATGGACGGGAGCGCGCTTTCGGGGATGCCGGTGCCGGTATCCTCGACGTCGATGACGACGGTATCGTCCGCGTGGCGCACGCGCACGTGGACGCTGCCGCCCTCGCGGTTGTATTTGATGCCGTTTTCGACGAGATTGAACAGGATCTGATAGGCGTCGTCCTCAAACGAGAGGATGGTGCAGCCCTTTTCCACGCTGGCGGTCAGCTCGACGGTCTGGCGGTCGGCCAGCGGGACGAGCATACGGAACACGCGCGAGAGCGTCCGCCCCACGTCCACGACCTCGTGCTCGCCGCCCTCCGTCTCGTCGGCCGAGGCCCGGCTGAGCGTGAGGAGCTTCTGCGCCATGCGCGTCAGGCGGTCGGACTCCGCGCCGATGTCGGCGACGAACTCACGCATCGTGTCCGCGTCCATCTCGTTCTGCAGGATGGAATCGGACAGCAGCTTGATGGAGGCCAGCGGCGTCTTGAGCTCGTGGGACGCGTCCGAGACGAACTGGCGCTCGGTGATCTCCGTCTGCTGGAGCTTGTCGGTGAGCTTGTTGAACTCGGCGGCGAGCGTGGCGTATTCGTCCGAGCCGCGCATCTGGATCTTGTGGCTGTATTCGCCCTCGCGCACGAGCCGCATGGAGGTCAGGATCTGCCGCATACGCCCCGAGCCCGTCATGGAAAAGACGACCGCGCACAAAAACAGGATGCCGATCAGCACCAGCGAGCCGCGGAAGATCGTCCGCTCGAGGCTCGCGATGATGCCGCCCTGCGAGGCGTCGTATTCCATCATATACACGCAGCCGACCACCGTATCATGCGTGAGGATGGGCGCGGCGGCGTAGCTTTTGAGGGTATGGTCCTCATAGACGCAGCAGAAGACGTCGTTGCCTTCGAGCGCCTGCACGACCTGCTGCAGCAGGACCACCTTGCCCGCCGCGCTCTGGCCGGGCACGGAATCATAGAGCGTCCGGCCCGCCGCGTCAGTGACAAGCAGGCGCGTGACGTTCATGTCGCCGATGACGGAGATGATCTGCTCCGTCGTCTCCTGCGTCAGGGCGTCGACGCCGGAAAAGGAGGACGTCACGACCTTCAGCTTATCCTGCGAGGACGAGCATTTGGCCTTGAACATCAGATCCCGGGTGGCTCTGGCGGAATAGATATTCAGGAACACCAGCACCAGCACCGTGATCGACATATACGCCAGCGCGTTGCGCAGCTGCGAGCTGGTCGGCACCAGCCGGATGCGCCGTTCAGTACTTGAAATAGTAGCCAACTCCCCACTTGGTCAGAATGTGCTCCGGCTGCGCCGGGTTGAGCTCCAGCTTTTCCCGCAGACGGCGGATGTGCACGTCGACGGTGCGGATCTCGCTGCTGACATCGTAGCCCCAGATGGCGTCGAGCAGCGTCTCGCGCGAGTAGACGCGGTTCGGGTTGCGCATCAGCAGCTCCATGAGGTCAAATTCCTTCGCGGTCAGGTCGACCGGCACGTCCTCGCGGCTGGCGCTGCGGCTGCTGCGGTCGAGGGTGATGTGGCCGCAGACGAGCTTCTGCTCCGGCTCCTGCTTTTTGGCCGCGCCGGCCCGGCGCAGGAGCGCGCGGATGCGCGCTTTGAGCTCGAGGATATTGAAGGGCTTGGTCAGGTAGTCGTCCGCGCCGTGCTCAAAGCCGAGGAGCTTGTCCATGTCTTCGGATTTTGCGGTTAACATAATAATCGGGACCTGCGAGAATTCGCGGATCTTCGTGCAGGCCTCCAGCCCGTCGAGCCGCGGCATCATCAGATCCAGCACGATCAGGTCCGGCGATTCGCTCGCGGCAAGCTCGACGGCCTCCATGCCGTCGCAGCCGGTCACGACCTCGTAGCCGTCGTTTTCCAGGTTGAATTTGATCCCCTTGACCAGCAGCTTTTCATCATCAACAACAAGTATTTTCATGTCATCCCTCCGTTTGGTCCACGGTCACGAGCCCGCGCAGCTGCTCGAGCAGCGTCGGGCCGATGCCCTCCACATCCAGCAGCTGCTCGACGGCGGAAAAGCGGCCGTAGGTATCGCGGTAGCTGAGGATCCGGTCCGCCGTCTTTTCGCCGACGCCGGGAAGCGCGAGCAGCTCTTCTCGCGTGGCGGTATTGAGGCAGAGCTTCCCTTCCCCGCTGCCGTCTATCTGCAAAGCGTCGGACGCGGGTGCGGCGCGCTGCACGGTGATACGCGCCTCTCCGAGCGCGGAAGCCCGGCCGAGGAAGAATGCGCCCACGAACAGCAGCACCGCCGCGCACAGCGCGAGCAGCGCCGGGGAAACCCGCAATTTCTTCATACGCGCGCCTCCATTTGACATACCGGATGAATATGGTATAATAATCAAGAATACGCGCAGCTGCGCGAATGTTCAAATTCAGTATAGCATATTTTTTCGCCGCTGTACAATCCAGACGCGAAGAAAATGGAGATAAAAATGAAAAAGACAAACATTTCTGCCCTGCTGCTGGCCGCGCTGCTGCTGATACAGCTGCTGTGCGCGCCGGTATCTGCAGTCACCGCCGAACCTGCCGCCGACGCGCAGGCGGATGCTCAGACCGCTTCGGACAATTCCGCGGGGGACGCCGCGGCCGAGGCCGACAGCGTCCCCGAGGATCAGCTGCTCTCATCCCGGGAGCAGTTTTCCGTGGCGGCCAAGGCCGCGCTGCTCATCGACCTCAACACGAACCGTGTCGTCTATGAGCAGGACGCCGACGAGCGGGTCTATCCCGCGAGCCTCACCAAGATCATGACCTGCCTGATCGCGCTGGAGAACGGGAACCTGTCCGACGTCGTGACGGTCTCGGAATCCGCGCTGGCCGATCTGGACGAGGATTCCAGCGTGGCCGGTCTGGTGGTGGGCGAGCAGATGACGCTGGAGAATCTGCTGTACTGCATGATGGTCGTCTCGGGCAACGACGCATGCAACGTCATTGCGGAGCACGTTGCGGGTTCGGTGACGGATTTTGTACGCATGATGAACCAGCGGGCCTATGAGCTCGGCTGCACCAACACGCATTTCAACAATCCCCACGGTCTGCACGACGAGAGCCACTACACCACCGCGCGGGATCTTGCCATCATCACACAGGCCGCGCTCAAGAGCGAGAATTTCCGCCAGATCGTCGACACGTATGAATATAAGCTGCCCGACGATAATATGCGCCAGAATATCCCGAAGCTCAAGACCACGAATATGCTGATCTACCAGTCGATGTCGAACTCGCTGTACTATCCCCGGGCGCACGGCATCAAGACCGGCTATACGAGCCAGGCCGGGCGCTGCGTCATCTCGGAGGCCACGGGCGACGGGCTGGATCTGCTCGGCATCGTCTGCGGCGCGGCCACGACGGTGCTCGACAGCGGCGATCTTCTGATGGAGAACTTCACGGAGTGCGCGCGCCTGTTTGACTATGGCTTTGACAACTATTCCTACCTGACGCTGATGTCGCCGCTGTACCCGGTCGATCAGGTGAAGATCAACAACTCCGCCGGCGCCGAGGCCGTCGCCGTCGCGCCGGAGGACGAGATCAAGGTCCTGCTTCCGAACGACTACGACCCGGACCAGCTGGAGACCAAGATCCAGCTCAACAGCGAAAGCGTCGACGCGCCGGTCCATGAGGGCGACGTGCTTGGCTCCGCGACGGTCACGTACGCGGGCGAGGTGCTCGGCCAGACGAGGCTGCTGGCTATCGCGGACGTTGCCAAGTCGGAGATCTCCTCCGCCGCGGCCGGGACGGGCGCGTATATCCAGCGCAACTGGTGGAAGTGGGTCGTGCTGTTTATCGTGATCGCGCTGGGGGCGATTTTGGTGCTGTTCGTGCTCGTGCAGCTGCGCAAGCGGAAGATCCGCCGGCTGCGGATGGAAAAGCGCCGCCGCGCGCTGGAGGACCGGCGCCGCCGGTTCCGCGAGGACTATGACCTGCCGTTCGATGAGACGGACCGCAGATAAGGGAGGTACACATGCTGAACTGGGATTCGCTGCAGTCCGCGTGCCTGTCCTGCACGCGGTGTCCGCTGTCACAGACGCGGCACCATGTCGTCTTCGGCGTCGGCCCACAGGACGCAGAGGTGCTGTTCGTGGGCGAGGGCCCCGGCGAAAATGAGGATCTGCAGGGCGAGCCGTTCGTCGGCGCGGCGGGCAAATTCCTCGACGAGATGCTCACGATCATCGACCTTGGCCGCCACAACTGCTACATCACGAATATCATCAAATGCCGTCCGCCCAAAAACCGGGACCCCATGCAGACCGAGCAGGACGCCTGTATCGATTTTCTGCGCGCGCAGACGAAGCTCCTCAAGCCGAAGATCATCGTCTGCCTCGGCCGCATCGCCGCCATGCGCCTGATCCGGCCGGATTTCAAGATCACCCGCGAGCACGGGCAGTTCGTCGAAAAGGGCGGCATCCTCTTTACCGCCCTCTATCACCCCTCCGCCCTCCTCCGCGACGAGACCAAGCGCCCCGACACCTTCACCGACCTCAAAGCCCTGCAGGCGAAAGTCCGGGAGGTCTGTACGAGGACGCTGTAAACAGAGCCCTGCAGGCGAGGGAGCCCACCTCATCCGTCACGGCTACGCCGTGCCACTTTCCCTCATAGGGGAAGGCTTTGGCGCGCGCAAAAAAGAAAACTCCTCGCAAAAAGGTGCAGACCAGCAAATTTGGTCTGCACCTTCTATTTATGGCAAATATTCTAAGGCAACTAGTTACAAGTTCGATACCCACGTATCAGGCGGCGCGTAGTCAGACGCCCGTGAGGTGACCACCGTGTGGAACGACGCCTGAAACATTGGGCCTCGCCTGAATTCAGAGGCAGAACGCACCAAACACGTCCAAGCGCCCCTTTTCTCCCCCTTCTTTTCCGGCAAGACGGAAAAGAAGGGGCCGCCGGAGGCGCGTCAGAAACGACCGCGACGGAACGAGCCGCCGCAAGCGACGTCTCTTTTCCTCTGTACTCGTTTCTTCCTTTCCAAACCGCAAGCGAAACTCGCGGTTTGGGTTTTCGTGCAAATTTGTGGCAACCTCTCAGTCTCGGCTGCGCCGAGCCAGCTCCCCTGGAAGGGAGCCTTTTCCGCTGCGGCGGGGCATCAATCCCTCAGTCACCTTCGGTGACAGCTCCCTTTACACAAGGGAGCCTTGGGGCAGCGGATATCGTAATAAACTTCCTACCCGGGGTAATCTCGGGTAGGGGCGCTTATTTATGGGTCAGGCGATTTTCCATGTAGGTGTGGGCGGCAGTCTCGAGGGTGTCGGGGAGGGGCGGGAGCGTGAGCGCGCCGTATTTGCGTTCGAGGGCGGTCTGCAGGATCAGGTCCGCCAGCTTCGGGTTTTTGGGCAGCAGACAGCCGTGGGAATAGGACGCGAAGACGTTTTTGTATCTTGCGCCCTCCGTGCCATCCTCGCCGTTGTTGCCGGAACCCTCGAGCACCCTGCCGAGGGGCCGGACGCCGGAGCCGAGATAGGTCTTGCCGGAGTGATTTTCAAAGCCGACGATGTTGCAGCCTGCTTCTTCGCAGGAGAACATATAGTTGCCGATCATCCGCTGCTCGGAACCGACGGTGTAGAGGTCGAGCGCGCCGGTAAAGTCGCACTGCTGGCCGTCCCAGGTCTTGTAGTACTGGCCCAGCATCTGATAGCCGCCGCAGATGGCGAGCACGGGCACGCCGTCCTCGATGGCGGCCTTGAGCTCAGCGGTCTTCTCCCCTTTCAGGTCGTCCAGAAGGACCTCCTGCTCAAAGTCCTGGCCGCCGCCGATGAAGATAAGGTCGCAGTTTTTCGCGTCGAGTTTTGTACCGATCGGGACGTTCACGATATTCGCCTGCATGCCGCGCCACTCCAGCCGCCGCTGCATGCAAAGGACGTTGCCGCGGTCGCCGTAGAGGTTCAGCACGTCGGGGTATAAATGGTAGATGTTCAGTTCCATAGCTTACTCCCAGAATTGCTTATAGCCGTAGGTTTTGCTGATCGTACCGCGCAGGGCCAGCATGGCCGTATAGGTCGGCATGACGAAGACGGGCAGCTTATGCGCCGTCGCCTCTTCCATCAGCTTGCCGTAATCCTTCTGCACATGCAGCTTCTCCTGCGGGAAGCCGGCGTAGAGGAAGCGCAGTGCCATGTCCTCCGCGCGGGTGCCGGAGAGATAGACCTCGCGGAGCGCGTCCATATCGGTCAGGCGCTCGAAGGCCACATCCCAGATCCAGCTGACGTCGCGGCCGTCCTGCGTGCGGTCGTTGAGGCAGGCGGCGAAGACGAACGGCTCGGTGCGCTGCGTGAGGAAGCTCAGCACCTGGTTGCAGCCGGCGGGATTTTTGATGAGGATCATGCGCACGTCGGCGCCGCCTATTTCGAATTTCTCCATGCGTCCGAAGCCGCAGGCGAAGTGCGACAGAGACTGCGCGGCCTTCGTCAGATCCAGGCCCAGTGCCTTCGCGGCCGTCATGGCGGCGCAGGCATTATAAATGTTGTAGCCGCCCGGCAGGTTGATCGACGCGGGGATCTCGGTCTGACCGTCGCGGAAGACGACCTCGGAATGCTCCTCGTCGCTCGTGACGATGCGGCTCACGCACAGATCGGGTGTCGGCCGTGCATAGCCGCAGTGCGGGCAGCGGTAGCCGCCCAGATGGCCGTAGGTCACGAAGTCGTATTCGTACTCGCTCTTGCACTTGATGCAGTAGGGCGCGTCGGAGACCTCCGCCACATGCCCGGCGTAGATCGGCGTGCTGACGCCGTAGAACAGGACCGGGTTCGGCACGTCGTCATGCAGGCTCGTGATAAGGGAATCGTCCGCGTTGAGGCACAGGACGGCGTTGGGGCTGTTCTTGGCGCCGATGCGGAGCTTTTCGAGCGTATGCGTGACCTCGCCGTAGCGGTCGAGCTGGTCGCGGAAGACGTTCGTGAAGACGATGACTTTGGCGTCGACGTATTTGCTGATGAACTTCAGCGCCGCCTCGTCCGCCTCGATGAGGGCGTAGGGGTATTTGCAGCGGCCGGTCAGCGTCGAATGGACGGCAAATTCCGCCGTGACGCCGGACAGGAGGTTCGCGCCGGATTTGTTGGCAAAGTAAGAGATTCCAGCGTCCTGCCACGACTGCTCGATCATACGGGACGTCGTGGTCTTGCCGTTGGTGCCCGTGACGATCACCGTCGTCACGTTCTTTGCAAGTTCACCCAGCAGGTTCGGGCAGAGCTTGAGCGCTACGCGCCCGGGGAAATCCGTGCCGCCTCTGCCCAGCAGGCGGATCAGGCTCCGGCAGAGCTTGCAGGCAAGCACTGCGATCATGACTCGTAATTTCATGGCTACGTTTATACCACTTTTTCGGTCAAAACGCAACCATTGGCTAAAAAAAGCATTTGGTTACGAAAGATTTACAAAAATGGACTTGTATTGGTTGTCATAATCTGATATAATCGAGCCAAATCCGTCAAAACATGCGCCGTTCCGGCCGAGGAACGGAAAAAGGAGTCTACAGAAGATGCAAAAGGTAAGAAAACTGCTCTGCCTGCTGCTGTGCGCGGCGATGCTCATGTCGATGAGCGCGGTCTGTTTCGCTGCGAATAACAAATACAGCAGCTGGTTCAAGACGAACTACGACGAGATCAACCAGCTCGGGCTGATGCCCGCCTCGTTTAATGGCCTCGACCTCACCAAGGACATCACCCGCGGCGAGATGTGCGAGCTGGCCGTGTACGCCTTCGAAAAGGCAACAGGCAACGACATCGACCTGTCGAACGAGAACTTCACGGGCTTCACCGACACGAACGACGAAAATATCGTCAAGGCCCATCTCTACGGCATCGTCAACGGCTATGAAGACGGCTCGTTCCGCCCGAACCAGCTGCTGAC
>CDZG01053607.1_pt1 | contig 11407 bp, 10 predicted proteins | sample 557741 | NCBI WGS metagenome assembly CDZG01 (sample SAMEA3182086, study PRJEB8094) | gut metagenome | biome: human; feature: gut; material: Stool; isolation source: human stools | place: Canada | collected 2013-01-21
CACATGAGGTAAACTACGTTGCGTTAGCAACGGTTTTACGAATGGGGTTCTGAATAGTTTTTTTTCTAATATAGAAAGGAGGCTATGTCATACATAGCCTCCCAAGCTGCCATATTTACGGCTGTTTTCTTATTATTCGCAAAGCTTTGAGAATGCATCTGCCACGAACTGAACCTTCGTTCCAACCACTACCTGAACTGAGGTCTTACCAGGCTTGATGACTCCCGCAACACCTGCGGCCTTAATCTTCTTATCGTTGACTGCGGTAATATCCTTTACCTCCAGTCTCAATCTTGTAACACAGTTATCAATGCTTGTGATATTATCCTTTCCGCCACAACCCTCAAGAATGGCCTTTGCAATGGCTGTGTAATCATCACTTGCAAGTTCGATGCTCTTTTCCTTCTCTAAATCATCATCATCTTCTCTGCCAGGGGTCTTAAGATCCCATTTTTTAATGGCAAAGTAGAATACGAAGTAGAATACAACAAAGGCTGCAATTCCGAGCGGGATAATAAGCCATGTTCTCTGTGCTGCAGGAAGTGAGGATGAGAACAACAGATCCATCGCGCCTGCAGAGAAGCTAAAGCCTGCACGGAAGCCAAGTGCAACGGTAATCATAGTGAAGATACCGTAAAGTAATGCATAAATTACATAAAGTCCAGGAGCAAGGAACATGAAACCAAATTCAAACGGCTCTGTAACACCACAAATGAATGCACAAAGTGCTGCGGAAGCAACAAGTCCGATCGCTGCTTTTTTCTTTGTGGTCTTCGCACATCTGACCATTGCAAGTGCCGCACCGGGGATACCGAACATCATGCAAGGGAAGAAGCCGGACATATACATTCCAAGACTCCAGGATACATCTGCGGAGGTTTCACCAGCCCAGAAGTGCTGAAGATCTCCAAGTCCAATGGTATCAAACCAGAATACGTTATTCAATGCATGGTGTAATCCGGTAGGAATTAACAGACGGTTCAGGAATGCATAAATACCTGCACCAACTACATCCATACCTACGATTGCCTCTCCAAGTGCAACCAGTCCGCCAAACAGTAACGGCCATACAAACAGCAGTACTGCGGATACCAGAATAGAAACTACACCGGCGATAATTGCTACGCAGCGTTTTCCGCTGAAGAAAGATAACCAGTCCGGAAGCTTGGTGTTCTTGAACTTGTTATAGCACATAGAACCGATGATTCCGGAAAGGATTCCGATAAACGGATTCGCGATCTTGTTAAATGCCAGAGTCTTGGTTGCGCTGTCTGCGACAGACGGCATGATGGTTGTTACAACTCCGGTTGAAAGAAGTGTGGTGATCATCAACCAGGAAGCAAGTGCTGCGATTCCGCCGGTACCATCATTTTTCTCTGACATACCGACACCGACACCTATCGCAAACAGAATGGCCATGTTATCAATCAAAGCACCACCGGCTTTTACTAAAAACAGACCGATTAAGTTAGCTGCACCTTGGATTTCTCCACCCTGCATAGTTGCCGGACACAGCCAGTAGCCAATACCCATGAGAATACCACAGATGGGCAGTACTGCTACGGGAAGCATTAACGCTTTTCCCAGTTTTTGAAGAAATTTCATACTTTCTTCCTCCTTTGCTTGTTCTTATAAAATTAAAATTGGATTATTCCAATCCATTTTACAGTATGATCCGGGTGCCTACCCGATTTTGAGTACTGCCTCTCCCGGCAGAGCTCCGCCTTCCTTCAGCAGGCTTATTCTTGAATAATCATCTGTATTGCATACTACAACCGGAGATATGATATTAAGTCCGGCCTCTCTGATCTTATCAAGATCTGCCTCCATTAAGAGATCTCCCTGCTTCACCTGATCTCCTGCTGCTACATGCACACGGAAGGGTTCTCCCTTTAATGTAACAGTCTCCAGTCCGACATGTAGAAGAAGCTCCGTTCCCTGCGCAGTCGTCATCGTAATCGCATGCAGGGTATCAAACACCATCGTCACCTCTCCATCCGCCGGAGCGAAAAACCTTCCCTCTGACGGGATCACTGCAAATCCATCACCCAGTATCTTCTCTGAAAAAGTAGGATCAGGAACCTCGGTGAGTGGTGTCACCGTTCCTTCACAGGGTGAACAGATCACATTTTCCTTTGTCCTTCCTTTAAAAAAACCTAACATGGCTGTTCCTTTCCATCGATATAAATACCTACAATATTTAATTCTTTATCAAGAAGCACGAAATCTGCTTTTTTACCTTCCTGAATACTTCCTGTCTGGTCAAAAATACCGATTTCCCTGGCTGGATTCTCTGTTGCACACATCACTGCATCCTCCAGCGGAATACCTGCATTCTTTACAACAAATCTCATACAATCCATCAGGTTCGTGGCTGAACCTGCTATCGTACCGTCATGAAGCGTTGCCAGATTTCCTTTTACCACTACCGGCTGTCCGCCCAGCGTGTATTCACCATCCTCTAATCCGGTTGCCCTCATACTGTCACTGATCAAGATCACCCGTTCTGCACCAAACATGGCAAAGGTTGCACGGATTACAGACGGATGGACATGTACGCCGTCACAGATTAATTCCACATGACACGCTTCTGAATCTCTGACTGCGCCGATCACCCCCGGATTCCGGTGATTCAGCGGCGGCATTGCATTGTACAGATGCGTTGCATGGGATGCCCCATGTCGGATAGCTTCACATGCCGTATCGTAATCCGATACCGTATGCGCTATGGATATAACCACCTCTGATTTCGTCCGGTCAATGAATTCCATGGCTCCTGGCTCTTCGGGAGCAATATCCACAAGCCGGATCAACCCGCCAGCAGCATCTTGAAGCTGTCTGAAATACTCATAATCACAGGGAATAATATTTTCTGCTGCCTGTGCACCCTTTTTCGAAGCACTGATAAACGGTCCTTCCATATTGATCCCGACCAGGTGTGCTCCTCCCTTATAGGAATATGCACCGGCATTCTTCATTACCGCAAGGAGCTCATCCTTCGGTATCGTCATGGTTGCCGGACAAACCGATGTTACTCCGACGCTGGCCTCGTATTCTGTTATGATATCCAGGGCTTCCTGCGTTCCATCACACATATCCGCGCCCTTGCAGCCATGAAAATGAATATCTACGAGTCCCGGGATCATATATAGACCGGCAGCATCCACCACCTGTCCGTCACCATCCGTTTCCTCAAGGACTGTGGAAAACCGGTCTCCGGTAATGGCAACATCACCCTGTACAAACCGGTGATCCGGTGTAAAAATATCTGCATTCTTTATAATCATCGTTCCACACCTCTATCTGTTCTGTTTTCTCACAGCGTCTCTTAGACGAACGATACAGGGATCTTACTAAGGGCAGCTTCATCAGCTACCAGCGTGACATCATTATGCAGCTGAAGAACGGATGCCGGAACCTTCGGCGTAATCGGTCCAAAGAAGGAATCCCTTATAATATCTGCCTTGCCCTCACCATTAGCCATGATAAGAATTTTTTTCGAGCGCATGATCGTCTGGATCCCCATGGTGTAAGCCTGCTTCGGAACGTCCTCTGCCGATGCGAAAAATCTCTTATTCGCTTCAATAGTCGACTGTGTCAGGTTCACACAGTGAACCTGCTTATCAAACACATCTGATGGCTCATTAAAACCGATATGTCCGTTATGTCCGATGCCAAGAAGCTGTAAGTCCACACTTCCCATGGATCGGATCAATTCCTCGTATCTCCCGCATTCCTTTTCAGAATCCGGCTCCATACCGTCTGGCAGATGAGTATTCTCCGCCGGAATATTCACATGGTCAAACAGATTCTGATGCATAAAGTAATAATAGCTCTGATCATTCTCGCGGCTGATTCCCTTATATTCATCCAGGTTCACTGTTCTTACTGCGGAAAAATCCAGATCCCCATTCCGGTACCATTCAATCAGCTGCTTGTAAAGACCGATCGGAGTAGATCCTGTTGCCAGTCCAAGCACACAATCGGGCTTCATAATGATCTGTGCAGAAACGATGCCTGCTGCCCTTCTGCTCATTTCCTCATAATCTTTTGCCCTGTATATTCTCATTTCATTTACTCCATTTCACATATTTTACTACGAACCGGAAGCACCATCGACGGTGCAACACTCAGCTCGTCAATCCCCATCTGTACAAATCGCTCTGTAAGTGCTGTATCTGCTCCAAGCTCTCCGCAGATGCCGACCCACTTACCATGCTTATGGGCTCCATCAATCGTCTTCTGTATCATCCGGAGAACCGCCTCATGATGCGGATTATAGAACCGGTCCAGCTTACTGTTCTGCCGGTCGATCGCTAGTGTATACTGGGTCAGATCATTGGTTCCGATACTGAAGAAATCCACAAGCTCCGCAAGCTCTTCACTCATCATGACTGCTGCTGGTGTCTCCACCATGATCCCCTGCTCCGGAATGGTGTACGGAACCTTTTCTTCATCCAGCTCCCTTGCCACCTCCTTAACAATTTCTCCAATACTCTTGACCTCTTCTACCGAAATGATCATCGGATACATGATCGCGAGATTTCCATATTTAGCAGCCCGCAGAAGAGCTCTCAGCTGTGTTTTAAAAATATCCGGCTGCTCCAGACAGATCCGGATCGCGCGATATCCCATGGCCGGGTTATCTTCCTGTCCCAGTCCAAGATAATCCACGTTCTTATCTGCCCCGATATCCAATGTCCTTATGACAACCTTCTTTCCGGCCATCATCTGCAATACCTGGCGATAAGCGTTGAACTGCTCATTCTCATCCGGAAGCCCGGATCTTCCAAGATACAGGAACTCACTCCGGAATAACCCGATACCCTCAGCATCATTCTCAAGCACATAAGCCACATCCGAGACGCTTCCGATATTTGCAAAGACATGGATTTTCTTTCCGCTTTTCGTAACGGATTCCCTGCCCTTATAATTCTCTAAAAGACGCTTCTGCTCCTGTTCCTCCAGCTGCTGTACCTCTGCCAGATGGATTTCATTCTCATCCGGATCAAGGAAAAAGGCGCCCTTTTTACCATCCACAACAGCTATGGTTCCATTATGAAGCTTCTCCAGCTCAAGCGGCACACCGATCAGCGCCGGGATATTCATCATACGGGCAAGAATCGCAGTGTGCGAATTAGTAGAGCCGTGAACGGTGACAAAAGCAAGGATCTTATTCTTATCCATCTGTACCGTTTCACTCGGCGTCAGATCATCCGCAACAATAATGGACGGTTCCAGCTTACTCCAGTCCATCTGTTCCTCTCCGGCAAGGTTACGGACCAGCCGGTTCGAAATATCCCTGACATCCGCCGAGCGTGCCTGCATATACTCATCATCCATGTTGGCAAACATTTCGGCAAAATTATCACCGGTAACTGCTACTGCATACTCCGCATTCACTTCCTCATTCTGGATCAGATTGTGTATGGCATCCTGATAATCATCATCCTCAAGCATCATCTGATGAACCTCGAAGATTGCCGCATTGACCTCTCCGACCTCCCGCATGGCCTTCTCATACAGCTCACCAAGCTGACTTAGCGCCTGTTCCTTAGCCTTCTCAAGACGCTCCAGTTCTTTTTCCACATGATCTACATGGATTCTCTTGACAAGGTGATCTTTTTTCTTCAGAACATGGACAGGACCGATTGCAATTCCTTTATATACGGATTTTCCAATATATTTCTCCATTTTCCACCCTCTCATATGATTCACCGGATTCTGGTTTACAGATTCTCCCGGAAAAACCTCTCCATTGCCTCATAAGCAGCATCCTCATCCGGTCCCTCAACCGAAACCTCGACCGAATCACCATGCTTAACGCCCATTCCCATGACAGCCATAAGCTTGGTTGCGGCGGCGCTCTTTCCCTTGCAGGTCAGCATCACTGTACTTTGGAACTGTTTGGCTTCCTTAACCAGAAGACCTGCCGGTCTTGCATGAATACCAATTTCATCCGTAACCACGTAAGTAAACTGTTTCATCCGTTTCTCATCTCCCGTTTCCATTTTTGACAGATTGACAACCGATACATTCTGCATCCTGTTATCATTTTGTTAATTTGCACAATTATCTAATCTCTCTCGTCTGTCTATATATACATATTAACCTATGTTTTTGCTTTTGTCCAGCCATTTATTTTAAAACTGCACAATTGTCGTAAAATTCAATATTATTTTGTTTTTTTCAGATAGTTTTTGCAAACCGCTTATACAGCTCCACATGGTCATAAATACACCGCCAGCCACTGTGTGCATTCACGGTGGCGCAGATATATTCCTTTCCTGACTCATCCATTCCATAGCTTACCGCACAGCTTCCGGACTGTGCCACGAAGCCGGTTTTTCCACAGATCACTTCGCCGCCGGTATCCTTATCCTCAATTCGTCTTAAAAACCAGTTGGAAATCCGGATTCCCTCCGGATGCTCCGGCGTGGATGAAGTTGTGTACTTCTTTGTTGATAACACTTCCCGGCACTGCGGATGATCAATGGCCGCCTCCAGAATCATGGCAATATCATAAACCGTACAGTAATGATTTTCGTCATACAAACCGACACAATTCGTAAAATGTGCTGTATCCGAAAGCCCAAGCTCCTTCAGCTTTTCATTCATCATATCTACAAAGGCTTCCTGGGAACCTGCCACATAGGTTGCCAGTCCGAGTGCTGCATCCCCTCCCGAGCACAGCACCGTTCCGTAGAACAGATCTTCCACGGTAACCACTTCATTATTTGAAAATCCAACAGCACTGCAATCATGCACATAACTGTAATTTGTAATTTCCGGTGTGATTTCAAAGGTATCCGACCAGTCCGTCACATGCTCTGCTGCCACAAGCACCGTCAGCACCTTCGTCATGGACGCCGGATTAATTCTTGTATGCGCATCCCTGTCAAAAAGAATATTACCCGTGGCAAGATCAATGAAAATACCGTTCGTACTCTGCACTTCATCATCCACAGAGGTCGTAGCATCTGTTGTCTGTGCCGTATAAACCTTCTGTTCCTTCAGTATCTGTGCCTGCGCTTCCTCCGCCTGTTCCAAAAGTGCTGTCATATCAGGGAGTGAAGCCTGAACCCCTGACACAATAACCTGCTGCCTGTGATCGTCCGTCACTACCTGCCGTAGTCTAAGGTTCACTTCATCAGCAGATAATTTTCCATTTGATATATCCGGACTTCCTGATTCCGTATCGAGTGAGTCGATTTTCTGATCATTTGACGAATCTTCTTGTGCATTCCCGCCATCTTCTATATTCTGTTGAGATTTATCAACTTCCACCTGAGCATCATCTGCTCCCGCTTGTAAATCACCTTCCGAATCATCCGACGTCTGTGTCACATTCTCTGAAACTGCGGGTGAAACAGCAACACCTGTGTCAGTTTTTGTTGGAGCCGGATATCCCTGTATTCCTCGTATAATGCTTCTTCCATTTATAATAAGAATTACCGCAGCCAGTATAATCCCGGCAATGGGAAATAGTCTGCGCATCAGCATACGAATCATCTGCTGCTTTTTTTTGCGCTTCCGCATCTCCTCATTCCGTGCATTTCTCCGTCTGCGGCGTTCTTCATATTCTTCATCAAATTCTTCTGACATCTATCTTCTCCAAAATCTATTAATCTATACATTCTTATGGATTTATCAGTTCCTGTAAAAGGTTCAGCCAAATCCATCTATTTTCTACTATCTATTTTCTTTTACCCGTCTATGACTCATCTGAGCCGGTCATATACCTGGCATTATAACACAATTAATGATCCCCACACAACCACTGTCCCTTTTTGATTATTTGCTATTTTTTTCATCCTTATGCAAAATAAAGAGTTCGCTTGCGAACTCTTCGCGTGCGAGCGGTGTTGCAAAGCAAAAAAACCTCCCGGTAACATTACTACCGGAAGGTTCCATTATCTCTTATTGTTCGTTTTGTTTATTCGTAACTGTTCAGTACCTTCACAGTTACGATGCAGGATCAATACTCTGTTTCGGCTTATTCAAAAGGAATTACCGCTCCATCATAAGTATTGTTGATATAATCCTTGATTTCCTGTGAAGTAAGAACCTCGACAAGAGCTTTGATCTTGTCACTGTTTTCGTTTCCTTCCTTAACAGCAATAACATTTACATAGGTCTTAGCTGCTTCGGAATCAGCCTTCTCATAAGCAATAGCATCCTTTGCTACAGAAAATCCGGCCTCCAGTGCATAATTGCCATTTAATACCATGAATGCAACCTCGTCCTTTACTCTCGGAACCTGAGCTGCTTCAAGCTCAACGATATCTACATTGTAGGGGTTCTCTACGATATCATTCTTGGTTGCAGTAAGTCCTGCCCCTTCCTTTAAGGTAATGATGCCATTATCCTGTAACAGAAGAAGTGCTCTTGCTTCATTTGTGGTATCGTTCGGTACGGCAATGCTGTCACCGTCTGCAAGTTCATCCAGGGAAGCCTTTGTTCCGGGATAAATACCAAACGGCTCATAATGAATACCACCTGCATTTACAAGGTGTGTTCCCTTTTCTTCGTTGAAGCTCTCAAGATAAGGGATGTGCTGGAAGTAGTTTGCGTCGAAATCACCGCTTTCTACAACCTCATTCGGCTGTACATAATCATCAAACACGGTCACCTGAAGGTCGTAACCCTTTGCCTCCAATAAAGGCTTTGCCTGCTCAAGAATCTCTGCATGAGGTGTTGCGGAAGCCGCAACCTTGATCACCTTATCGTCTGCAGATGTGCTCTTTCCGCAGCCTGCCAGTGCAGATACAACGAAAGCACCGGTAAGTACTACTGCTAATAACTTTTTCATATTCTTCTCCTCCCTCAGTAAGGCTTTCTCTGTTGTATAAATGTATTTCTATACATTATTCCTCACTGACTGTCTTTTCGGAACAGTATAGTCTCATTTACCCACCTTGTCAATAGGTAAATGTTTTTCTGCTCCGAATTCTTTTATAGCATACTTTTTTATCCAATTCAAGTCATGATACCACAGCTTAATCCAACTCTGTCTTCCCGGTATAAAGCTCATGATACCGGCCATTCTGTGCAAGCAGTGCGTCATGGTCACCACGTTCGATGATCTCGCCCTGCTCTAAAACCATGATGGCATTGGCATTCCGGACGGTTGACAGACGGTGTGCAATCACGAGGGTGGTTCTCTCTGCCATCAGGCGGTCCATTCCCTTTTCGATATGCTTCTCGGTTCTTGTATCAACAGAGCTCGTCGCTTCATCCAGAATCAGGATCGGTGCCTTGGAAATGGCGGCTCTTGCAATATTAATGAGCTGACGCTGTCCCTGGCTTAAGTTTGCACCATCACCCTCAAGAACGGTATCATATCCATGCTCCAGACGGATGATAAAGGAATGGGCACTTGCCATTTTTGCTGCCTGCTCCACCTCCTCATCCGTTGCGTCAAGCCTTCCATAACGGATATTTTCACGTACCGTTCCGGTGAAAAGATGGGTGTCCTGCAATACCATCGCAATGTTTCTTCTTAAAGAATCCCTTGCAATCTGCGTAATCGGGAAGCCATCCATCAGGATCTGCCCGGAGTCAATGTCATAGAAGCGATTGATCAGGTTCGTGATCGTCGTTTTTCCCGCACCGGTAGAGCCTACGAAGGCAATTTTCTGACCCGGCTTTGCATACAGGGAAATATGCTTCAAAATCGTTTTATCCGGAAGATAACCAAAGGTAACATCCTTCAGGGTTACAGCCCCCTTCACCTCTGCATAATAATTCAGCTCATTTTCATGTGCCGTTCCCTCCGGCTTTCCATGCTCTTTCACAAAAGCATTCGCCTTCGGGATCACATAATAGTGCTTACCATCCTCAGTTTCTTCTATGGTAATGGCATTCTCTACATCCTCTGCCTCGGGAGCCTCATCCATCACCGCAAAAACACGCTCTGCACCGGCAAGTGCCGAAAAAATCGTATTAACCTGCATGGCAACCTCATTGATCGGGCGGGAAAACTGTCTGGAATAATTGACAAATACGGTAAGCCCGCCAATATCAAATCCACGCAGCACGCACAGAATACCACCAATGGCTGCTGTTAAGGAATAGCTGACCTGTCCCATATTTCCCATGACAGGTCCCATAATTCCACCAAAAAACTGTGCACGGATCTGCTTGCCGCGAAGATCCTGATTCAGATAATCAAACTCTTCTCTCGCGCTTTCCTCATGATTAAAGACCTTAACCACCTTCTGACCGGTAATTGTCTCTTCAATATATCCGTTCATCGTGCCAATGGCCGCCTGCTGTGCCTTATAATACTTCCGGCTTCTCTTGCCGATTCCGGATACCGCCTTTAACATCAGTGGAACCATGACAATCGTAATCAGTGTCAGCCAGATATTCGTATAAATCATCAGGCTCAAGGTTCCAATAATACTGATTGCTCCGGAAATCAGCTGCACTACAGTATTATTCAGCATTTCACCGATGACATCCACGTCATTGGTGAAGCGGCTCATGACATCACCGTTATTATTAGTGTCATAATAACGCACCGGAAGCTTCTGCAGCTTTTCAAACAATTCGTTACGCAGTCGCTTTATCGCATCCTGAGAAATCGTAACCATAATTCTGGACTGTAAATACTGTGCGGTAATTGCCACGATATAAACAACCGCCATGATAAATACCCCCTGAATCAGTCCTGCAAGGAGCTGAGTGCCTGTTTTACCGGTATCGGTCAGTCCGTTAATGATCGGACGCAGCAGATACGAGCCTGCAAGGTTTCCTGCCGTACCTGCTATAATACATAAGAGTACGATCAGCAGCTTCCATTTATCCTTTGCGATATAAGAAAAAAGACGCTTGATCGTTGCTTTGGTGTTCTTCGGCTTACCACCCATCATGCCGCGTCCACCAGGACCTCCCGGTCCGCCAGGTCCGCCGTGTTTTCTTCCTCCCATTGGCTTTCCGGACATTGCATCCTCGTTCGAAGGGTTCAGCTTTGCTTCATATTTTCCGGTAAGATAATCGAGTCGTTCCTGTTTCATGATGCTGCTCCCTCCTTTTCTTTATCCATCTGGGAATAGTATATCTCCTGATATGCCTCACAGGAAGCAAGCAGATCCTCATGTTTTCCGAATCCGACGATCTTACCATCGTCAAGTACCATGATTTCATCCGCCTCCTGCACGGAGCTGATACGCTGTGCAATGATAATTTTCGTCGTATTCTTCAGCTCTCCGGCAAAGCTTTCACGGATCTTCGCCTCTGTTGCGGTATCCACGGCACTTGTGGAATCATCCAGAATCAGGATCTTCGGCTTCTTTAACAGGGCACGTGCAATACAAAGACGCTGCTTTTGTCCGCCGGACACATTGACGCCGCCCTGACCTAAATCCATCTCATAGCCTCCGGTAAAGCTGCTTACAAAACC
>CDZG01018388.1_pt1 | contig 11347 bp, 11 predicted proteins | sample 557741 | NCBI WGS metagenome assembly CDZG01 (sample SAMEA3182086, study PRJEB8094) | gut metagenome | biome: human; feature: gut; material: Stool; isolation source: human stools | place: Canada | collected 2013-01-21
CCGTATCGATACAAAGACAACCTAAATTCCACTTAGCAAACCTTACTCGGTCATGAAACACATCATCCGCCGTATCATTCCCATAATGCTCCTCTTTGGAGGAACGCTGACGGGATGCAACAATCCGGCAAATAACGAAACGCATTACGTCCGGCTCAGCGATGCCGCCTGTACCTTCCGCCATACGGACAACACGCCTTTTACGATAGAGGTAATCACTTCACCCGACAATTGGGAAGCACGCTCGTCGGGCAGTTGGCTACAAGCAGAACGACAGGGAACGGCACTCGTTCTCACCCCCGAAGAGAACCTGACCGGAGCGGAAAGGAGTACGGAAGTGACCGTCACGGCAGGCCAGGCCACGGCACGCATCCAGGTCACACAGTTGGGCGACACTACCCTGCCGATAATATACCGTAAGCTCGACGACCTCCATTCGTCGGCCATCTCGCCCGACGGCAACATCGTGGGCGGATACTACTCCACGGCCGACGACGAAAGCTACTCGAAAATGACGGTGGTCTTCATCGACCTGCGCACGGGCGAACGGACCGAATTCGGCCCCTATCCGGAGAGCCTGATACTGCCTACCTCCGTAAGCTGCGTAACGAGCCAGGGTCTGATGTATGTCGTAAACGGGCAGGGAGACATGTTCGCATTCGATATGCACGAACGCAACTATTTCATTCCCGAAGTCGCCGGATACGCCACCATACAGGTCAACAGTTCCAGTGCGTACGGCACCAAATGGGTAGGCAGAGCAACCGGCAAGGGCGAAACGATGTATGTGCCGCTCATATCCGAAAACGGCACCGTGCGCGAACTGCCGAGACGGAGCTCAACTACCGCAACGAACCGCACAGCATGGGCATTATCGCCCGCGGCATCTCCGCCGACGGCTCGATTGCCTACGGTACGATTTGGGACAACCTCGACTTCGGCATGGTCTATTGGGACAAGGAGGGCAATGTCCATTACGTAGGCGAAGACGTGCGGACAGTCACCACTGTCCAGCGGTCCGACGGTTACGGCGGCACATACGACTACAATATAGTGAACGGTATGATAAGCTGGGCGGGAACCTATCAGGCCAGTCCGAGCGGCAAATACATCGCAGGCACGTACCGCGAAGAATCAATCTCAGAGAACGGGGAAACAATCAACGAGAGCTATTGGCCGGCGTTCTTCAATACCGAAACTAAGAAAACACACGTTTTCAGCGAGTTCGGAGACGGATGCGGCATGACGGCTACCGACGACGGCATCGGTTTCATCGGCACACCGAGCGTCTTCACCACCGCCGGAGCGGTAGTCAATATCGAAACGGGCGAACATCTGGGCAGTATCCAGGAATGGGTAATGGACCGATACGGCCTTTATCTGCCGGCAGCCGGATTCGTACAATATGTCATTCCTACCGGCGAACCGGGCAGCGAATTCATTCTTTGGGGAATCTCACCTGACTCGACCGTAAGCGAACCCAACTGGTACGTGGCACCCAACCCGGCGAAGTGACGGCACCACTCTGCAACGAATCCGAGGGCAGGCCATGGACGGGTCTGCCCTTGCCGTACAATTTCCCGCCGGACGAAAAACGCTTCCTACGGAACAACCCAACGCTGACCGCCCCTATTTCCGACAGGACCCAACCGCTCCACACGACGGCCCCGGCCGGGAAAAGGCTAACGGTTCACCTCGATATCGGCCAGCAGAGCAGCCTCGCGGCCGCCCCATTTGTCGCGGAATTCGACCATGCCCGCCGAATCGAGATAAGAGGGATGCTTCACCTTGAAGGTGAGGCGCTGGTAATGATGGACATAGACGCCCAATGCCACGCACATGGGACGCAAGCCCTCCTCCCCATGCCCTATGCAATATTGTTTGAGGGTACAGAAATAATCGAAATCGGCCGCCTGTACACGTTCGTCCCACGGGCCTACCCGTTCGATTACCCGGCGCGTAAGCAGGATGCAGGAGCCGGTAAACCCCTCGGCCGTCCGTGCGCCGAACCGCTCCCAACGACGGGCAGCGAACCGTTCGAAATCGGGATACATCAGCCTTTTCATCAACCGCAGCACAGCATACCGTGTCCCGAACAACTTAAGCAGCGGATACTTTACATATTTCCACCGGGTATTGATACGGCGCTGGACAGCCCGCGACTCCATATCGTCGTTCGAACAGGGAGAGATGGCATCGGCCCCGCTGACGTGCATCGTACGCAACAGATGCTCATCCCATCCTGCCGGCACCAGCACGTCGTTGTTCAGAAACACGAGATAGTCGTAACGGGCGGCGGCAATGCCTTGATTCTGACAATAAGGGTAAGAGTAGTTGCCGGGGTTTTCAATCACCGTATCGGCATGCTCCCGGAAAAATTCGCGCGACCCGTCGGTCGAATTGTTGTCGATAATAATCAGCTCGTAAACATTGCGGGTATTTCGTTTCAGCGTTTCATAAAAAAGCCGATTCATGCCGATTTGATTGTGAACGGCCGTAACAATGCTAATCATTCACAGTGAATCTGAAAATTCGATGCTGCAAAGAAACAAAGAATTTCCCTAATATATATTATACACATAAATTAATGCTCCGAAAAAGCAAAGACACCGTATGAACACGGGATAGATACAAAAGACAACGGCCCGCCTTCAACCACGACAGCCCGGCAATTCGTGCCGGGCTGTCGCCTTACGGGGGCTGAAAAGGGCGCAGGTCACCCGGCCTGCACGCAGATTATCCTGATACTCCGGACAACGGCGGCAGCGGTACCGGTATTCTCGATACTGACGTACCGGTAATCGCTCCCGTCCGGTGCCTCGAAACTGTTGAACTCGGACGTAGTACCCATCCGGGTATATTCGTACGTCCCGGAAGAGGTTCCCATACCGACCTCGATAAAGCGGGAGTTATATGCCTCCGTACAATCCACCTCCACGCTCACCACCCGGCCGGGCAGCGCAGCGGTATTCCACAGCATTCCGCCCCGTTTGCCGAACTCCATGTACTTGTCGCTCCCGGACACGGTATATTTCAGTTTCAGAAAGCCGAACTCCACTCCATTCTCCGTGCCGGTCAGCGTCTCCCCGTTCACATAATCCCGTATACCGAGATCGCCGCCGTCCATGGTAAAGGTACGGCTCACGGTATCGCCGCTCCCGAAATGGATATCCTGCACCTTGATGACCCCGGATGCCATTGCGAGTCCGTCCCGCTCCATCCGTACGGCTGCACCCGATTCGGTAGCGACGGTGACCGCCACCCTGCCGTAGTTCCCCGGCAGCAGAGCGAACCAGCAGTCGCCGAGTTCCCCCACCGTTACGGTGCTGCCCGAACAGTCGAGGGTTACGGTACTTTCCGTATCCGCACCGGGAACCAGCGTCCAGCCGCCGCCCGCATCGTCTATCGACACCGTAAAACCGCCGGCCATGGGAACCCCCTCCAGGCTCTCCAGCACGATACGGCTGACGCGTTCATCCGACAGGGCCGCCGGCATATCCTTCGGCGACAGCCGCAGGTAACCCGTATAGTGAGCGAATCGGAACGGAGCCGTATGCACCGTACCCTCCTGCGGTATCTCCGCCTCCACCGGAGCGGCCACCATCAGCACGGCTTCGGTATCGAAAGCATCCGGGGAGTACGCCTGTACGACGGGAAAGAGCAGCGAATCGTCCGCATCCCCGACGAGCATACCGGCCGGATACAGGGCATAGAGCCGTTGCTGTGAAAACGGCCCGGCATCTGGCGGAACGAGGGCATCCCCCGCAAACAACATATACGAGGCATCGAAACCGCCATCGGCCACCATGTCGAAACGGCTCCACAGCCTGCCGCCGTCGGCCACACGTGCCCCCTCCGCAAAAGCCGCCACCCAGAGCGCATCGCCCTCCGACCACACCACGCGATGGGCTTCCCCGTCGTATTCGTACGCCACCCGCGTACCTTCCCCGTCCGGATAGGCACCCGATACGATGCGTACGCCGTTCCGACCGTCATTTCCTTCCCCGGTTCCGGCACATGCCGCCAGAGCCGCAATACCGGCCAGCACACCCACTCGGCATGCCGCCGTCACATAACCATGTTTCATACGCCTTACCATTCCAAATCCGTATCATCCACCCGGAGGTCACCGCCGGCGGCCCCCTCCGCACCATAGGAGAGCGCGATGCCCCCCTCGCACGCCACTCCCACCATCTCCGCGACGGGAGCGGCGTAAATCTCTTTTTCCATCATGCGCAACTTTTCAATTTCCGGCGGTTACACTGCACACCGCCTGACAGTTATACGAATACAAATTTATCAAAATAATATAAAAGGACGCAATAATATCACAATTATATTCCCCCGGTCCTGCCAAAGAGATGCGAAAGACCGCAAATAACATGGAGAGGCCGCACCGCTGCAAATGAAATAAAAGGGCAGCAGGGGCCGTTACTCGTGTATTTTATGGTAATTTTGCACCGTGGTCTGCATCCCGTACGAACGGCAAAAAGGGAAACGGACCTTCATTTGCACGATTATTGAATCCCGGAGAGAACGATATTCGATTAAAAAACAAACGATATGCTCGGTATTAACTGCATAGGCATACTGACATCCGGCGGCGATGCCCCCGGCATGAATGCCGCCATCCGTGCGGTGACCCGTACCGCCCTGTACAACGGCTTCGAGGTCAAGGGCATCTACCACGGATACAGGGGACTCCTGAACGGAGAGATTGAAACGTTCCGCACGGAAAACGTAAGCAACATCATCCAGCTCGGCGGAACCATCCTGAAAACGGCCCGGAGCAAGGAGTTCCAGACCCCCGAAGGACGCCGGCAGGCGTTCGAGAACATGCAGCGCGAACACATCGACGCGCTCGTGGTGATAGGCGGCGACGGTTCGCTGGCCGGAGCGAGGGAGTTCGCGGCCGAATTCAACTTCCCGATTGTGGGCCTTCCCGGAACGATAGACAACGACCTCTCCGGCACGGATACGACGATAGGTTATGACACGGCCCTGAACACCATCATGGAGGCGGTGGACAAGATACGCGACACGGCCATGTCGCACGAACGGCTCTTCTTCATCGAAGTGATGGGACGCAATGCCGGGTTCCTTGCCCTCAACGGCGCGATAGCCACCGGTGCGGAGGCGGCCATCATACCGGAAATCGCCACCGAGGTAGACCAGTTGGCCGAACTCATTCAGAACGGTTTCCGCAAGAGCAAAAGCAGCAGCATCGTACTCGTGGCCGAAAGCGAAGTGACGGGGGGAGCCATGGGGCTCGCCGAACGGGTGAAGCAGGAGTATCCGGAGTACGAGGTGCGCGTCACCATCCTCGGCCACATCCAGCGCGGAGGTTCGCCCACGGCGGCCGACCGGATTCTGGCTACCCGGATGGGCGAAGCGGCGGTGGACGCCATCATCGAGGGACAGCGGAACGTCATGGTAGGCATACAGGACGACAAACTCATCTATGTCCCCTTCTCGAAGGCGATACGCGACGACAAGCCGATAAACCGCGACCTGATACAGACCATCAAAATGCTCTCCATATAAAAGCTGCGGACATGCCCGCAGAAACGAACGCCCCGTACCCGAAAGGTACGGGGCCTCTCATATCCATACGACCGCATGGAAGCACCGGCAACAGGCCGCAGGCGTCCCCCTCTACCCCTCCCAGAGCTGGGACTGCCAGGCGCCCGTTTCGAGCAGACGTCTTTCGAGCATGGCCATCAACTGTTCGTTGCGGATAAGGCCCCAGGTCGGCCCGCAGTGGAACCGCGGCGGAGCCTCTCCGGCGAAACGTTCCACGACCAGGTCGGGCCGCAGCCGGCGCAGGATGCCGATGAAAAGTTCCATATATTCGTCGAGGGTACGGAAGCGGTATCGTTCCGGATGTGCCTTCCAGTCCGCCTCCATGGGGGTATCCCGGAATATCTGGAGCTGGTGGAACTTGACCGTCGTCAGGGGGAGCGCATTGATGGTCTCCGTCTGGGCGGTCATCATCCCGTCGGTCTCGCCCGGCAGCCCGAGAATGAAATGCGCTCCGACATGTATCCCGCGTGCGGCGGTCGCCTCCACAGCACGGCGTGCGCAGTCGAAATCGTGCCCCCGGTTCACGGCACGGAGCGTTTCGTCGTAACACGACTCGATGCCGTACTCAACGGCCACGTAACAGGTGCGGGCCAGCTCCGCGAAGTAATCGAGTACCGCATCGTCCACGCAGTCCGGACGTGTCCCCACCACAACACCCGCCACGAGGGGGTTGGCGAGCGCCTCGCCGTACACGGCCCGCAACCGCTCCAGCGGCGCGTATGTGTTTGAAAAGGATTGGAAATAGACGAGGTAGCGTTCGGCCCGACGATACCGGTTGCGGTGAAATTCGATACCTTCTTCTATCTGGCGGGCGACGCTTTTGAAGGGCTGACAATACGAAGGGGTGAAAGCCTCGTTGTTGCAGAAGGTGCAGCCACCCGTTCCCACCCGTCCGTCGCGGTTGGGACACGTAAAGCCGGCATTGACGGCCAGCTTCTGCACACGCCCTCCGAACAGTCTCCGGAAGTAGCCCGAATAGCTGTTGAAAGGCCTCTCGTCACCCCAGGAATATATCATCGTTCTCGATTGAAAAAAATTCCCGCACGGAGTCCTCCTCACGGGGCCTCACGCCTTCCGAAGCGCCTCGACGAAACCCGGGAAGAGCGACCACAAATGTTCGGTCTGGAGCCACAGTTCCCTGGCGAGCGCCTCTTTGGAGGGCCTTTCGGCACGTATCTCCTGCAGGTAAGCGTCACTGACGGGATGCTCCCCGGCCAGAAATTCGTCATAATAGGGCCGGAAGCGGCTGCGCAGCCTCACTACCTCGCCATGGGGCAGCGTGCCCGTCCGCCGGAATTCGCTCCACAGGGTCAAGATTACCTTGTCGATATACTTGTCGTTCACGTCGTTGATAATATCGTCGAACGACTCATACTCTTCCATGGCGATGTAGGTATAAGCCAGCGGAATGGTCGCTTCGGTATGGTCTTCGGGGTCTACGTCGAGCAGCATCTCGAAAATGGCGGCGGCCATCTCCCAGTCTCCGGCCAGAAAATGGTCGATGCCGGAGCAGTAACCGGTCAGCACGGCGGCCTGCGTCGGCTCATCCTCCCACTCCAGCACGGTCTCCCCCTCTTCGGGAATCATATCCACCAACCGCTGGAACGCATGCAGCCGCGTATTGCAGGCTCCCTCGAAATCGCGTTCGTCCTCCTGCCTCCTCGAACGGGCAAGCTCCGCAGCGAAATCGAAATCATCTCCGTCGGCGGCAGGGAGATAGGCGATAACGTAGCTGTCCTCCCCCGTCGGCCTAAGTACCGGTTTCATCATCTTGACAGACCTTTTGCTGAGAATACGTATGTATCGTTTTGCAGGCGCGAAGATAGCAATAATGCCTGCAAAAAAAGCATATAACGCCGCGCGGACAAAATTTCCGCCCGGAAAACTTCGTCATTTAAATGAAATGTCCTATATTTGCCCCGCATAAAGAGGCCGCAATAGCTCAGTTGGTAGAGCGTTTCACTCGTAATGAAGAGGTCCCGAGTTCAAGTCTCGGTTGCGGCTCCGGACAAAGAGGAACGGCTGCAGGGGAATTTCCCTTGCAGCCGTTCCGGTTTCCGGCCGAGCCCCGTCTCCACGAAACGGGATTACCGGTAATTGGAGACGAACAGCCGGGCCTCCCGCACATCATCGGAGCTCTCCACGGTATAAAATATCGTCAGGCAATAATCCAGGTAGGTACCGTGCTTCGGAATGGAAAAAGAGAGGACGCCGCTGTTCCTGTCGAAACTCCACGAATCATCGAAATAGAGATAAAAAAGATAATGGCAGTGGTCGCACTCAATCCGTTCGATGCCCGTTATCTTCTCCCCGACGACACCGTACATCGCCCGGTAGGTCGTATCGTAGGCGAAAAGTTCCGGAGGATTCAGGATGTAAAAGATTTCATCGGACTCGGGGTCGCGCACCAGCGTTTTTATCTCATACTCCACTGTCCCCCGCAGCGTCGGATAATATACCGTGACTTTGACGGTGCGTTCGCCCTTTTCGGTAAACCGGAACCTTCCGTTGGGCACATTGGAGGGGAAAGAGAGCAGTTCCGTTTTATTGTCGCCGCTGGCCCACTTCTTCACCTCGACGCCGGCATCCGTCAGCGTCTGACGCAGTTTAAACACCTCCTCCCGGCCGACAATCGGGTCCGCCGGCCGTTCGACGATGTCCTGCGAATCGACATTCAGCTCCTTTTCATACACCCGTTCTCCTCCGAAAACATTGGCGGTAAGCCGAATCTTCTTTCTCCCCGGCCGGGTGAAATAGACGAACAGGGAGTTGTCCGTGTACTGGTGCGGCACCGAAACGCCGTCGCTGTCCGCTATCTCCCAACCCTCTATGGAGAGCAGATTACTGCTTTTGGAGGAGAGTTTTCTCGCATCTTCGTTCAGACGGAGCCGAACGAGCTGGTTCAAACCGATCGATTCATACTCCGCCTCCACGATATCGCGCAGGTCCAGAGTAACATCCACAGGATTGTTAAAAATAATATCTACAATCTCCCTCATCTCTGCCTTCTCCTCTTCACTCCGGTCTGTCCATTGGTTTATAACATTATCTTTCATGGCCTTATGCCAGCCATCCCAACCGGAAGATGCCGCAGCATTGAATCCATGCTGTATCTCCTGCAAGGTAAAACCGTTCTTCAACATCCCTTGTACAACATGTTTGTACATCCAACTATCCCCCTCGCTTGAATAATAAGTATATTCATATTCCGGAAACACGGATTTCATATAAGCATATTCCACACCTGTCGCCCAAGACTCCCCGTACTTGGAATGGGCTACGAACGAATAATTGAAATCGTTAAGCCGATTATGAGAAATGTGCCCCAATTCATGGAACATGGTACTCATGGCTTCTTCTGACTGATAATACAAATCACTGTTTTTCTGTTTTTTCCCATAATAAAATATTTCACGTCGCGGTCTGGCAGGCACAGTATTGCTTCTACCATATTTATTCATAGTAGCTATTTTGATGCATTTACCCGGTTTCTTTAACCCATATGTCAAAGGATAGTCTCCGTAAAAATAGGAATAAAGGGCAGTATGGGCCCCTGCCAATACGCCTTCCCATGTACCGGTTTGAAGTACCGCATCAACAAACCCATCGTCATTGGTACCGAGGCCTGTCGTACGCACTTTATTTTTAGAAGCGATATAAAGCGTCCACATCGCATCCTGCCAGAGGATTTCATAACTTACAGGGATATCGGTCGTACACATCACTCCCGTTTCGCCGTTTTCATCGGTTGTACCTGTTTCGACGAATGAATAGTAATAGGCTCTTACTTTTGCACCGACTAAGGGAAGAGTGTCCCGCGTAAGAGCATAATAATTACCGCTAACTGCATATCTTATTCTTGCCGATGCTTCGACTACTTTCCGGGCGGCTGCACGACCGGCAGAAGCATTGCCGGTCATGGCCATGGAAGAACCAAGAACCATACTGTACAATTCCGGTGGCAACTGTGACTCTTCCGAAGGTGAAGAACCACTTCTATGCTGGATGACAGAACCGTGGATAATCTCATACTCTATCCCATCCGGAAATGCGAATCCGGCAGGTACTACCGCATAAAGAGGTTCATAAACAATTGGAGCATCCTCAGTCACCGTTTCCGGTTCGGTCTCCATATAAATCTTGTTATCCAACGGATGGTTGAACAACTCAATGCCACATCCTTCCAACTTATCCATCTGCACGCTGTCCTGCGGATTGAACTTCACATAATAGTGGGTTGGGCGAAGTTGGACGGGCGTTATCTCCGGATTATCTGCCGCAAGCATATCCAATGCCCGCTGCATTGCATCCACCGCGAACGGGTCGCTCGCATCCTCTGCCGAACGGGTAAGAAGTGTTTCCGCGACATCCTGGTCGTTACCGTCACCGAAAATCTCACCCTCTTTATTACAAGAGACGAAAGACAACGCCGAAGCAAACAGAAGTAAAAAAGTTTTTCTCATATTCTTAGTTTGGTTAAAAGGGTTTCACAATCAATGAACACACTGCATTTACCGGAACACCATTCTCAAAATCACTGTCCGTAAAAGTATAAGTATACCATACAGTACGCTTGCTGGAATAGCTCTCATAACAATCCAGACCATACAACCAATCCGTCTCATCAGTTGCACTTTGAATGATTACTTGCTTACCATTAGAGACTTTAATGTAATTAACATGAGAAAAAGGATGAAAATACTGATTCCCATAAGCCTGCCCAGAAACCATATATTCTCCAGCCGGTAATATAGAAAAACTACTATCAATCTTCACCACATTACCATTGTCATCCACAATACATCCTACCACATTAATAACCTTATCCGTCATGTTGCGATAAACATAATGATAAGTTACCCACGGCCCCTCTCCCAAACAGCCAGTAAACAGCAATGGCATGCAGAACAAAAAAAGTAATTTTAGTTTCATAACAAAGACATTTTAATCAACTTAAATTCATGCAATTACATTAATCATTATTTACCGGAACATCGGTCGCAAAATCGGCTTCCGTAAAAACATAAGTATACCAAGCAACGTTACGCTTTTTAGAAGGTTGTTTTTGATAACAATCCTGCTTGAACAGACAATGCCATTCATCACTCGGTTTATCTTTCTTCGTCAAAATCACCGTCTGTTCGCCGTCCGATAACTTTATATGATTACATTCAAAAGGAAAATAATATCCCCCACCATAGTGTTGCCCAGACAGGGTGTGTTCCCCGCCTGGCAATATGGAAAAACTATGCATAATTTCCACGGCATGATTATCATATATACTATACGCCACCACTTCAACAGGCCGGTCTGTCATGTTACGATAAACATAATGATAAGTTACCCACGGCCCCTCTCCCAAACAGCCAGTAAACAGCAATGGCATGCAGAACAAAAAAAGTAATTTTAGTTTCATAACAAAGACATTTTAATCAACTTAAATTCATGCAATTACATTAATCATTATTTACCGGAACATCGGTCGCAAAATCGGCTTCCGTAAAAACATAAGTATACCAAGCAACGTTACGCTTTTTAGAAGGTTGTTTTTGATAACAATCCTGCTTGAACAGACAATGCCATTCATCACTCGGTTTATCTTTCTTCGTCAAAATCACCGTCTGTTCGCCGTCCGATAACTTTATATGATTACATTCAAAAGGAAAATAATATCCCCCACCATAGTGTTGCCCAGACAGGGTGTGTTCCCCGCCTGGCAATATGGAAAAACTATGCATAATTTCCACGGCATGATTATCATATA
>CDZG01010081.1_pt1 | contig 11318 bp, 14 predicted proteins | sample 557741 | NCBI WGS metagenome assembly CDZG01 (sample SAMEA3182086, study PRJEB8094) | gut metagenome | biome: human; feature: gut; material: Stool; isolation source: human stools | place: Canada | collected 2013-01-21
GAATGATTTTCTCACAAAGGTGTTCCAAGGAACAGGGCGCTTTGAGTTTACGCTCATGGTACAGTAAGGTTGCAGAGTTCGGCAACAAGGCTTTCAATGACATTGCGGCAGCTATGTACGATAGAGAAGATGAAATCCTTAACTATTTTGTCTTTCGCTCTACCAATGCTTCGGCAGAATCTTTCAATGCGAAAGTCAAGCATTTCAGAGCACAACTTCGGGGCATCATTGACAAGAAATTCTTTCTCTTCAGACTAACAAGATTGTATGCTTAATCCACACACTTTTTCAGGTGAGCCGATTTTCTTGCGCTTTCCTCCGGTTCCAAAGGCAGAGACTGAGATAGCCATGCCTATGAGTATTGCTACAAATGCTATGATTACATATATGATCATTGTTATTTGCTCTTTTATCAAATGAAGATAGGCTCATCCTTGCGAGAGGGTGAGCCTACCGATTTACACTATTCAGATTTCAACACACTTGCTCATTTGTTTACGTTTGAATTTTGTTTGATTACATTCTATGCGAACAAGCATAGATGAACACACCATGCTCTTCCTTCTTGGTATGCAACCCTTTCTTCTGTTTGAAGAAGATGAGAGCTGCTCCCGAACAGAGGGAAACTGCAAGAACCACAAGACCAACCACAAAGCCGAGAATGCAATATGCTATGATGAAGCCGAGGATGGCTCCACCAACGGCACAGGCTGCCCAGGTGATGTAGCGTCCCTGGAATCCCATAAATTCAAGGGGCTTCTGGAGACCCTTGAACATGGGATAGCTTACGTACTGATTTTCGTTTACTTCTCCTGACATGATGTATTTCTAATGCTTGAACGATAGATTAGAGGCCGAAGAACAAAGGCAGAGCCTGGGCTGCAGCAACGAGGAAGATACATGCGCCAACAACCATCATGATCTTCTTCTTGAGAATCTGCTTCCGAATTGTAAAGTGCTGAATATCAACACTCCCAAAAAGCAAAAAGTACCAAAAGAAACAAACTGGAAACAAAAATTTCAAAAACCCCAAAATGAAAACATCTGCTTAACATATCTTAACACGGAAATGAACGGAAATTTTCATTTTCTATCATTTTGTGCTGCGTTCCTGAAGGTGCAAAATCAGGTATTGTGAACCTTATTGTCGTTTCAGCAATCAGGTTGAAAAAATGGCTTTAGTTGGAAAAATGTGCACGAAAAGTGGGCTTTTCAGGTGGCATTTTATAGTATTTTCTGCGAAAATACAGTTGTATGTTTAACTTTCTACGTATAAGTCTCTTTAGTCTCACGGAATTTTATTAACTTTGCACCAAAGTTTATTTTAATTGCAATTTTATGGTCACTTATTTTGATGCATGTGAGATTCTTGAAATGCTGTCTGAAGCATCTGTAAAGGTGTTTCTGGACGGCGGTTGGGGTGTCGATGCACTTATAGGCAGAGAAACAAGAATACATAACGACATCGATCTGTTCGTAGAGAAGAAAGACTATGGTAAGGCCATATCCGTGATTACCTGGAAGGGATACAGAGAAGTTGTAATGGACTATACGACCGATAGCCATACTGTCTGGAAAGATGACAACGGAAGAATAATCGATCTGCATTGTTTCGAATATGTCGAAGATGGAATTCTATATGACGGATACACTTTCCCAAGCGAAACTTTCTCAGGTAAAGGAAATATCGGGAATATTGAGGTAACATGCATAAACCCGGAGGCACAGGTACAGTTCCATCTTGGATATGAATACGATGAAAATGATGTCCACGACGTCCTGTTATTATGCAGAACTTTCAATCTTGAGATACCGGAGCAATATAAAACTCACATCTGATTCAATATGCTATGATTACTGATAGTTATGATATTGAAACTGAACCAATGATCAATCTGTTTGATTTCTACGGCAGACGTGGAGATTTTGCAGATATATGCCTGATAATATTCTCGAAGGAGATTCATCGGCATTTACTTGATTCCTACGAATCTGAAATTATTGCAACTATGCCGGCTTGCAATGGCGATACGCATATCTATAAAACAACTTATAAAGGAGTTACGATAACTTTCTACCTGTCAGGAATAGGTTCAGCAGTAGCATCCTCTCAATGTCATCTTGCAAGCTGGCTAACTGGAGCATCAAAGTTCATTATGTTCGGTTCCTGTGGCAGTCTTGACCGTACAACCACACAAGGTAGATTTATCATACCGACACAAAGTTACAGAGGGGACGGGTGTTCATATTATTTTGCAGCACCATCCGACTATATTGATATAGCCGCAAGCAAGGAACTTTCCATAATTTTCGACAAATTATCTGTACCATATATTACAGGTAAAATATGGACGACAGATTCGATGATCAGAGAAACAAAAGGACTTGTACGCAAACGTATGGAAGAAGGGTGCATCGCTGTAGAAATGGAATTGGCTGGAGTTCAATCTGTGTGCGACTTCTACAATTTGAAGTTGTATGCTTTTTTTGAAACAGGTGACATTTTGGATACAAATGGATATGAAGCCAAAGGCTTGAACAATGCCAACCATAGTTTAAACAAACTTTATATTGCTTTAGAAACGGCAACCTACATCTGAAGTATATCAGAATTGTAAATTCCCATTTAGCGGACTATATAAAAAGTATTCCATAACCATCTATACGTGGTTTACGGAATGCTTACTTTATAACAATTAGGTTTACACTCGTTTATTTTGACGGTGCAAAGTTACTCATGCTATCTGGCTCCCACAACGGGCAATAGTGCACATTTTCAAGAAAATGACGTTTTCAAGAAAAAAAATATCCCTACAAACTTAGACTATGCCAAGTTTCGTAGGGATTTTGGAGGGTATAAACATTAGATTACTTTGTCCAGTGGTAGTGACTGTCGAGCATCAGGAAGATAGCCAAGCCGAAAATAACGAGTCCAAGGACAAAGAAGAACCAGAAGAAATACTGCACATAGTGTCCGAGGTAGGTTCCGTCGTACTCCTTGTACCTTTCCTGAACCCTTCTACGTTCTTCATAAAACATTTGATTGACCTCACGGATATGCTTCTGCATCTGAGTGGTCATCCATTCATGTTGTTTGTCGAACATGTCCTGAATCTTCTTCCAGTCAACATCATCGACTCTGACTGAAACCTTCAACTTGGTTGGGGCATCCTTCAGAACATTGTCAATGTGGGTATTGATGGTGTCAACCTTACCACTGATAGTGTCAACGGCATTGCCAAGAGCAGTCTGAGCTGAATTGTACTTACGGATGGCAGACTCCAGTTGAAGAGTTGCATTGATCCAAGTGTTGGTCGCTTTGTCAATGTTCTCACTCAACTGCCTGAGTTCAGGCGCACGACTGACAACAGCATCCTCGGCATCATGCTCTTCAATCTCTTCCTGGACTTCGTTCATCATGTCATCGAAGTCAGGCTTCTGCTCGTCATCTTCGATGAGTTCTTCTACATGTTTTGTTCTTCTCATTGATATGTAGGATTTGTCTAACGGTGGAATGAACGTCTTTTCTGCGGTGGCTTGCACATGGCATGAGCCATCTGGAGGCAACGGCGAGCCCGCTCACGCTCGTCTTCGTCATCATCCTTACCCCAACCAGAGGAAGGAGCAGAACCACCACCGCCACAAGATTCGGACACGGTTGTTGCTGCATCAATCATATCAAGGAAGAGAAGCATACCTACATGAGAAATGTCCTCTCTTGATGCAGTCATATCAGAATCAGGAACCTGAACCTCATTGAGGAAGATGTCCTTGACCGTGTTCGGAATATAGATTCTCTTCATTTCACCGCTAACATTGACATTGAAGGCAGTCTTGGTAGCAACTGGCAATGGCTTAGAATTGGACTGGGTAGGTTTCGCTGTCTGAGCAACATGGCGAGCAGGGCGAGCCGGTGAAACGGAAGGTGAAGCAGGTCGCATCTTGACCTGAGTAGGCTTAGGATGCATCTTCTTCCATGTGGCTTCAAGCTGTGATACCATGAACTTTCGACCGATGGCAGAAGCCTTGAACACTGAGGCATTCTTGCCGATGGTGTAGCCCACAAGTTTGCAGTTAGTAGTGTCATACCTTGGATTGACCTCATAGCCTCTCATGCGAAGCATATCAAAGTAACGGTCAATGTCGAAACTATCCATCTTCTGAAGGGTATATTCGCAAAACTCCGCTATATCTTGTTGGCGCATTTCACGAACCTCCTGAGGTTGCTCCCAACCATGCCTTGCGTTGATAATTTCCGCAGCCCTTATTGCTCTGATGTGAACATCGTGAACATCGTTGGTCTTGCCGTCATTATCCACACGGCAACAGTCAAGATGCAGGTGAAGGGTTCCAGACTTGGAATCCCGATGCAAGGCAGCAACACTCATAGAATTGCGGAAATTGGTCTTGACCTTCTCCTTAAAGCCTTTGGGTAAAAGTCCGACTGAATCCAAAGCTTCCAATCCTTCATCAGCGAGGTTTGCCCAGTCATCCAAGGTATAGTTCTCTGACTCTTCCTTGGATGGGGAGAGTACAAACGTGGTCATGAAGCGTTCCAACTTTCGCCCAACAGTCCTGTCCTGTTGATGCAACTGGCAGTGATGCTTCATCCGATACCAGATTTCGGTGGCATCGAGATAGTCAGGCATGTGGTTCACCTTGACCACGGTTGCATCCTCCTTCTCCATTGCGTACCTTGCGGCATTGCCGCCATAGGCTACTGGTCTTGCGAGTATAATCATTCGTCTTCTTGAACTTTGGTCAGTACAGGAGAAGTAAGGTTGTCTTCAATGCTATACCAGTGTTTGATGAGTCGTTCAACGGCTTCAATCCACCACTTCATGAACTTTGGAGATCTGAACATCTTCTGCTTTTCCTCGGGTGAAGCATCGTGCAACTTACTGCGGACTTTTATCAAGTCGGTACGTGCCTCAGTCAGAGAGTTCAGGGCTTTGCTTTCCTCTGGAGTGAGTCGCTGACGTGGGTGATGCTTCTTGCCAGTCTCAACGAGATACTTGCCTATGCTCATACCACATTCCTTAGCGAGTTTTTTCAGTTCCTTCCAGTCCTTATCGGTACAGCGGAAGGAATGCACCCTTGTGGGTGTCTTCTTGATAATCTTCTTTTTCTTAGCCATATCTTTGAATATGATTAAAGGGATGAATATAAATCAGTAAAAAAGAAGGACATAGGTCTGCGAGCCTGCGAGTAGCCCGAGAAACTTTTAGGACTGCATAAATTTGGTCACAAATAATGTAGTACAAAAGGATTTCTCGAAAAGTACCTCTTAAAAATCGGTCCTTTTACCTGCTAAGTTCCCGTCAGGGCTTAGAAAGTCGTTTCGGCTTGCCGTGTTGTCCTGTATCGGTAAACGTCCTTTGGGATGGTTTGGCGGTGCAGGTCGCATTCCTGAGTCCTCAGACGGCTATTTGTTGCCGTTCTGGTTGTAGTAGCCGTTAGGCTTCTGATAGCCGTTGAAAGGCGGTCTTTGATTGCCGTTAGGCTGTTGTGGCTGCTGTCCTCCTTGCTGAGAAGGTATCTGCTCATGCTGCTTCCCTTCATTCTGCTTGCCATCGGCTTCACCTTGGGGAGAAGGGCTGTCAGCAGACTGCGGGGAATTGTTTTCAGGAGGTGATGGTGACTTGTTGCCATCTGCTCCAGACTTACCCACATTGCCACTATCATTAGATTGTGGTGATTGGTGCGACACATTGCCAGTTGTCTGAGGATTGTTGCCCTCGGCAGAGTCATTGGATTTGTCATCGGCAGAAGCAGAACCTTCCTTGTCCTTCTTCTTGTCATCAGGATCCTCAGTGATGATGACCTTGGAGGCAGGAACTTCCGCATGGATGATTGCCGTACTGTCGTTATTGCGCTTTAAGGCAAAGGCATTCGACACGAACTTGGCATCAACATACCAGCCTGAGAGACAATGAAGGGTGTAGATGCGGTTATCTTCCACTTCCTGAGAAGAGAAAATGCCCACAGCCTCCATAGCATCCAACAGCTTTGGAACCGTCTTGCGGTCTTTGTCCCAGAGTTTGGCAAGTTGGGTATTGTCAACCATAACTTGACCTGCCAAGATTTCTACTTGCTTGGTCTTGCTGATTTGCACAAGTTTTGGAACTGGCTCGGCAAGATCCACAAGCGACATGAAGCATTCCATACGGTCAATCTTGTACTTCTTGCTTCGAAGATGCTTCAACTGCTCTTCAGAGAAAGTGAAGCAACGATGTAATTTTTTATCGTCCATAGTCTATGATATTATTGAAATGTAACCGAATAAAGGGAAAAGGAATATGCCATCAAAAAGAAGAGAATCACTGGATAAGTTCAACCAGGGATTTCTTCATGTCATCATCAATGACTCGGTATCGGGCAAAAGCAACGCTGCCTTTGGCATGACCAGACATAGAAGCAACCAAATCAGGGTCTTTGACCATGCGGTAAAGATTACCGATAAAAGTCCTTCGTGCAAGATGAGAGGTAGCCACATCTGAGATTGGCTTCTTCTCTTCAAGCCGTGTCTTAGGGTTAATCACAGTGACAACACGATTTACCTTGGCACGCTTCAAGATTCTACGGATAGCATCGTTGAACTTGAAGTTATAATGCTTGGGGAAGATTGGTTCATCATCACCATGGTCATGGCCATCAAGGATAGCCATAGCCTTGGGGATAAGAGGAACCCTTACAACGTCACCTAACTTGCCCTTGGTCTTGATGGGGATATATTCCAGAACACCGTCAATAATGTTCTTGGGGGTGAAGGTCACAAGATCACTATGACGGCATCCGACCATACACTGAAACACGAACATATCACGATACTCAGCAAGTTCTGCATCATCCGTTAGGTCTGCATCCAGAACTTGGTCACGCTCCTGAATGGTCAGGAAATATGGAGTGCCATAGAGTGCCTTGGGCATGTCATAGCCAAAGAAGGGGTCATTGTTTGTGACTCCCTGCTTTCGTACCCAGTTGCAGACGGTACGCATCAAGGTCATGTTAGTGACGATGGTATTCATAGATATGTCATAGTCAGAAGACAGGAAATCCGCAAACACACGAAGATCATCGGCAGTCATGCTGTCAATGTTCATCGGGTGTTTGTGTTCATCCTCAAAACGAGTAACCTTGTCAATCAGGCATCGGGTGTTACACTCCTGATGCTTGCCGAAATGCTTGTTCTGAAGGTACCTCTCTGCCCAGATGACAAAGGATTTGCTTACCGCCATGCCACTGCCCATGCAATAGGCATTGGGGTGGTGATAGGCAAATATCAGTCGTCTTAGCCAGTCGGAGTTTGCTCCGATATAGTATTCCCTGGTTATGATACCTGTAATCTCCTTGACCTGTGAGTCAAAGAGGTTTCTGGTATCGTCATCCACAAGATTGACACGGCTCTTGTAGCCCTGTCGTTCTTGGCTCCAGTGATTGGGATTGATCTGAAGTTCGCTTGCGCACTTGACATCAAGCCCTTTGTCACGGACACGGAAGTACACCGAAGCACGGCTGTCAAGGTCGTTCTTCGATGTATCTTTCTGACGTATGTAAGCGGTAACTCTCATTGATATGTCTATGATATGACAAAAGGGAAAGAAGAAACTATCTGCGGAAATGCAGGTGACGATGCTCGGGATAGTCCGAAGCAATGTCCTTCAGCTGCTGTTCAAGTCGCTCGTTCTGGTATGGAGTGAGCGCATGGATAGCCTTGATGCAGACACTCTGCACAAGCAGGGTTCGTCTGCCGATAGTGTTTTCTTGGTCAATGCCCTTGTTGGCATGTGAAATCTCGCACAGTTCATTGAAGGCATCCTTCATACTGTGATAGCCTGTGCCATCCTTGGCATAGGTAACGGCAAGGCTGGCTACCTGAGCCAGTTTGTCGTTGTACTGCTGTTGATTGAAATCCTGATTCATAATACTCATTGATTAGTGGTTGGCAAGTTCATTCAGCTTCTGGGCTGCTGCCTCCTTGGTCTCAGCCTCAGACATGCTGCGGTTCTGACGCATCCACTTCAGAAGTTCAGCCTTCTCAAAGTAGATGAGTTTGCCGTTTGGACGGAAGAAAGGAAGCTCATGACGATGGGTCATCTTGTAGAGACTGCTCTTTGATATACCCATGAAAAGGGCTGCTTCTTCAAGTGTCAATACCTCCTTGGCTGCGCTGAGAGTGTTCTCCAGAACCTCGATGCGATGCTCAAATGACTCTACCTTCAAAAGAAGAGTCTCGTTGTCAATAGTCTTATTCATAATCTTGATATTTAGTTGTTTACGTTATCCTGAATGCTTGGTTTTGAGATAGCAAGCCCCTAAGGGTAGCGGAAACCACTACCTTGAATCAGGGCACTGCTTTTGATGAAATGAAACTGGTTGTTATCCTGAATCGGCTCGTTAGCCGTTATTCGTTATCCTGTATATCTATGACCTTGCGAGGGTGCGTGTTGGTCGCTGCCGTTCGCTTGGTTCGTGGAATCTTCTTGTTCTCGGTGTGTGGCTTGCGACTCCTGAATACCGTCTTGGTATTGGAGATAGCCTTGACCTTTTCCTCAGTCAGCACGTCTGCATAGACTGCGGTTGATTTGAGCGACTTGTGACCCATGAGTTTCTTGGTGGTCTCGATGTCACCAGTAGCCGCTTGGATCAATGTGCCAAAGGTATGTCGGGAGGTATGGAAGGAGATTGTCTTCGTGATACCTACCTTCTTGGCTATTCGTTTGAGAGCTGCATCCACATTGGCATGGGCAGGAAGGTGGAAAACCTTGTCATCCTTCTTGGGTGGCATCCATGCTTCTGCGGTTGAGCAGATTGGGACGGCATTGAGTTCCTTGGTCTTCTTCTGGACGATTACAAGTGTGTTCGTTACCTCGTTCCTCATGATGTTTGACCATCGCAAAGCCCTTATGTCGCTGATGCGTAGTCCTGTAAGGCAAGCGAAGCCAAATGCCAACTGGGTTTCCCTGACTCCGTTAGTCTCTTCGGATGCCATGAAGAGTTTGAGTTCATCGGGTGTAAGGTACAGCTTGTGACCAGACTTTGGCTTGGAGATTGTGTCTTCCTTCTCCAACTGATAGAAGGGGTTTGCCTTCAACTTGCCAGTCTTGACTGCCTTGTTGAATACTGCGACAATGCGTTGCTGCATGTTCCGCAAACTGGCATTACTCAACGGCTTTGCCTTGACTCTCACATACTTCTGAGGTACATAGTCATTCTTCAGCCAAAGAAAGAATGCCTTGAACCATGTCTTATCGAACTTCATCAGAGTGATGTGCGGTCTGCGTTTGGCTTTCAGAAACTCCTTCATGCGTTCTTGAAGGTATTGAGTCTGCTCGACAGTCCTCTTGGAATATTCGGGATTGCCGTCCATCCACTCCATGTAAGTCTGGATCCAGTCAATGACTTCGGGTGAGTCATCGTTGGGAATGTCGGGTACAACCATCAAGTGACCTTTCTCGGGAATGGTCTCGGGATGAAGGACGCGCTCGGCACGAATCTCCTGCGCACGTTTCAAGGTAGCCTCGTTGCGTTCCTTTGTCTCTTGGTTAATCTCAGGGATTAGGTAGAGGGAAAGGAACTCAAACTTGCGCTTGCCATTCTCATAGATGTCAAGATACAGGCTCTTGTTGTCGTTTTCAAGGTCTTTTTGTCGAAGTGTGATGGTCATATCAATGATTGTTATAATTGGTTATACCACTGGGGTGAAACACCACCCTGGTTTATCAAAGGGGGTGATTTCAAGTCACCTCCCTTAACTCTTTGAAGGGGGGGGTACTTTCAAAGTACATCCTTTACTTGAACATTCCATCAATGAGGTTGATGGCTTCCTCCTTCTTCTTATCTACGATTTTCGCATAGATTTCAGTGGTCTGAATGTTGGTGTGACCCATCAACTTGCTTGTGGTGAACAGGTCTGCGCCAAGTGTCAGCATCATTGTGCCGAAGGTGTGACGTGAACAGTGGAAACTGATGTGCTTCTCTACACCTGCTGCCTCTGCCCATTTGCGAAGGGCTCTGCCTATGACGGTCTGAGTAGTTGGTATATCAAAGAAGGGAGTTGTTATTCCCTTTGGTTTTGGTAACCAACGCTTTGCCTCTTCAGAGAGTGGGATGATGACAGGCTTCTCCGTCTTCTGCATTTCCATGTCAATATACTCGCCCTTGCCGTCAGGAGTCTTGAAAATGTGAATCGGTGCAAGTTTGTACATATCACTGAGTCGCAATCCAGTGAAACAAGCAAAGATGAAGGCTTGCTTGACCTCTGGGCGGTAACTGTCGGTTGCCATGAGGGCTTTAAGTTCCTCAATGGTAAGGTATTCCTTCTTGCCATCCTTTGGCTGAATGCGCTCCTTGGCATCCAGTTCCTTCATTGGATTGTTTCGGATAATACCTTGACGGACAGCATTGTTGAGAGTAGTCGAGAACATGCCGAGGTAACGGCTTGCCGTGTTCTGGCTGATAGGTCTTGGCTCAATGTACTTGCAGTGTGAGTTTGGGAAGGTGCGAAGGAACTTCACATACCCACGGCAGAAATCAGCATTGACCTCTTCAAGGGTGATGAAGGTCTGATTGGACTCTTCAAGATATTTCTCCACGGTGTGAAGCATTTCAACACGACAATGGAGGGTTGACTTCTTGGTGCTGACTCCACCTTCACAATACTTCTTGATCCATCCTGTCAAGAGTTGTGAACCCTGCTTGACGGTTTCCCAGTCTTGCACTCCGTGACCATGGAGAGCCTTGATGCGCTCTGCCTTGATACGTTCTGCGAGTGCCATCGTTTCCTTGTTCTGCTCCTTGCAGAGTGGATTGACCTCAGGAATGATATAGAGTTTCAGATACTCATACTTTCTGACTCCCTTCCAGTAGATGTCAAGATAGATACTCTTGTTGCCATCTGCGAGAGGTTTGAGACGAATCTTAATCGGCTCCTTCAGTTTGACTTGTTTCTTTGGTCTTGCCATGCTTGTTTATATTTTATTTTGGTAATTTACTCCCGAAAGAAGGGAAAATGAATTTTGCAGAGGGTCTGCGAGGGTTGGGCTTTTCGGATGCTGATATATCGTTTCTGCATCGTGATTATGCCTTTGAAAGCATGTGCAAAGATATGAAAATCAAGCCATATATGAGAAACAAATCAGAAACAAAAATCATTTTATTATATCTTTTTAAGAGTCGGTTGAGCAAGAGTAACTACTCAGCACCCTATGGGCATAAGTAATCGTCTTACTGTTGTACTACAGCAAGAATTGCATTGAATTTTGAATTTCCGTTCTTCATAGCTGTTTCAGCGATGGAGTGCAGCTTGGCAAAATCAT
>CDZG01016154.1_pt1 | contig 11233 bp, 10 predicted proteins | sample 557741 | NCBI WGS metagenome assembly CDZG01 (sample SAMEA3182086, study PRJEB8094) | gut metagenome | biome: human; feature: gut; material: Stool; isolation source: human stools | place: Canada | collected 2013-01-21
AGGGGAGGCTTGGGAACTGCACATTCCCATGGGCTTCCCCTATGAGAGGAAGGTTTTTTCACATCACATTCTCCACCGTCGGCAGTTCCATGCGGCGGATGTGTTCGAGGCGGGCGGTGAGTTCGTGGCAGGCGGCGAGGTAGTCGTCGAGGTCTTCGAGGCGGATGAACTGCTCGAGCTGCGCGAACAGCGCGATGACCTCGTCGACCTCCTCATGGTGCAGAAAGATCCCGAGGATCCGCTCGCGTCCCTCCCAGACCTGCTTCGCCTGCCGCAAGGACACGGCCGCGCCGGTATAGTCCTCCGTCTCCGCCTGACGGATGGAGCGCTCGAGCAGCTCGTTCGTCTGCGCGCCGGACGCGCGCACGTAAAAAAGGGAAAACAGCCCCACCGCAAGGCAGAGCGCGAACACCACACAGGCGATCAGAACATGCTTCATGCCGGATCCTCCTGCATGGCCGCGAAATAGAGCTTGCCGCCCGGTTCGCTCGTGAGCAGGTACACGTCCTGCATGCGGCAGTTGTAGCTCTGCAGGATCCCCTGCACCCATGCCTCGTCCTTGCCGAGCAGGGGCAGGTTCTGCTTCTGCAGGCGCCCGGAGGCGATCACCGTCACCGGCAGCTTTCGCGCGCTGGCCTGCACGCCCGCGTCCTTGGCGGACGCGGGCTCATATTTCGGATACAGAAACGTCGAGATCGCGCCGCTCGTCTCCAGAATGGCGTACTGCACCTGCGCGAGGTCCGTCACGCCCTGGATGCGCAGGTACTCCGAAAGCTCGTCGGTATTGACGCGCGTTTTTTTGAGATTCTGCTGCAGCAGCCGCCCGTTTTCGATCAGAATGACCGGCTTGCCGCACAAAAACCGCCGCACGCCCACGCTCCGGTATGTCAGCACGGACAAGACCAGCTCCACGCTCAGAACGACCAAAATCGGCAGCAGCCCCGCCAGCAGCGGCGTGCCCGTCTCCTGCATCGGCACGGCGGCGAGGTTGGCGATCAGCATCGTCACGACGAATTCCATCGGCTCCATCTCGCCCAGCTGCCGCTTGCCCATGAGCCGCACGACCAAGATCAGCGCCAGATACAAGATCACAGCGCGAATGAGTGAAATCAGCATAGAAAAACCCTCCCTGCCCAGCATTCCCGCAAGGCAGGGAGGATATACCGTCTTCCGTTTTGTTCGTTTTATTGCTCGAGATACTTTTCGCAGACCATTCTCGCTTCCCGTGCGGTCGCTTCCTCGTCGATGCGGGCGAGGCGGCCTTCGCGGACGGTGATCCGGCCGTTCACGACGGTGTAGTCGACCGGACCGCGGACGCCGACCGTGGCCAGCACGGCCTTCGGGTCATAGCACGCGCCGACGAGCTCGAGCCGGCGGCTGTCGATCAGAAACAGATCGCAGCACCTGCCCACGCTGAGACTGCCGATGTCATCGCGGCCGAGCAGCCGCGCGCTGCCGCGCGTGGCGATCTTGAGGAAGTCATAGCCGGACGGCGCTTCGCGGCTGGAGTTCAGCCGGTGGAGCAAAAAGGCCGTGCGCAGCTCCTCCATGAGGCTCGAGCCGTCGTTCGAGGCCGAGCCGTCGACGCCGAGGCCGACGGGCGCGCCGAGCTTCAGCATGTCCGGGATGCGCGCGATGCCGGAGGCGAGCTTCATGTTCGACGCCGGGCAGTGGCACACGCCGGTGCCGGTCTCGGCCAGAAGCTTCAGCTCATCGTCGTTAAAATGGATGCCGTGCGCGTACCACACGTCGGGCCCGACCCAGCCGAGCGTCTGCATGAACGCCAGCGGGCGCATGCCCTCGCGCGCGAGCATGTAGTTTTCCTCGTCCTTTGTCTCGCACAGGTGGGTGTGCAGGCGGACGTGGTACTGCCGGGCGAGAATGGCGCTCTGCCGCAGCAGCTCCGCGGAGACCGAGAACGGCGAGCAGGGCGCGAGCGCGAGCTGCCGCATGGAGCCGAAGGAGGGATCGTGATAGGTCTCGATGAGGCGGGCGGAATCCTTCATAATTTCATCCACCGTCTGCACCACGGAATCGGGCGGCAGACCGCCGTCCTTGACCGACAGGTCCATCGACCCGCGCGAGCAGTGCATCCGGATGCCAAGCTCCGAGGCCGCTTCAAACTGCGTGCCGATCAGATCGCCCGCGCCCGCGGGGAAGACGTAGTGATGGTCAAAGCAGGTCGTGCAGCCGTGCTTCATGAGTTCGCCCATGCCCGTCAGGCTCGACAGGCGCACGACGTCGGTGTCGAGGTTTTTCCAGATCTCATAGAGCGTCTTCAGCCAGTCGAACAGCTCCATATTCTGCACCTGCGGCAGATTGCGGGAGAACTGCTGGTAGAGATGATGGTGCGTGTTGATCAGCCCCGGATAGCAGAGCATATGGCGCGCGTCCAGTACCTCCTCCGCGGGCTTTTCCAGCTTCGGGCCGATGGCGCGGATCACGCCGTCCTCGGCGTAGAGGTCGACGTTTTCGTAGACCGTATCGCTCTCATCGCAGGAGACGAGCTTCGAGATGTTGCGGATCAAAAGACGCTGCATGGCAAATCCCATCCTTTTTTCAGATAGTTCTATTTTACCACGCGTACGCGAAAAATCAACCTTTTATGCGATAGCGCTTGCGGGCCGCGGGCGGATATGATAGAATCGATGCAAGGTAAATGACATTTACGGAGGCGCGCTATGACGCTCGGACAGAAGCTCAAAAAGGCCCGGCTCGACCGCGGGCTGACCCAGGCGCAGGTCGTGGGCGACCGCATCACGCGCAATATGCTCTCGCAGCTGGAAAACGACCTGGCCTCGCCGTCGGTCGGGACGCTGGAATATCTGGCGTCGGTCCTCGGCGTCCAGGCCGCGTGGCTGCTCGCGGATGAGAAGGAAGAGGAAGCCGCCGGACGCACCGAGCGGCTGCGCGCGTGCTACCGCAGCGGCGACTGGGCCGGCTGCCTGGAGCTTGCGCAGGAGCTGCAGCCGGACGACGAACAGGCGCTGCTGCTCGCGCTGGCCGCGGCGCAGTGCGCCCTGCACGCGCTGGAGGCCGAGCGCTTTGCCGCCGCGCAGCAGCTGGCGCGGCAGGCGCTGAGCTGGAATGAAGCGAGCCTGTACGGGCATGCGCAGGTCCGGCTGGAGATGCTCCGCGTCCTCGCGCGCTGCGCGGAGCAGACCGGCGGGGACGCCGAGGCGGCCTTCGCCGCCTACCGCGCCGCCTATACCGAGCTGCAGCCCGCCGTGCCGTATCACCTGTGCATGGCCCGCTATCAGCTCATACAGGAGCATCTGCCCGCCGCCGAGCACGAGATCTGGTCGATCGCCGACCTGCCGGAATCGAGCCGCGCGGAATACCTCATCCTGCGCGGCCGGCTGGCCTGCAAAAAGGAGCAGTATGAGACCGCCGCGGAATACCTCCGCCAGGCCGACGCCCTCGGCCCCCTGCCCAAGCTCCTCGAGCGCGAGCTCTGCCAGACCATGGAGCTCGCCAGCCGCGAGCTGCAGGACTATAAGACCGCCTACGAATACGCCGCAAGGCAGCTGAAGCTGTGACGGGCCAGAACCTCTCCGCCTCGCTACGCTCGGCACCTCCCCTTGACAAGGGGAGGCTTTGGACTTACGCAAACCCAAGGCTCCCCTTGTCAAGGGGAGCTGGCCCGCAGGGCCTGAGGGGTTAAGCCCCGCCGCAGCGGGCCAATGGCTTCCCCTGGGGGAAGCTGGCTCGGCGAAGCCGAGACTGATGAGGGCCGGGGAGCACTGGCAGATCGCTTTGCGGTTTCAGCAAAATCGCCGCTGCTCCCCTACCCTCATCCGTCTGCTCCGCTTCGCTCCGCATCCACCTTCCCCTCATAGGGGAAGGCATAAAACGCCCGGCTCCTATGGGGAGCCGGGCGTCTGTCTCTGTTATCTTCCGGTATAAGCGTTGGCCCAGCCGGTCTCGAGGGTCGCCCAGTCGCGCTGGGGGAGTTTGCCGGTCCAGGTCTCGACGCGGTCGCCCATGGTGCAGGTGTGGCTGTTGGTGGCCTCCATGATGGCCTCATAGAACCAGTCGGTCGTCTGCACATCCGGCCAGTCGATGCGGCCGGAGATCTTCATGTGCGCCTTCGACGGCTTGCGGCCGAGCGTGCGGTTGACGATGGCGCAGGCCTCGGCGCGGGTGATCTTGCTTTCGGGCTTGAACGAACCGTCGGAATAACCCTCGATCAGCCCGGCGTCCTTCGCCGCCGTGACATAGGGTGCAAACCAGTCGGTCGTCTTCACGTCGGTGAAGTAGTTGTACACGGCAGAGCCGTTATTCTGCGTGAAGCTCACGGCGATCTTCGCAAACTCTGCGCGGGAGATCGGTGCATCCGGCCGGAACGTGCCGTCCGCGTAACCGCCGATCACGCCCATGTTCGAAAGCGTGGAGACCGCGTTGTTGTACCACTTGTCGGCCGAAACATCGGAGAAATTATTCTCGGAAGACCAGTACTTCGCGCGCGTGTCGTCGTCCAGCAGCCGGAAGAAGATCGTCGCGACCTCCGCACGGGTGATCTTCCCGTTCGGACGCACCGTGCCGTCGGAATAGCCGATCAGATAAGAATAATGATCATTGGTGTTGAGCCAGAGACCAGGAATGAGATAATCAGTCGTCGGCTGCTCCGGGACATATTCTTCCTTGGTATAGAGATGGATGACCCCATGCGTCCACGGATTATCAACTTTCTTCGTATCCTGTGTCTCATAGGGCTCCTTGTTCTCAAAAGTTGTCGTGCTCCCCTTCGGATACATATCATCGCTGCCTGTGCTGCCTATGATCTGCGTGACCGGCGTTGTGCAGGCTTCCTCTGCATACCATGTGCCCGTCAGCGGGGTGTTAACCTGAACGTATTCCTGCTTATCGATGTTGGTATAGTGGAACACGACCGGATAGACAATTCGGGAGTCCTCAGCGGTATTTTTCCCTTCATAAGAAACAGTACCCTCATACAGATACCCGACCCACGGTTCCTCCACTGTCTGTATCATGTATTCATAGATAAGTCCGTCTGAATAAAGACGTACCTTGCTTGCCGAACAGTTTTTGACCTTCACATTTGCATGACCCATGCTGAATAAGACCGCAGACGTAGATCCATACCCGCCTACAAACGTGTTCAGCACATGGCAATTCTCAAACAAATGTCCCTTCGGTGTAGAACAGGCAAAGCCAAGAATTGCAGCATTATTATGTCCGCCGGTCACAACACTGTTTTTGACTGTGACATTCCGGAACGTGCATTCTGAATTCTCCGCCTTACCGATTTCGTCCATCGGTCCATGCCCGACAACCACGCCGCACCAACTCCACTGCGAATCGCCGCCCCGGTCCTGCACATGTGCATTCTCAAATGTAATATTCTGGATCGTCAAACGAGTCCCATATGCGATATCACCGATAAAGCCAAGATAGGTGTTGCCACGTTCTCCATTCCCCTGCTCGTTAATCTGCATATTTGAAATGGTGTAACCGTTTCCGTCGATCGTGATCGTTCCACCAAGCCCAATGATGGAAGTCCACGCAGCATCGGACAGATCTATATCATTTTCAATAGATACTGTAAAGCCATTATAGCCAGTGTATCCATGTGCTTCCGAGCCAGTCACTTTTCCATTCGTAATGGAAGCCGCCCACGCGCGCAGACCTTTGGCGTTATAGATCGTGACCGTCTTCGCAGCATCGTTGATCGTCCATCCTTCATTCCCGTCTGCTATCGCCGTCACAGGCAGAAGACAGATCAGCATCACCAGCACCAATACACTGGCCAAAATCCGTTTTTTCATCCTGTATTCTCCTTTGCATCTTTTTTCGCCGCAGCAGGACCATCAAACACTCTTTCTTCTGCAGTTTCTGCAGAAGAAAAAAAGCGGGATCCCGCTTTTGGCATTTCTGGGAATTACGCTATAAATATACTACACATCTCCTTTGGTTGCAAGGATTGGATGGGATTTTTGTGGGATTTTTATAAAAAGATTTATGGAGTGCGCAAAAAAGCCTCCCCTTTCAGGGAAGGCGGCACGGCGGAACGCCGGGACGGAGAGGCTGCAGCAGATTTGCGACAACCTCTCAGTCACCTTCGGTGACAGCGTCCCTACCCCTTTTGTCCCTTCGGGACATTTCCCCCTGATAGGGGGAATCGGCCCCTGAGAGGGGAGTCAAGGGGTGCGGCGCACCCCATTGCCTTCCCCTATGAGGGGAAGCCTTTGACCCGCTGCGGTGCGGTTATTCCTTGATCGCCTTGACAAACGCGGCTTTGTCTTCGGCTTTGAAGAAGGCGCTGCCGGCGACGAGGACGTTGGCGCCGGCGGCGGTGCAGAGCCTGGCGGTCTGGGCGTTGACGCCGCCGTCGACCTCGAGCTCGCAGGCCGGGTTGCGCGCGCCAATATACCTGCGGATCTCGGAGACCTTCGGCATCATGTCGGCCATGAAGCTCTGGCCGCCGAAGCCCGGCTCGACCGTCATCACGAGGATCAGGTCCACCAGCTCCAGATACGGCAGCACGGCCTCGGCCGGGGTCTTCGGCTTGACGCAGACGGCGGGCTTTTTGCCGCAGGCGCGGATGCGGCGGATGGCCTCAAGGGTATTTTCCGGCGTGTCGGCCTCGACATGGACCGTCACGATATCCGCCCCCGCCTCGCAGAAGCGCTCGACATAGCGCACGGGCCGGTCGATCATCAGGTGCACGTCCAGCGTCAGGTCGGTGATCTTGCGGATGCACGGGATCGGGGCCAGGCCGATGGAAAGATTGGGAACAAACAGGCCGTCCATTACGTCAATATGAACATACTCGGCGCCGGCCTGCTTGATCCTGCCGATGTCCCGCCCGAGATCGGCAAAATCGGCAGCCAGGATAGAGGGAGATACACGGATCATGAAAATGCCTCCAATACATAAAATAGCGCCGCACCGCCCTGCGGCCGCGGGCATAGATATGGTTGTGCGGCCGTGCGCCGGCAGGATGCTTCCGCTGTTCTCCTGCGCAGCCGGTCCGGCCGCCCGCAAGGGCCGCTCCGGCGGCCTTTGCGCTATTATACCGTGCGGCCCCGGCGGTTGTCAATCCGCCGCGCGTGTTGACTTTCCCTTCTATTTGTACTACTATTATTTTGAAGAAGTATCATAAGTGCTCCGCCGCCGCGGAGAAAGGAAAACTATGGACGAACAGAAAAAGAAGAGTCAGAAAAAGCGCTCGGTCATCCCGGTCTACGCGATCGGCGCGGTGTGGCTGCTATACGCCGGGAAGCTTGATACCTTCCGGGGCATCGTGTCGTGCGCCGTCGTGTCGGCGATCGTATATGGCATCCTGCGCATCGTGCTGCGCGGCAAAAAGACCGACACGCCGGAAGAAGCGCCCGCCGCCGCGCCGGAGCCCCAGCCCGCAAAACCCGAGCCGCAGCCGCAGCCTGAGGCGGACAAGCTCCCGCCTGAGCTGCAGTCGGTCATCTACCAGGGCAAGACCTCCATCGCCAAGATCCGCCAGCTCAACGACGAGATCCCCGACGAGCGCATGAGCGCCCAGATCGACCTCATCGAGCGGCTGACCACGCAGATCTTCGACTGCGTGAAGGAGCATCCGGAAAAGCTCAAGCAGATCCGGCAGTTCCTCAACTATTACCTGCCGACCACGATCAAGCTCATGGAGCAGTACGTGACGCTGCAGAACCAGAGCGTCAAGACCGAAAACATCACCGATGGCATGCAGAAGATCGAAGACCTGCTCGACAAGGTCATCGTGGCCTTCCAGCGCCAGCTCGACGCGCTGTTTGAGTCCGACGTTGTCGACATCACCGCCGACATCCGCGTCATGGAGCAGATGATGGCCAGCGAGGGTCTGACCGAAAAGAAAGATTTTGCGTAAAACGCCACAAGCTATTATGTAGGAGGAACACAACATGGACGAATATATCCCCCAGCTGACGCTGACCCCGGATCTTTCCGCGCAGGCGCAGCCGGAAGTCAAAAAGGAAGAGGATCTCATCACCAAGGCGCAGGCCGCGCCTGAGGCCGGGCCGGACCTTTCCGCCCTCTCCCCTGCCGAGCAGCAGGCCGTGCTGAGCTTCGCGAAGCAGATCGATCTGGAAAACGCGCAGCAGGTGCTCGAGTACGGCGCGTCCGCGCAGAAGAACATCGCGGACTTCTCCGACACCGCCCTGGCCAAGGTCAAGACCGGCGATCTCGGCGAGATCGGCACGATGCTCTCCGGCCTGCTCGTGGAGCTCAAAACGCTCGAGGAGCCGGAAAAGAAGGGCATCGCGGGCCTGTTCCGCAAGGCAAAGATCAATTCCGAGGAGCTCAAGGCCCGCTTCTCCACGGCCGAGGTCAACGTCGACCGCATCTCCGGGGAGCTGGAAAAGCACAAGGTCACGCTTTTGAAGGACGTGGCCGTCATGGATCAGATGTATGACCGGAATCTGCAGTATTTCAAGGAGCTGACCATGTATATCCTCGCCGGCAAGCAGAAGCTGGCCGAGGCCCGCAGCACCACCCTGCGCGAGCTGCGCGAAAAGGCCGAAGCCTCGAACCTGCCCGAGGACGCGCAGGCGGCCAACGACTTTGAGAACAAGTGCGTCCGGTTCGAAAAGAAGCTCCACGATCTCGAGCTCACGCGCATGATCTCGCTGCAGACCGCCCCGCAGATCCGCATGATCCAGAACAACGACACCGCGCTCGTCGAGAAGATCCAGACCTCGGTCCTCAACACCATCCCCCTGTGGAAAAACCAGATGGTCCTGACGCTCGGCATCGAAAATTCCCGCCGCGCCATGGAAGCCCAGCGGCAGGTCACCGACATGACGAACGCGCTGCTGCAGAAAAACGCCGACATGCTGCACATGGCCTCCGTCGAGACGGCGAAGGAATCCGAGCGCGGCATCGTCGACATGGAGACGCTCAAGCACACCAACGAGCAGCTCATCTCCACGCTCGACGAGGTCCTGCAGATCCAGACCGACGGCGCAAAGAAGCGCCAGGAGGCCGAGCAGGAGCTCCGCCGGCTCGAGGGTGAGCTGAAGCAGAAGCTTCTGCAGCCGCGCAGCTGAACATCTAATAAGGAGTAACCATGAAGTTCTTTCAGAAGACCGGCGTTGCGGTCGCCATCACCGTATTGGCCATCGCCGCGGCGCTTTTCATCGGGCTGTCCCCGGTCCTGAAGTCCGGGGCCGAGACTGCCCCTGTGCAGACCGTTTCCTCGCAGGACACGTCTGCGCAGACCTCCTCCGCCAGCCTCCCGGCTTCGGAGTCGACCGCCTCCGGCACAGCCGGAGACGAGACGATCTCCAACAAATACATCCGCGACGAGGCCGGGCTTTTCACCCGCAGCGCAGAGAACACCATCAAGGACTACAACGATAAAATTTATTCCAAGACCGGCTCGCACGTCGCCATCCTCACCACCGCGGATACCGGCGGCATGTCGCTCGAGGGCTACACCAACAGCGCGTTCGACGCCATGGGCCTGAGCGAGTACGACATGCTCTTCTCCGTCGACACCGACACCCAGACGTGGTATGTGACGACCGGCGCATATGTGGCAGACTTTGCCGACAGCCGGCTCGAGTCGATCTTCAAGGACGGCTTCGCCGCCATCCTCGACACCGACGCGGATGAGGCCGCGAAGGACCTTTACAAGGACCTCTACAGCTGGTGCAAGTCGAACCTGACCGGCGCTGCCGCGCCGCAGGCGGAGGAGCCGGTCCAGCAGACCGGCTATGGAAGGAGAAAAAGCGTGATCGGCACCATCATCACCATTCTGATCATCTACTGGATCCTGAAGGCCATCTTCGGCTCCGGCCGCAGAGGCGGCGGAGGCGGTGGCGGCTTCTGGTCCGGCCTGTTCCTCGGCTCGCTGTTTTCGAACCGGCACTACCATGGTCCCGGCCCGGGCCCCGGCCCGCGGCCCGGCGGGTTTGGCGGCGGTCCGCGCCCCGGCGGCTTCGGCGGAGGGCCGAGGCCGGGCGGCGGCTCGCGCGGCGGCTTTGGCGGCGGACGGGGCGGCTTCGGCGGCGGACGGCGGTAAGGTCCGTTCTGAAAAATTTTCCAGAATAGCGGCTTTGCTTGCGGACATACTAATTCCGAACCTTATGAAGGAGGAATATTTCGTATGAGTTTCGCAAACGAAAAAGCCAACCACGCCATCGAATGCCACGTGACCCAGTGCAACAACCACTGCGGCTGCGCCGACTACTGCTCGCTCGACAAGGTCTGCATCGGTACGCATGAATGCGACCCGACCGTCGACCAGTGCACCGACTGCCTGTCCTTCGTCAAGAAGTAAATTTCCCGCACCCCGCGCCGCGGCAACCGCCGCGGCGCGGGGATCTTTGTTCCGTGATCCGCTGTTTACGATCGCGCAATCGCGTCCCACTGTTCCCCTATCGCAAATTCCGCGCAGATTGCTCAAAAACGGGCGGTGAAGTTTGTAAAAAATGGCGGGCAAAAAAATTTGCAGGAGCATTGAAATTTTTTTGCCCGCCATTTATAATGAAACTACAATCTAAGATTGGTAGCTGTAAGGAAGTGTTTCGCACACGGGCTGCAACTATCACTCGGCTGGCGCGGCAGAGTGTTTCAGATGAGAATCTGAAGCACTTTTTGTTATGGCAACACCGCGCAATTGCGCCTGCACGCTTCGGCGGATCTTTTCCGCCAATCCTGCGATTTGACGAAAAATCTCTCGCCGAATCTGCTTGCCGAATTGCGTGGTGTTGCTTTATATCCGGCCGGTGATCAACGCAAAGGAGGATTCATCCATGTACTTACTCACAAACGGACGCGTCATCACCCGCGACGAGGGCGGCAAGGGCTACTACGAAAAGGGCGCCGTCGCCTATGAGGGCACCAAGATCGTGGAGGTCGGCGAAGAGGCCGCGCTGCGCGCGAAATATCCGCAGGCGGAGATCATCGACGCCAGGGGCGGCGTCATCATGCCGGCCTTCATCAACGCGCACACGCACATCTACTCCGCGCTGGCCAGAGGCCTCTCCATCGTCGGCAACAACCCCACCAACTTCTACGAAGTGCTCGACGGCACCTGGTGGGCCATGGACCGCAAGCTGACGCTCGAGGGCTCCCGCGCTTCCGCGGACGCGCTGTACATCGACTGCATCAAGCAGGGCGTCACCACCATCTTTGACCATCACGCGGCCTACTGCGAGATCCCCGGCTCCCTGTTCCAGATCGGCGAGAGCGCGAAGAAATTCGGCATCCGCTCCTGTCTGTGCTACGAGGTCTC
>CDZG01019669.1_pt1 | contig 11140 bp, 8 predicted proteins | sample 557741 | NCBI WGS metagenome assembly CDZG01 (sample SAMEA3182086, study PRJEB8094) | gut metagenome | biome: human; feature: gut; material: Stool; isolation source: human stools | place: Canada | collected 2013-01-21
TTTCTAATATGGCAAATATGACAATTATGATATGGAATTTTCGTGCTTTTTTCCACGTGCGTTCTGGCTTGGAATGATTGACTTCCGGGGTGGTTCGTGGTAAACTTCTTTCGTAACCGATAAAACAATATCGATTACACGCGCGCACAGAACGTGCGGAAACAGGACCGCACAGCGCCGAAAAATACCAGGCAACGGGATAGTTAAGGCCCCGCGCCTGCAAGGAGGATACATTCATGGCAATCGAATTCAAAGACGGCAAGTACGTAGACCCGAAGACCGGCCGCGTCACGCTCGACCCGACGATCTACAAGGATTGGCAGATCGCAGAAGAGGCGGAGAAGAATCTTCCCTCCGTCGACTACTTCCGGGAAAAGCTCGGCCTGCTGCCCGAGGAGATCATCCCCTACGGCAAGACCCCGAAGATCGACTTCATCAAGGTCATGAAGCGTCTGAAGGATAAGCCCGACGGCAAGTTCATCGAAGTCACCGCCATCACCCCGACCCCCTTCGGCGAGGGCAAATCCACCGTTTCCCTGGGCCTGATCGAAGGTCTCGGCAAGCTGGGTCTGAATGTCGGCGGCGCTCTGCGTCAGCCCTCCGGCGGCCCGACCATGAACGTCAAGGGCACAGCAGCCGGCGGCGGCAACGCCCTTCTGATGCCGATGACCGAGTTCTCCCTCGGCCTGACCGGCGATATCAACGACATTATGAACGCGCACAACCTGGCGATGGTCGCCCTGAACGCGCGTATGCAGCACGAGCGCAACAACAACGATGAGTGGCTGGCCAAGAAGGGCCTCAAGCGCCTCGACATCGACCCGAAGCGCATCGAGATGGGCTGGGTCATGGACTTCTGCGCGCAGGGCCTGCGCAACATCATCATCGGCATCGGCGGCCGTCTGGACGGCTACATGATGGAGTCCAAGTTCGGCATCGCCGTCGGCTCCGAGCTGATGGCAATCCTGGCTGTCGCGCGTGACCTCAAGGATCTGCGCGAGCGCATCGGCAAGATCGTTGTTGCCTACTCCCGCAGCGGCGAGCCCGTCACCTGCGAAGATCTCGAGGTCGCCGGCGCCATGACCGCGTGGATGCGCAACACCATCAACCCCACCATGTGCTACTCCGTCGAGCATCAGCCGGTCCTCGTTCACGCCGGCCCGTTCGCCAACATCGCCATCGGTCAGTCCTCTGTCATCGCTGACCGTCTGGCACTCAAGCTGTTCGATTACCATGTCACCGAGTCCGGCTTCGCTGCCGACATCGGCTTTGAAAAGTTCTGGAACGTCAAGACCCGTCTGTCCGGCCTGACCCCGAACGTCTCCGTTCTGGTCGCGACCGTCCGCGCGCTCAAGATGCACGGCGGCGGCCCGAAGGTCACCCCGGGCGCTCCCCTGCCGAAGGAATACACCGAGGAGAACCTCGAGCTTCTGGAGAAGGGCACCTGCAACCTGTTCCACCATGTGAACACCATCAAGAAGTCCGGCATCAACCCGGTCGTCTGCATCAACCGCTTCTACACCGACACCGACGCTGAAATCGCCCTGCTGAAGAAGCTCTGCAAGGAGCACGGCGTGCGCTGCGCGGAGTCCAACCACTGGCGTTACGGCGGCGAAGGCGCCATCGAGCTGGCCAAGGCCGTTGTCGAAGCCTGCGAAGAGCCGGTCAACATCAAGTTCCTGTACGACCTCGACATGCCGCTGCGTCAGCGCGTTGAGCTGATCGCCAAGGAAGTCTACGGCGCTGACGGCGTCGACTGGGCGCCTCTGGCCACGCAGAAGGCTGAGCGCTTCGAGTCTGACCCGAAGTACAAGGATTACTGCACCATGATGGTCAAGACCCACCTGTCCCTGTCTGACGACCCGACCAAGAAGGGCGTTCCCACCGGCTGGCGGCTCGCCATCCGCGACATCCTGGAGTACGGCGGCGCGAAGTTCCTCTGCCCGATGGCCGGCACCATCTCCATGATGCCCGGTACCGCCGCGAACCCGGCTTACCGCCGCATCGACGTCGACACCGAGACCGGCAAGGTCAGCGGCCTGTTCTAAAGCTCTGAAATCAGAGCTTTCGGAACGAATCCCTGCACGCAGGGCTTCTTATCCTGACGCTCTGTTTCATCGCTCCCCACAAAGCTGCGCTTTGCGGGGCCCCCAAGTAAACGTTGCTTACCGGCAGGCGGCGGACATCCGCCGCCTGCCTTTCTGAAAATAAGGAGTTATCATGGACTATACAACAAGATCCTGCCGTGAATTCGTCACGGTCCTCGCCTCGAGCGAGCCTGCCCCCGGCGGCGGCGGCGCTTCCGCGCTGGTGGCCGCGCTCGGCACGGCGCTCGGCAACATGGTCGGCTCTCTCACCGTCGGCAAGAAGAAATATGCGGACGTTGAAGAAGAGATCCTCGCCCTGAAGGCCAAGTGCGACCAGCTGCAGAACGAGCTGCTCGATCAGGTCCCCGCCGACGCGGAGGGCTTTATCCCCCTGTCCAAGGCCTACGGCATCCCGAAGGACGATCCCAGCCGCCCCGAGATCATGGAAAAGGCCACCATCACGGCCTGCCAGGTCCCGATGCACATCATGGAGCTGTGCTGCGAGTCGATCGAAGCCATCTCCGTGTTCGCGGCCAAGGGCTCCCGCCTCGCCGTCTCCGACGCGGGCTGCGGCGCGGCCATCGTGAAGTCTGCCCTGCAGGCGGCTTCCCTCAACGTTTTCATCAACACCAAGACGCTCCAGAACCGCGCGCTGGCAGAAGAAATGAACGCCAAGTGCCTCGGTATGCTGGACAAATACGGCAAGATGGCGGATGAAATCTTCGAGACCGTCAAGGCCGGGTTCTTTAAATAAGAAGGAGAAGCAAAATGGCTAAATTACTGCTTGGCAAAGAAGTTACCGCCGCGATGAACGAAAAGCTGCAGGCGAGAGTCGCCGCGCTGAAGGAAAAGGGCGTCAGCCCGAAGCTGGCCATCGTCCGCTGCGGCGAAAACCCCTCCGACCTGTCCTACGAAAAGGGCGCGACCGCCCGCGCAGAGCTGATCGGCGTCGAAGTTGAGAAGTTCGTCCTGCCTGAGGACGTGACCAAGGAAGCCCTGATCGCGCAGATCGAGGCCATCAACGCTGATGATTCCATCCACGGCTGCCTGATGTTCCGGCCGCTGCCGAAGCACCTGAAGGCCGATCAGGACGAGATCTGCAACCATCTGGCTGCCTGCAAGGACGTCGACTGCATGACCGACCTTTCCAACGCGGGCGTCTTCACCGGCAAGAAGCTTGGCTTCGCCCCCTGCACCCCGCAGGCCTGCATGGAGATCCTGGATTACTACGGCATTGACTGCAAGGGCAAGAACGCCGTTGTCATCGGCCGCTCTCTCGTTGTCGGCAAGCCTGCCGCGATGATGCTGATGGCCAAGAACGCCACCGTCACCGTCTGCCACACCAAGACCGTCGACGTGGCCGGTATCGCCCGCAAGGCGGACATCCTCGTCTCCGCGGCCGGCGTTCTGAACAGCCTGACGAAGGACTATGTCTCGGAAGGCCAGATCGTCATCGACGTCTCCATCAACTGGGACCCCGAGAAGATCAACTCCAAGGGCGGCAAGGGCGCCATCGCCGGCGACGCCGTCTTCTCCGAGGTCGAGCCGATCGTCGGCGCCATCACGCCGGTCCCCGGCGGCGTTGGCTCCGTCACGACCTCTGTTCTGATCGGCCATGTGGTCGAAGCTGCCGAGCGCACGCTGTAAGTACAACTAACGCGCTGCCGCCGGCCCGGTCCGGCGGCAGTTTTTTCAAAGCTTGAAGGGAGCGTGGATCGAATGAAAGAGAAGTTTCAAAACCCCCAGACCGTGATCCGCTGGCTGTTCGCGGGCTTTACCGTGATCTGCCTGCTCGCGGCCGTGCTCGTGTCGGACCGCGGCGGGATGCTGGATGGGCTCGTGCGCATCTGCACACAGTCCGGCCAGACAGTCAAAAGCTATTTTGACCCCAGCTACGGCGGTTTTTCCGGCACATTTTTGAATGTCGCGCTGGTCTGCGCGGTCTGTCTCGGGCTCTACCGCCTGCCCGGCAGCAAGCCGGACGGCGTATCCGTCCTGGCGTTCTTCCTGACGGCAGGCTTCTGCTTCTGGGGCACGACGATCCTCAACATCTGGTTCTCGTTCGCCGGTGTGCTGATCTACTGCCTCGTCATGAAAAAAAAGCCTGGCGCGATGGCCAACGCCTTCCTGTTCTCCACGGGTCTGGCCCCGCTGATCACCGAGATGCTGTTCAACTATCCGACGCTGGATGCCGCATCTGCCTCCGGCTTCACGCTCCACGGCATTCTGCTGGCGCTGGCCGTCGGCATCTTCATTGGCTTCGTCTTCCCTGCCGTTCTGCCGCACAGCCCGAGCATGCACAAGGGCTATGACCTCTACAACGCGGCCATCCCCATCGGCCTGATCGCGTTCTTCCTGCGGTCGCTGCTGTACAAGGTCTTCCTGCCCGCGCCTCCGGCGTCGGAGGGCGTGGGTCTTGGCGACAGCTTCCCGGTGCTGAGCTTCGTCTTCTGCGGCGTGGTCTTTGGCCTTGCGATCATCTGGGGCCTGGCCATGGGCGGCGGAAAGGAATACGGGAAGCTCCTGCGCGACTCCGGCTACAACGTCGACTACGGCACGAAATACGGCTCCGGCGCGTCGGTCCTGAACTTCGGCATCTACGGTCTGTTTATCGTGCTGTACTACGTGCTGATCGGCGCGAAGTGGAACGCCGCGACGCTCGGCTGCGTGTTCTGCATGGTCTGCTGCTGCTACAAGGGCAGCCACCCGGCCAACGTCTGGCCGATCATGGTGGGCTATGTGGCGGCAAGCTATGTGGCGCAGTTCGTCTGCTCGCTGACCGGCGCGGAGCATACGCTCATGGCCAACGCGCAGGCCATCGTCATCGGCCTTTGCTTCGCAAACGGTCTGTCTCCGGTGACGGGCGTCTATGGCTGGCTGGCGGGCGTGCTGTTCGGCATGATCCACTACACCTTCGTCACCTGCGTCCCGCTGCTGCACGGCGCGTTCTGCCTGTACAACGGCGGCTTCACGGCGGGCTTCACCTGCTTCCTCTTCATCCCGGTGCTCGAGCACTTCTGCAAGACGAAACAGCAGCGCAAGGAGCTGAAGGCCGGAAAATGACCGGCAGAAAGGAGCTGCGGCATGTATTACTGTGAAAACTGCTATCTGCTGAACGAGGACGACGTCTGCGCCTTCTGCGGCAGCAGGCTCACCCGCGGGCCGAAGGCCGACGACTACTGCTTCATCGGCACAAAGACCTCGCCGTGGGCGGAAATGCTGCAGGGCATTCTGGAGGACGACCACCTTCCCGTGATCGTCCGGCAGTGGAGCCCGCGCACGGCCGCCTACACCGGCGAAGTCGGCACGCGGACGGATTTCTTCGTCCCCTACCGCGAGCTTGATCACGCCAGGCAGCTCGAGCAGGTCCTGATGGACAGCAGCTTCGAACAGCCGGAAGACTGATAAATCAACCGCCCGGGCCGTATGGTCCGGGCGGTTTTGCGCAGAAAAGATCCCGGGCCAGATGGCCCGGGATCTTGTTTTTAAAATTACATCAGCGGCTCCAGGGAGAGGACCGGGTGGTTCTTTTCCTGCAGGAACTCCAGCAGCGCGTCGCAGTCGGTGCAGATGGTCTCGTCTGCGATCATGTCGGTGAAGTTGTCGATGCCGTAGAGCTCCTTGGCGGTCTTGTTCAGGCGCTCGCCGACGTCGTCCTTCAGTTCCTTCGGCATCCAGACGATGCGCTCGATGCCGCCCTCGGCGTGGATGAACTTCTTGGAGGAGATGAAGTGACGGCCGTGGCCCATGTAGCCCGGGGTCTGTACGCCGCCGCCGGTGCAGGAGGCCAGCTCGCCGAAGGTCATGCCGGCGGGGGTCATGCCCGCGTATTCACGGTTGACGACGATGAAGCCGTTGGACATCGGCTCGATGCCGGAGATGCACTCGAAGCAGCCGCAGGAGGTCATCGGGTCTTCCATGATGGAATACAGCGTGACTTCCTCAACAGCGCCGTGCGTTGCGTCCTTGATGGCGTCGTTGACGGTGGTGTAGCGGCCGGTGCGCTCATCCAGACAGCCTTCCTTCATGATCGGCTGGGACGGGCCATTCGGGTTCAGCTCATAGGTCGCCTTGGCGTCGAGCCAGGACACTGCGCCGCACAGGCCCAGACGTTCCGGCGTGACCACGCAGCAGTGGGCCGGGGCGAAGGACTGGCAGAGGATGCAGGTGAAGAAGCGGTCGACGGATTCGTCGGTCATGGAGGCCAGACGGTCGTCACGCATGTTGTAGCGCGGCATGGCGACATCGTTCAGGAAGGCCGTGGCCTTGACCGGATCGGTGATGAGGTGGACCTCGCACTTGTCGACGACAGCGTCGAATTCATCCGTGATCATATGGTACAGGACTTCCGCGAAATGCGTCAGCCGCAGGCCCTTGTCATAGGCGTCCTTGGAGATCCGGATCCGGAACTGGTTGCGCTGGCCGGTGTGCATGACGCCTTCCATGTAGTTGAACCAGGCGTGGATCTTCCGCTCGATGACGGATTCAAAGTCGGCCTGCATCTTCTTGCCCGCGACATAGACGCAGGTGGCAAGCGCGTACTCGAGATCGCCGGAGTCGATATCCGGGCCGTCGATGACGAGCTTATGGTCCTCGACCTCGTCCATGTTCTTCATGAGCACGAGCTCGCAGGTGGTATTCTTGGCGGACCAGAATTCGACCTTCATGTCGGCCTTGCGGATGATCTCGCCCTCGAATGCGGCCGCGAACGCGACGGGGATCGGCAGCTCCTTGGACTTGATCTTGATGCCGCGCAGCTCGAGAGACTTCTTGACGGTCTCTGCGTGGTCGGTGCAGGATTCCAGCGCGCCCGGGACCTGATTTTCGCCGAGGTCGATGTCGACCACGACCGGGAAGCCCAGCGCGATGGCGCCGGCGCCGGCGGAAACGACGACATTGTCGATCGCGCCGAAGGTGTTGACGAACGCGGGAACGCGCTCCTTGGTGTACTTCAGCAGACCGGCCAGATCGCCCGGCTGCACGTTGCCGAAGATCAGCGCCGCGCGGATAGCGACGGTGACGACGTGGATGACAGCGGTCACGTCATGGCCCAGCGGGATGACACGGAGCTCCAGGCCCATCTTGACGCCCGCATCCGCACACTGCTCGATGACGTCACCGACCATGAAGGTCATGATGCCCTTGGACTGATAGTCCTTGACGACCTTGGCAACGTCCTCGCCATTGTCGGCCTTGCCGAGCACGACGGCCACGCCGGGGATATCGCCCGTGACCAGCGGCACGCCGAGCGAACGGATGATGGGATCGGGCACGAAGCCGATGCCGGGAACAGTCGCCTGCTCATAGGCGTCCTTCGGCTCGGCAAACTTGAGGCCCTCGATGATCTCAGCGCCGACGGCGGTGGCAAGACCGGCGTTCAGCGCCTGGCCCAGATCCTCCTGGTCGGTGATGAGGCTCTTGAGAACGCCCACGCAGGCAGGCAGGTCGCCCAGCGTCTTCACCTTGACGCCCGTGGCGGCGTAGATGGTGGGGAAGAAATATGCGGTATCCGGGAAGGCGATGGGATGGTCTGCGCCATACTTTGCGATGGCGTCATTGACTGCGCCCTCGGTGAGGCCAGCCACGGCATGCGAGCCGCCATAGATGAGATCGGTTAATACGCTCATAAAAACCTCCTGCAGAACTTGTTGGATTTTGTTTTTTCAGGGGAATGCACGGATTCCCTGCCGGTATTTCGCAGCAGGGAACCGTGAATTGACAAATTAGGCGTCCAGATAGGAGTCGGAGTACAGCTCGTTGTTCTTGAAGATGTCGCAGGACTTGATGGTCTCCATCAGGCGCAGGTCGTTCGGGTTGACGATGGCAGAGGTCAGGCCCTGCATCATTGCCATGGCGACGAGCGCGGAGTCCATGATCGGACGGACATTCTTCGGAGCGCCGTTGGAGTTGTTGGACAGACCGCCGGTGGACTTCAGGCCTTCGTCGGAGAACAGCTTGATGGCGTTCAGAACGTCCATCTGCTTGTCCTGCATGCCCTTGACGACGAGGAACAGCGGGTCGAACCACAGGTCGGTCGCTTCCATGCCAAGCGACATGCCGCGCTCGAGCATATGATGGCAGTGCATCATGCGCTCGTCGTTGTCCTTGGCGATGCCGTCGGCGGAGCACAGCGCGATGCAGATCGCGTCGTTGGCCGCAGCCAGATCGATATAGGAGATACGGGAGCCAGCGTCAGCAGAGTTGACGATGGGCTTGCCGTTCGTGCGGTTGTAGACCTTGATGCCGGCTTCGATGGCGCGCTTGTTGGCGGTATCGAGCGCCAGAGGCACGTTGTTGAAGTTCTCCTGCAGCAGCTTGACTGCCCAGGTCATAAGCTCCGGACCATTGGACTCAGCCGGGCCGATGTTGACGTCCAGATAGGTGGCGCCGGCCTTGATCTGCTCGGCAGCACGCTTCAGGATGGGCTCGGGGTTCATGGTGTTCATGGCCTCGCGGATGACCGGGGAGATGCAGTGGATGCGCTCGCCGATGGTGACGAACTTCGGGGACTCCGGATCACGCTGCTTGTAGGTCACGCCCATATCGACGACCTCGATGGCCGGGATGGAGGCGGCGATCTTCTCGAAATCGAGCGGTGCGTTGGCGTCGGCAGCTTCCTTCTTCTCCGCAGCGGGAGTCTTGGAAGCGGCGGCAGCCTCGGCGGCCTTGATGTGCTCGCCGTCACGCAGGAACTTGACCAGCTCGACAGCCTCACGGGTGCCGACAACGACGTTCCACTCGGGCAGCTTGTCCTGGATCTCACCCTTCATAACAGCGACCTTGCCCGGGATGATGAGGGTGCGGTTGTTGATCTTGGAGGCGATATCGAATTCGTCAAAGAACTTCTTGACGGAGGTGGAGGAGAACTTGCCTGCGGCCCATGCCGTCAGGACGGACATGCCGGAAGCGTCGGTGATGAGCAGGTTCACGGGGATCTTGGAGCGCTCGAGCTCGCCGGAGACCAGGAAGTAGGTCAGCGCGAAGTCGACCGTCAGGGCGCACGGATCGTCGGGGCCGGCGCCGTTGATCGGGTAGATGCCGGGCGCGACCTTCATCGGCTTCTGCGGGTCGGTGAAGATGTTCTGACGCAGGCCGTAGAGCGGCAGCGCCTCGGCGTAGCCGATCTTGTCCATGACGATGATGGAGCCGTACTTGACGACGAACATGGAAGCCAGCGCGGTCTCCAGATGCTCGTTATGGTCGCACAGGACGCCAAGGTTTACGATGGAGGGATAGCCGAAGGTCCGGTCGCCGTCCTTGATGGCGGTGCGGCGGACGAGAACGGCGTTGGCGAAGGTCTCCTTGATGGTCGGCGCGGTGACGTCGAGGATCAGGTTCTTGTTGCCGGCCTTCTCGAGCTCGGCGACGGTGTCGTGCAGCTCGGAGAGGTCCTTGCCGCTGACGCCCAGGACGATGCCTGCTGCCTTGGCGATCTCGCTCATGGCGGCGAAGTTGTCCTTGTTGGCGCCGTTCAGGATGGGCTTGTTATCCTTGATGGCTTCGACAGCCGCCTTGGCGGTGTCGACGTCCTTGGTGTCGATGATGACGGTGCGGTCCGGCAGAGCCGCTGCCTTTTTGCAGAGCTCGACGAACTTCGCGCTGTCGCCCGCGTCGTGCACGAACACGCACTCGACCATTTCACGCTCGCCGATGCGCTCGTAATCGACCTTCTTGATGCCCTCGATGCGCGCATCGATCGCAGCGTCATCCATGTCTGTAGCAAGGGTAGCGGCAAACAGGTTGCGGTTGACCAGGGTCTTCTCATGACGCATCATGACGGTCTCACCGCCGAGCTTATGCGTGCCGACCTCGATGGTCTTCATGGGAGGCGCGGTAGCCTCAGACAGAAGGGCAACAGCCTCTTCGGACATGTACGGGCACTTCGTGATGGGAACAGCGCCCTGGGCGACCTTCATGCAGAATGCCATGCAGGTGGGGCTGCCGCATTCCTTACAGTTTTTCTTCGGAGATAATTTGAAAATGTCAAGACCTTTAACTGCCATAGTATGGTTCCCCCTTCCCGCTTACATCAGCGCGCTGATCATCTTTGCGATGGTCTTGATTGCTTCCGGATGGCGCAGAATGACTGCGTCGGAGCCGCCGGCCAGAACGGCAGCCGCGGTCGTGATCTCCATCTCGATGCCGCGCTCTTCCTGGCTGCCCCATTCGGGCATGTCTTCTTCGGACATGACAGCTTCCTTGACGCCCCAGGTATCCGCGGAGACCGGGGTCATGATGGGCATCTCGAGCATGGCGTCCGCCTGCTTGAGCGCCGCGTCCTTCACGCGGTCGAGCGTGGAGGCGACGTATTCATAGCCATAGCCGGCAGCAGCGGAGCCGATGTTCATGACGATGGACTGTGCGTTGACGCCCAGCTGGGTCATGACGGTGTTGAGCTGCTTGGCAAGGTTGATGTCGACGGCGGATTCCGCGCCGACCTTCTGGTTGTAGGCCAGACCGGCGGATGCGCCGACGGTCTTGTAGTTTTCGTCACGGGCAGACAGAACGAGGATGTTCTTGCCGGCCAGCGCTTCTGCGATCTTGTTGAACAGTTCGGTGTCCTTCTCGATGTTCTTGCAGCCCATGATGACGAGCGGCAGCGTCGTCGCGTCGGAAACGTCCTTGGCCAGCTGGACGCACTCTTCCACGGACTTGTTGAGGCCGTTGGGATCGGCACCTTCCAGGTGCAGGCAGATGAAGGAAGCGCCCTCGAGCGATTCCGCGCGCTTGGCCATCTCAGGCACAGTGGTGCAGCCCTCGTAGAAGGCCTTTTCGCCGGGCATGGTGTATTCCGCCATGCCGAGGTCGGTCAGCTCAACGCCGATCTTGGGTGCGTTCTTGATCTCAGCGTCGAACGTGTGGAACGGAAGCACGTTCTGGCCGCCGATGGCCGTGGCCTTGTCGCCAACGCCCAGCACAACTTCATTGATGTGCGCATTGAACGCCTGTTTCTTGGGAACGAAAGGCATAGTTGTGAATCCCCCTATAATAATATAATTGGCTTACAGCTTGAGCTCCTGCATGATGGCGGCGAGCGCCTTCTTGACCGGAGC
>CDZG01063884.1_pt1 | contig 11098 bp, 8 predicted proteins | sample 557741 | NCBI WGS metagenome assembly CDZG01 (sample SAMEA3182086, study PRJEB8094) | gut metagenome | biome: human; feature: gut; material: Stool; isolation source: human stools | place: Canada | collected 2013-01-21
CAATCATGGTCATGCGCTTGTGCTCCATTACAAACACGCCGTCCACCATGACAGACTCAATATTTGCCTGACTGGAAGAATATACAATTGCGCTGACCGGGTCATGTACCGGTATGGAACGGCCGTGGAAGGGGTCGTAGATTACCAGGTCCGCCTTCATTCCCGCCGCGATTGCCCCCAGATCCCCCTCCCGCATAACTGCCTTTGCGCCTCCCAGGGTTGCCAGTTCCAGAACCCTGGAGGCCGGCATGGCGGCCGCGTCTCTTAAATGTACCTTTTGGAGCAGGGCGGTTGTCTTTAACACCTCCATCATATCCTGGGTATCGTTGCTGGCTGAGCCGTCGCAGGCAAGGCTGACCGTCAGCCCTTCCTTTACCATCCTCTCAACCGGAGCCACGCCGGAGGCAAGAATCATGTTGGACACCGGATTGTGGCTGACCTTCACATCATACTGTTTGAAGATGTCAAAGTCCTCCTCTTCCATGCAGACACAGTGCACCGCGATAAAATCAGGTCCGATAAATCCCAGGCGTTCCAGATGGGGTATGGTCCTTCCTCCCCTTACTTCCCTGCAGTACTTATCGTCATCCTCTGATTCCAGCACATGCATGGTAAGGGGAATATGCATCTCATCGGCCATTTTGCGCATCTCCCGGTAGCCGTCATCCGTGTTGTCCCAGATGATGCCCGGCGCCAGGGCAACGCTCATTCTGCTGTGCCCTTCATACTTTTTGTACAGACGCCTCACATCGTCAAACATATCCTGTTCCGTATCGTGATGGGCCACCTTAAATTCCGGCGGGAAATTTGCGGTATTGGTGAAGCCCCGGCCGTATATGCCGCGTATTCCGATATCCTCCATGGCCTGGGTCACATAATCGCTGAGACCCGGGCTGGTATGGCAGTACATATAGTCCAATAGGGTGGTGGTGCCTGACTGAATGGCTTCCATACATCCAGTCAGGGCAGCGTAGTAACACATTTCCCCGTCAAACCGGTGCAGGGCCGTACGCACGGAGCTGTCCAGCCAGTCAAACAAAAGTTTATCCCTGCCCAGGCCTTTTAACATGGTCTGGAACAAATGGGAGTGGGTGCTTATCATGCCCGGAAATACGAACTTTCCCTTTGCGTCAACCACCCTGGAGGCTTCGTAGCAGGATGCCAGTTCCCCGCCTCCAACCGCTGTAATCTTGTCTTTATCAATCACAATGCATCCATTGCTGATTATGTTTCTGTCATGATCCATTGTTATGATATATGCATTTTTAATCATAACGTCTGCTTTTTTCATATGGCTTTCCTCCTGTTGGCGCGCAGATAGCGGGAATGAATATTTAAGGACTTTTTAAACCCATTTAAAATCCTGCAGGCTGGCTGTCACTTCTTTCAGGAATCTTGCCGCCGGCGCTCCGTTGACAATGCGGTGGTCATGGGTAAGGCTGAAGTTCATGACGGATGCGGGATAGAAGCCTCCGTCCTTTACCATCAGCTTCTCGATAATGGCTCCAACGCCTAAAATTGCTGATTCCGGAACATTTAATACAGGGGTAAAATAGGTGATTCCAAACATGCCCAGGTTGGTGATGGTAATGGTCGCGCCGCCCAGCTGGCCGGATGTAAGCTTATTGTCCTTAGCCCGCTGGGTAAGGTCTGATAATTCCAGGCAGATTGTGCGCAGATCCTTCATATTTGCATCACGGATCACAGGCACAATCAGACCGCCCGGGATATCCACCGCAACGCCGATGTGGATACGGCTGCTGATTTTAATATGGTTCTCGTCCGCCATGGTGCTTCTCAGAGCCTTGTGGTTCTCCAATGCCATGGCCACTGCCTTTATCAGCATGGCGGTATAGCTCAGCTTCACTCCTGCATTGGTATATTTTCCCTTTAACTGTTTGTATACCCTGACCAGTTCCGTTATTTCCGCCTCTGTGGCTATGGTGGCCTGGGCGGTTGTCAGCAGACTGTTCTGCATGGCTTTTGCGATCGCGGTCTCCATGGTGCTCATCTTGACAATGACATCCTCGCCTTCACAGGGCCGTGTGTCAAAGACTGCCTTAGGCGCTGCGGCCGGGGCAGATGCGGTTGACGGACCGGATGCCGGGGCGGACGCAGATGACGGGGCGGATGCAGATGACGGACCGGATGCAGATGACGGACCGGATGCAGATGACGAACCGGATGCAGATGACGGGACTGACGCCGATGACGGAGCAGCGGATACAGAGGCGGCGCCTGCCGGGTCCTTCCTGGGAATTCCATGTTTCTTCAAATCTGAAATTGTGATTGCGCCTAACAGGCCGGTTCCCTGGATGTGGGAATATTCAAGCCCCTGCTCCTCTGCTACCTTTTTGGCCCGCGGCGTGATTTTAATATCGGCTGAGGTGGCCTTTTCCGGGACAGGGGATGCTGCAGCCGCCTGCTCTGCGCTGTCCGCAAAAGCGCCCCCTTCACTCTGGCCTCCCCCGCACTCCGCCGATATATCCTCGTCCGCCGTGTCCGCCAGAACCGCTATGGCCTCCCCGCAGGCAGCCTCCTCCCCTTCGGGAAGCAGGATTTTGCGGAGAATCCCGTCTTTGGGTGCTTCGCACGTATTGGTGATTTTATCTGTTGTTATTTCTGCCAGGGCGCTGCCTTTTGTGACAGAAGCCCCTTCTTCCACCAGCCAGGAGCCCAGGACTCCTGTCTCCATTGACAATCCGAATTTGGGCATAATTACTTTTGTAACCATATGTATTTCCTCTCAATCTCCACTTGTGGCTATATTTAATATTCCATCAATTCCCGGCAGGTTTTTACCAGATCATCCAGCTGCGGCAGTACGTAATCCTCCAGCACCGGCGCGTACGGTACCGGGGAATCCAGGGAGGTAACCCGTTTAATGGGCGCGCATAAATACTCAAACACATCCTCGCTTATCATGGCGGAAAGTTCGGCTCCCCAGCCCCCGCATTTGGGACCTTCCTGCGCCAGAATGATGCGTCCTGTTTTTGCCACGGATTTCTGGATCGTGTCCTTGTCATAAGGATAAATGGTTCTCGGGTCAATGATTTCCACGCTGACCCCTTCTTTTGCCATGATGTCCGCCGCCTTATGGGCTTTGTCAAGCATGATTTGGGTTGCTACGATTGTGATGTCGCTTCCCTTTCTCTCCACCTCAGCCTCGTACAGAGGAATCTCATACATCTCTTGAGGCACCTCTCCCTTTACATTATAAAGGGTCTTATGCTCTAAAAAGAGAACCGGGTTATCACTTTTAATTGCGGAGATCAGCATTCCCTTTGCCTCATAAGGGGTGGTGGGGCATACGACCACAAGTCCGGGGGTGTTCATGAACCAGGATTCCACACATGCGGAGTGATGGTAAGCACACCGGATTCCTCCGCCCTGTACGGCACGCACCGTTATACCGCAGTGTGCCTTTCCCTGATACATGAAGTTTAACTTTGCGGCGTTGTTTGTCAGCTGGTCAAAGCAAACCCCTAAAAAGTCCGCAAACATGATTTCCGGTACTGGCTTTAACCCGCACACAGCGGCCCCGCAGGATAAACCCAGAATTGCGGACTCCGATAATGCCGTATCCTTGATGCGGTTCGGCCATTTCTCCCAGATTCCCTTTGTGATTCCGAAATCTCCGCCCATCTTTGCCACATCTTCGCCTAATATGAATACTCTTTCATCTGCTCCCATCATCTGATGCAGCGCTTCATTGATTGCCATTCCATAAGAAAGTTTTCTGCCCATTATCTTAATTCCACCTCTCTATCAGCATATGTATATGTTGTTGCAGTCTCAATTCCCGGATACTCACTCTCCAGAGAGAATTTAAGCATCTCCTGCACATGTTTTTCTTCTTCCTCTTCAACCGCCTGGAGCACAGCCGGCTCAACCTGCTCCCTCTCAAGGAGGATTGCCTTGGTAAGCTTCAGGGGATCCCTGTCATTGACCCAGTAAGATACCTCGTCCTCCGGGCGGTAAGCGGCGGGATCGCCTGCGAAATGTCCCTGCCAGCGGTATGTCATAAATTCCAGTACAGTGGGGCCCTCGCCCTTTCTGGCGCGGTCCGCGGCCTTTTCCACTGCCTCGATGACTGCCTCAATGTCATTTCCGTCCAGGCGGAAGCTGGGTACTTCGTATCCCTCGCCCCATGTTTTTAACTCCTTCTGGGGATGGGCTTCCTCGTAGCGCGTGGATATGGCGTATCCGTTATTTACCAGACAGTAGATAATGGGAAGCTTCCAGGTGGCCGCCATATTCATGCTCTCATGGCAGGTTCCCTCTCCCAGTGTTCCGTCTCCGAGGAATACTGCCGTTACGTCATCCGTCCCATTGTACACAGAGGCAAATGCAGTTCCCAGACAGGTCACCATGGTGGAGCCCTGGATTCCGTTAAATCCCATGTTCCTGCACTCCAGGTCATTGACATGCATGGAGCCGCCCCGTCCGTGGTTGATTCCTGTCTCCTTTGCAAATATCTCAGCCATCACTAATTTGGGGTCTGTTCCGCACAGAGCAATGGCTCCGTGTCCCCTGTGATCCGGGAACTTATAATCTGTCTTTTTCAGGGCGTCCACCACACCTGCCTGACACGCTTCCTGGCCAATGGACAGATGTACGAATCCGGGAATCGTTCCGTTTGCAGCATACTCCTCAATTACCTCCTCAAATCTGCGGATCATTACCATGTCCCGGTATACCTTCAGAAGCCGTTCTTTACTTAGTGCCATTTTATTTCCTCCTAATCCTCTTCTTCGCCATTGCGTATTTAAATTAATATAAAAATGACTTTTCCAATACCTTGTAATTTATTTCTCCCCCGCAGAATGCCTTTCCCGTATTAATATTGTGAATCTGCACCCTTCCCAGGGAATGCACATCGTGATCAACATAGAAGAAGTCTCTTCCCGCTTTCTCAAACACATCCTCAAATAATTGCCCGTAGCAGGGAGACGAAGTCTTGCCTACCAGTCCCGGAATCACCTTCTCAATGGCCTCGTCTGATGCATCCACCCAGATTTCCACGCTGCTGCCGTAGATAAGGGCGTCATTGATACGGCCCATTGACTTCATTTCATCCTTAACAATGGGGGCTATGGGGGCGGTTCCCCGGATCATCACAATCTGTCCCGCGTCAAATCCCTTCTCAAACATTTTGTGGCAGGTCTGTTCCAGCATCCTGCCCGACACCTGGATGGAGGCAACCACGCAGGTACTGTCGGAAATAAGGATATACGTATCCTCCGGCTTAACGTTACAGGCCTTTGCCACCTCCATGGCCATCTGGTCCGTGGGATACTTCACATCCTGCAGGCACAGCACTGCCTCGTTATTTTCTTCCCTGTAATCCGTCATCTCAAAGTACCAGTCTGAGTCCACATGGGCGATGGACCTGGCAGGGCCGGAACCAATGGTTGCGAATTCCCCGTCACCCAGTTTCCATCCTGCTATCTGGGATGCCATGCAGGCAATGAGAGGCTTGTTGACCAGCACTTCCACCGAAGCAAAGGTATAATCCTCGTTAAGCCTGAATTCCCCAAGGGTAACCGTGCTCATATCTCCCATGGAGGCCCTTGTGAACAGAACCCCTGCCTTCCAGCTTCCCTCACAGTTAATTCCCATGTCAATGAGGGTTGCCCCGCAGTCCATTTTGATCACCTTACACCCAAGGGCGTCCGCGTCCTCTATAATCTCCCGTACTACTTTCATTGCTTTTGCGTTAATATTCAGCATGTATGATCCTCCGTGTTTTATTTCATCCTGCTTATAGTTCAACCTGCTTATAACTCAACCTGCTTATGATTTCTTTCCAAACACATCAATGGCCGCTCCCATAATCGGGGCCGCTGCGTCCGATGCCAGAAATGTCACCACTTCCGCCACATCCTCCACCTGGAGCATGGAATCCAAATCAATGGTCACTGCCTGATCGCTGTCCATTCGTTCCCTTGTATGCTCCGTATTGGTCATTCCCAGGTATATGGCATTCACATTGATTCCGTATTGCTTGACTTCCTCGGACAGCGTATGGGTGAAGCTTACGATTCCGCCTTTTGACGCTGCGTACGCGCCAAATCCGGGAAAGAAGTGTTTGGCGGCCGAGGAACTGATGTTGATGATTTTTCCGTACCGGTTCCGTATCATGGCCGGCAGGACTGCCTTTGTGCAGAAAAAGGTTCCGTTGAGATTAATGGAAATCTGGCTCAGCCATTCCTCGTTTGATGTCTCAACCACGGGAACCGACTTGTGATAGGCCGCATTATTGACAAGCACATCCACACTTCCCGCTTCCTGTTCAATTTCCCTGAAGCACTGCTCCACCTGTTCGGGCACCGCGATGTCGCAGACTTTCACAAGAGCCCGGCCGCCCTCTTTCCTGATTTCCTCTGCAACCGCCTGCAGCTTGCCTCCGGTCCTTCCTATCAGGACTGCGACAGCGCCCTCTTTGGCAAATGCCTTTGCAAAACCCGCGCCCAGCCCCTGGCCCGCGCCTGTGATTGCCGCTACTTTATCTTCAAATCTCATAAGGTGATTCCATCCCTTCTTTCAACTGTCTCATTTTCCCGGGCCAGGAGTTCAAGCACTGTATCCGGTTTTAACGGCAGACGGTGCACCTCACATCCGATTGCATTGGCCACAGCATTTGCAATTGCCCCGGCTGAGGGTACCACCGAACACTCCCCGATGCTCTTTGCCCCATATGGCCCGGTGGGTTCTGTCTCCTCCACCAGTCCCACCTTGATAGGCGGCATCTCACCGGCATTCATAATATGGTACTGCTTAAAGGTAGTGTTTTTTACCTTTCCCCCGCTGTCAATTATGATTCCCTCTGAGAGTGCGTATCCAAGTCCCATCTGCACCGCGCCTTCGATCTGGCCTTCCACAGACATGGGATTGAGCGCCTTCCCCACATCGTGCACCGCCGTATATTCCAGGACCTTTACCCCGCCGGTCCGGGTATCCACCGATACCTTTACAAAATGTGCGCCGTAAGACATGGCCAGGGCATAGGAGGCAAATGTGTCCGCACAGCATATATCCCTCTGGTTCACTTTCCTTGCGTGCGTGATGACTTCCTCCAGGGAGGCCTTCTTTTCAGGATTGTTCCTCACACAAACCCCGTTGTCCTTCAGTTCCAGATTCTGCTGTTCCTCTTCCAGCAGCTGGGCCGCCTCTTTCAGCAATTCCTGCCTGATTTTCCCTGCCGCCTTCACAGCAGCATTGCAGCTCACATACGTACCTCTGCTGGAATAATTTCCCAAATCATACATGGTGGCATCTGTATCTGCCTGTATACACTCTATCCGGTCCATGCTGATTCCCAGCTCCTGGGCCACTGCCTGGGCCTGGGTTGTCACGGAACCATTGCCCATGTCGCTGACCCCGGTGAACATGACAACCGAACCATCTTCATTCATTTTAAGTATCACGCCGGTTGTGTCCGGACACACGCCGTACACTCCGTTTCCGTGGGTGGCCGCTGCCATTCCCACTCCAATCCGGTACCTGCCCTTTGCCGCCCCGGATTCTTCCTGTTCCTTCACCGCCTCCTCCCAGCCGAACAGCTCCATCCCCTTTTTCACACAGTCAATGGGTCTTGCATTTCCATGCCTCTGCCCGTTCCTCTGGTCAAACCCATCCGGTTCAACCAGGTTTTTTAACTGCATGTCAATGATGCTTATATGTAAGTCTCTGGCAATCTTATTCATCTGGCACTGCTGGGCAAAGAACTCCTGTGGAGATCCAAAGCCCCTCATGGCACCTGCAATGGGAGTGTTGGTATAAACCGGAGTGGCCCTGAACCGGATATTAGGCGTCTTGTGGTTTTTAAAAAACTTACCGCTCATGGCCCACACAATGCTCATGGTCCCGCCCGCATATGCCCCGGCATTGATTATGACCTGCATATCCTGGGATAGAATGGTCCCGTCTTTTTTAACACCGGTCTTAATCTTTATTTCCATTCCGTGTCTGGTCCTGGACGACACAATATCCTCCCGCCTGTTGTAAACCAGCTTGACCGGCCGCCCTGTTTTCATGGCCAGCAGGGCTGTCACAGGCTCTGTTATTGTATCTATTTTTCCTCCGAACCCGCCGCCCATGCCGGGATTTACCACGCGCACCCTGCTCATGGGAAGTCCGAAAATCCTGCTGAGGTTCTTCCTGTATCCGAACACATCCTGGCTGGGCGTATAGACCGTCAGCTTGCCGCTGCTGTCATAAACCGCAATGGATGCATGTGTCTCAATGGCGCTGTGGTGGATGGCAGGTGTGGAATAGGTATCTTCATATATATAATCCGCTGCCTTAAAGCCCGCTTCCACATCGCCGGCCCCCATATCCACCGGAAAAATAATATTGCTTTCACCGTGAATGGGATACGCGCCTTCCTTCAGGGCCTCTCCGGGGTCAGTATAAAAGGGAAGTTCCTCATATTCCACCTGGATTAGCTTCACTGCCTGCTCGGCAATCTTTACCGTATCCGCCGCCACGGCCGCCACCTTATCTCCCACATACCGAACCGTATCATCAAATACCCGTTCCGTTTTGTGACCGTCAATCTCTTCCCCGCAGCTGTTATACTTTGTGTCCGGGGCGTTTAAATAGCACACCACTCCGCGGACGCCCTCCAGTGCCTCTGCCCTGCTTGTATCAATCTTCTTTATTCTGGCATGGGGCACAGGGCTGAACAATATTTTAGCGTGGAGCATTCCGGGGAACTCCAGGTCAGCCGTATATTTGAACTGCCCGGTTACCTTCATGGCCGCGTCGCGGACCGGTATGCTCTGTCCTATGATTCCCATTCAGCTCTCCTCCTTCTTTCCCCAGGCCTTTGCCTCCATCATCCGCCTTGCGGCCAGTCTGATTGCCTCCACAATCTTCACGTATCCCGTGCATCTGCACAGGTTATTGGAGATGCCGTTGTTCCTGATTTCCTCCTCTGTCGGATTCTCAATCCGGTCCAGAAGCGCCTTGGCTGACATCACCATTCCCGGCGTGCAGTATCCGCATTGTACTGCCCCGGCGTCGATAAACGCCTGCTGAATGGGGTGCAGCTCCGTGCCGTTTGAAAGGCCTTCTATGGTCTCAATCTTCTTTCCTTCCAGGTTCCGTGCAAGCACCAGACAGGAATTCACCGCTTCTCCGTCAATGATGACTTTGCAGGCCCCGCAGTCTCCGGTGCTGCATCCGCACTTTGCGCCTGTCAATCCCAAAACCTCCCGCAGCACGAATAGCAGGGTCCAGTTTTTTTCTATGCTGACTTGTGTTTTCTTTCCGTTTATATCCAGACTTACCTGTTCCATTGTCTCACTCCCATGTGTTTATATTCTGTCATCTCCCATAATGCAGCCGACCACTTCTTCCTTTGTTATGGTTCCGAAATATGGTCTTATATCTAATTCTTCAAAAACGCGGCTGACGGCATCCCTCTCATAAACCACCCCGTTCAGCAGCTGTTCTATATCTTTCATCTCCATACATCCCAGAAAGTCACCCTCAAACCGGATTTGTTCAATCCGCGAATTCTTTAAAGATGCCTTAACCGTTATGCTGCCTCCCCCAAACCGTTTTCCGTGTGTCAGGTCTGCCGGCGGGTTCTTTCCATACGTCCAGAGGAAGGATTCATATTTGTCACGGGCCAGGCACATAATCTCCCTGCGCTCGTTCAGGGATATTTCATATTCCTTTCCCCCTGATTCCCCAAAAAGGGCCTGCAGCAGTCTTTCCCTGAATTCCAGAACATCCATGTCATAGGAAAGATGTTCCGCTATGGTGGTTACCCTTGAACGCACCGACTTAATACCCTTTGATACCAGCTTATCCTGTTTTACCCGCAATGCCCTGCTCAGTATTTCTAAATCTGAACTGAATAACAGTGTTCCGTGAAACAGTACCCGGTTCTTATAGATTCTTACCGCGCTTCCTGATATCTTGGCGTCTCCCAGAACCAGGTCATTGCGCCCGTTAATCCCAGCCTGGATTCCCATTCCCCGAAGCGCTTCTACAACCGGTTTTAAAAAAGCAGAGTAGTCTGTGTTTGTAAAATCCCCATGCTCCATGATAAAGCTGAAACACAAGTTTCCCAAGTCATGGTAGACAGCGCCGCCCCCGCTGGTTCTTCTCACCACATCAATTTTGTTGGCCTTGACGAACTCCTCACATATCTCTTCATGGGTATTCTGAAAAGCGCCTACCACAATGGTGGGACGGTTCCTCCACAGCATGAGTACGGGCTCTCTGATGTCCTCTTTCTTTAAAAAATATTCCTCAAAAGCCAGATTTTCCGAACCGATAATACTGTTCGTCTCCACGTATATCATAGTAAAGGCCCTCTCATTTCCAGCTGTTTTCCTAAAAATATCCACATGGTGCAAGGCGCTCCATGTGGATATCCTCTCAAAATAATAAGTATGCTCTTTTTACTGCACGGCCGGTATTTCCCCTTCAATCTTTACGTCGGTCACTTCATCCTCTGCTGCCTTTGGAAGAATCATGTTTAACACAAGGGCAACCAGGGCCGTACCGGGAATACCGGTAAAAATGGTTGTAACGGTTGACGGCAGAAATGCCAGGTTAGCCACTCCGAAATTGCCGCCGATGCCAATGGCCAGCGCAATGGCCAGGATGGTTGTGTTTCTCTCCGTAAAATCGCCCATGCTGATAACCCGGAGCCCGGACGCCGATATCTGACCGCACATTACAAGGACAGCTCCTGCCATAACACAGTTGGGAATCAGCGCAAGCAGCTGGGCCAGCTTTGGAAATACCGCAAAAGCAAGGAAAATGATTCCTCCCAAACCGGTGACAAAGCGGCTTCCCACGCCGGTCATTGCAACAATGCCCACATTCGCGCTTCCCGTAATAACCGGAGCACCGTTAAAGGCAGATGCAAACATTCCCGTGATACCTCCGCCTCGGATGGTCCTGGATAATTCCTCCGAGGTGGGAAGCCGGTTGGATACCGCCGTCACAAGCCCCGTGGTGTCCCCCACCATTTCCATCAGGGTGCCGATGTGAACCGCGCAGATTGTCAGGATTGCTCCCACATTGAAGTTCACTCCCCATGCAAAGGGTTTAACCATGGAAAACCAGGAAG
>CDZG01000987.1_pt1 | contig 11057 bp, 12 predicted proteins | sample 557741 | NCBI WGS metagenome assembly CDZG01 (sample SAMEA3182086, study PRJEB8094) | gut metagenome | biome: human; feature: gut; material: Stool; isolation source: human stools | place: Canada | collected 2013-01-21
AATTCGAAGCAACGCGAAGAACCTTACCAGGGTTTGACATCCTGCTAACGAAGTAGAGATACATTAGGTGCCCTTCGGGGAAAGCAGAGACAGGTGGTGCATGGTTGTCGTCAGCTCGTGTCGTGAGATGTTGGGTTAAGTCCCGCAACGAGCGCAACCCCTATTGTTAGTTGCTACGCAAGAGCACTCTAGCGAGACTGCCGTTGACAAAACGGAGGAAGGTGGGGACGACGTCAAATCATCATGCCCCTTATATCCTGGGCTATAGGAGATCATAATGCCCGCCGTGGCCAAAGACAGCTGCGGCATCAGATATTGCAGCGCGCCGCAGATCAAAACCGGCAGAGCGAAAGACGCGATGGCTATGTATTCCCTCCTGCTCGATGTGTTTTTCCGCAGCAGCACGACCTGCAGGCTCCTTGCCATCGTGTAGACCACATAGCCGTAGGAACACAGAAGCTGCACAAAAAACAGCGGCCCCCCGGTGATACGCGCCCGCCTCATCCACGGAGAATATCCAGCCGTTGAAGGCCGACGCCAGCAGCAGTGCCGCCAGCACCCACTGAGGGATACTGCTCAGCAAAAATCTTCTGCGATTGTGGAGGATATTCTTGTTCTCTACGACCTCTGCATAGATGAACCATGCGAAAGCGGACAATTCCAGACACATAAAATATGCAGCGTTGACCAGCCATCCCACGCCTTGCCCCAGTGTAATATAGCCGTCGGCGTGGATGTCCCAGATGACTTCCATGACGCACGCCGCTACAGCGAACCATAACGCCCGCTCGAACAGCTTGTTTTTGATCGGCCGGTCAAACCCGACCCCGACAGCCTTGTGCGCCAGACAGGCCATTGCAATTATGCATACGAAGTCAACTTCCACGCAGGATATCATCGCTGCTGCTTTGCTCATGGGCACGTTCCTCCAACTCCATTGATTCGGGATGCTGCCGCAGAGTTCCGCCGCAGCGATTCTCAATGCCCTATCCCTAAAACGACAAGAATTTGCATAATATTACAAGATGGCTGTCAATATTTTGCATGGATCGGGACGCTTTGGCTGAGAGCCGCCGGCGTCTCACCTTGTTGCCCGCACCGGCGTTCGCGGCAGGTACAGGAGAAGATACACCAGAACCGGCGGCTAAGCCCAGCACGCTCTTGGGGTTCAGGGACACCTGCGCGGCGATGATGTTCGCCGCCTCCGGGTTTTTTCCCCGGAGGCGGCTTCCCTTTTCTGCCGGTTGGAGCCGGAAAAACCGGAACTTTTCCGCTGAAATTCGGTGGTTTTCTCTTGAAAAAGCATCCGGACTGTGCTATATTTTTTGTGTATGGAGAAGGGCTTCGGCCGCCTGCCCCAAAGGGAAAGCAATCCCGGCTTTCCGGGTTTTATATAGATATTTTGTGAAAATGGAGGAAACAGATGAAAAAGCGTATTTTCGCATCCCTGCTGGCCATAGTTATGGCATTCAGCCTGCTGCCTGCCAGCGCATTGGCAGCGAATGCAACAGTGAAAATTACTGAGGGTAGTGGTACTGATTATGGCACTAATACTCACAACGTAACACTAAAACAGGGAACTCCGGCAGGAACTGTTTACTACGATCAGAACTCAAATGGCGGAACCATATCAAAGTCTGTTGACGAATCCGGAATCTATAAAGTGCTGCCGGTTTATCGGTATGGAAGGTATCATTATACTCCGACAGATTATATGGTGACTACTGACAGTGTTACAGTTGATCAGGAGGGCATCATTGGGGATCTGTCTATTTCCCTTGTTCAGGGAATAGATTCAGATGGACACCGCCATCAATGTATTCAGCTTGGGTTTACCGCACTTCGAGCTGGTACAGTTACTGTAACATTAAAATATTATTATAACTTTGGCTTAACTAATGTTGACACGAATTGGTATTTAGGAACAGCTACTTGCAACATCAAAGTTACTGGCTCTTCTGCTGTCAAGCCCAATAAGCCGACGGATAAAGATATTGCAAGATTTGCCGGAGATGTCGGAAACGTTTCCGGCGTATCCGTTGCACTTTTCTGCGACTCCGGTGAGGAAGACCATACCTCCCTCTATACAATTTCCAATGACGGAAATCACAATCTTGATTACTGGGGCCATTATACTCTGGGCGATGTTGTGGAAAACCCCGGAACCCCTAGCTTCAGCGCGACAGATTATCCCTATGTGTGCCCCATGACCATTGATGCCAGCGGGTTCCTGACCTTATATAATAAAAAATACGAATCAGAAGTGGGAACCCATGCACTTGCAGCCGGACAGGGAAATCCCGTTGTCTACTGGTTCTGGGACAAGGCTGACAAGATCTGGAAATACAATGGAAACGATGCACCGGTTGAAATCAACATCACCTGCAAGCAGGAGCCGGATGCGGGTCAGCTGGACACGGCAATTGCAGCGGTAGAGGTTCAGGTTGCCTGTGCCAGTGAGACAACGCACACACCTGCCAAGTACCCGATTGGCAGCAATGCGAAGATTGAGAAACAGGTCACCGGCGATACGGCCACCATTACCCTTACGGCTCCGGCCGACTACGCAAGCCTATATCAGGCCGGTGGAAAGACCCACACCTATGACGAGAAGAACATCGGTAACCGCCTGACGTTCACCATGAAGTGGAAAAAGAATGCCACAAACGTCTGGGGTTGGTATCTGGAGGGCGATGCGCCTCAAATTATGACCACCTGCACAAGCACCCCCGAAGACGCGACGCTGACCATTGTGAAGAAGGTCAGCAGCAAGCTGGATGAGGACGCCGACTTCACCTTTACCCTGAAAAGATATATCCTTTCCGAGAATCCCTCTGGCAGCGAGGCATTGTATACGGAAGACAGGACATTCAGTCATGAACGCATTGTTGTCCGCGTTACCAAGGGCAGCGACACCGGCTCCAGAACGGTAGAACTGCCTGAGATTCCTATCAACACGGTGTATACTGTGGAAGAAGTGAATTCGACCAATGAACTGAAAATGGAAGGCACCACGGGCGTTTTCTCCAAGGCGGAGTATTCGTGCAAAATGTCCTCTAAGGATGAGAATGGAGATCCCATTTCTACCGGCGAGATGGCGCCCTGCGACTCTTTCTCGACTCAGTGGCCCGGTCAGGAGATCACTTCTGTTACCATCACCTGCACCAACACCTATGAACTGAAGGCTCCCGCCAAATACCCGGTGACAGTCAAAAACAGCTATGCGGCTTCCACCGGTGCGGGCAATTATGCAGCTGGTGAAACGGTTACCATCCGTGCCGGCAGCCGAAATAATTACAGTTTTGACGGCTGGACTTCCGATAGTGCCGACGTGACCCTTGCTAATGCCAACAAGGCGTCTACCACGTTCACCATGCCGAACCATGCCGTAACCGTAACGGCAAGCTGGACCTATACCGATTCTTCCCACGATGACAATGACGACGAGGATACGTATTACTTTGCCGTTAAGAAGGTGGATGCGCAGGACGGGCACGCCCTGAACGGCGCGAAGTTCAAGCTGTATCTGGACGGCAAACAGGTTGCGACCGCAACTTCCAACCGCAGCGGCATCGCAATGTTCCGGGTTAATGAAAGCGACTACCGGAAGATCAATGCTAAGAGCGATCTCTACTATCAGGAGTTGACTGCTCCTGAAGGATATGTCGTGAACAGCGATGAGGTGAGCATCGAAAAGAGCAATCTGACTACCAGTTGGAGCAAGGCCGAAAAGGACGCTGAGACGGTTCGGAACTACCGCGGCACCACGCCTGACTTGCTGAATGGCGATGACCATTTTGCCTATGTTGTCGGCTATCAGGACGGCTGTGTCCATCCCAATGCCCTGATCACGCGGGCGGAGACCGCTACCATTTTCTTCCGTCTGCTGAAGGATTCCGTCCGTGACGGCAATCTGCTCACCAGCAACACCTTTGCAGACGTGCCGAATGACTACTGGGCCAACACCGCCATCTCCACCATGGCGGGTCTGGGCATCGTGCAGGGCTACAACAGCACCGCTTTTGATCCGAATGCGTCCATCACCCGTGCTGAGTTCGCCGCCATCTGCGCCCGGTTCGACACCGGCAAGAGCAGCGGCACCCAGACCTTCACCGACATCAAGGGTCACTGGGCGGAGAAGTATATTGAGCGGGCCGCGGAACTGGGCTGGATCAAGGGCTTTGAGGACGGCACCTTCCGTCCCAATGACTGCATCACCCGTGCCCAGGCCATGATCACGATCAACCGGGTGCTGAACCGTATCCCGGAAGATGCAAGCGACCTGCTGCCCGACATGAACGTCTGGCCGGACTGCAACCCCGGCGACTGGTTCTATCTGGCGGTGCAGGAGGCAACTAACTCCCACAACTACAAGCACAAGGCCGGTAACTACGAGACCTGGATCAGCATGAAGCAGGATCCCGATTGGACTCGCTACGAGAACTGATCTCAAAGTAAAAATCCATTCCAGCGGAATGGCGCACTTCTATACAGGGTAAACCCTGTATTGTGCGTCCTGCGGAGCGAACAGCCCGGACGCCTGAATGTCCGGGCTGTTTTGCGTCACTTCGTTCCGAACAAGGGAGCGCCTCCCTTGCGCTGCTGTGCAGCTATCCCAACGCACTTTGCTGACGCAAACAGCGCCACTCACAAAGTTTTGATTATGTACCATGACCGTTTACCGATTTTCGGTAGGCGGCCTTTTTATATCCCTACATCAAATCAAGGAGGTCATTCACTATTCCTTTTTGGACTTCGGAAGCCACTTACCCCGTTCGTCCATTGGGCGCATGATGAGAAGAATATGAGCGTGTGGGTTGCCGCTGCCGGTATCGTGAATGTTGAAGTCCGCACACATTCCTCTGGAAACAAATTGAGAGGAACAGTACGCACGGACAAGCCGTACTTGTTCCTCTCTGGATAACTCTATGGGCAGGGCAACCTCCAACTCCCGCGCCAGTTGGGAGTTGCACGCCTTTTCAATTTGCTCCACGCTGTTCCAAAGCGTTCCACGGTCTTGAAAGTCCGGGGGAGCGTTGGGCGGTTGAGGGTCTTGGGCTGCGCACGGTTGGCAAAGACTGCGGCGATACGCGCCCAGAGGAGCGTGAAGACGACGCACAGCACCCATGTGAGCGTATCCGGCAATCCCCCGATGGCAAAGTGGGAAACGGCGCCGGTCAGGGCGGTGAAGGTCATGATGAAAACGCTCGTGCCGACGGCCGTTTTCAGCTCGTAGCCCATGACGCTCGTGAGGATGAGCAGCATCATCATGCCGCCGCCCGCGCCGATGAAGCCGCAGATCATGCCGATCATCGCGCCGCAGACGAGCGACTGCACCGCGCGCTTTTTCGCGTCCACCTGCGCCATCGTTTCCTTCGTGGTCATCACGGGGCGCAGGATGAATTTGACGCCCAGCAGGAACGTCATGAAGACGGAGAAGCCGCCCATCGTCGCCGAGGGGACGAGGCTTGCCGCGTAGCTGCCGATGACGGTGAAGAGCAGCACGCTCGCCATCATGATGAGGCCGTTTTTAATGTCGAGATTCTTGTTTTTGTGGTAGGTGTAGGCCGAGACGGCGCTCGCAAGCACGTCGGACGAGAGCGCGATGCCCACGGCCATGTAGGGCTCAACGCCCAGAAAGGTGATCAGCATGGGGCTGATGACTGCGGCGGCGCTCATCCCGGCAAAGCCGGTGCCAAGCCCCGCGCCCATGCCTGCAAAAAATGTGACCAGAACGGTCGTCAGGATACTCATGGTTCGTTTGCATCCAGAATTGCATCAAGATTGGTTTCGATCTCCGCGAGCGCCGCGGCGAAGGCTTCCCGCCGCGTTTCGTCCATGCCGGCAAAGAGGCTCTCGGAAAAATCCTTCTGGAGCTGCCGCCCGCGCGCGAGGATGGGCGCTGCCTTTTCGGTGCAGAGAAGCTCCGTCTTCCGCCGGTCGCCCGCCACCGCGCAGCGCGTGAGATAGCCCTCCTGCACGAGCTTTTCCACATTGACCGATACGAGATTCGCCTTGAGGCGGCGGATCTCCACGATCTCGCTGGCCGTTTTATAGGCCGGGTTGTTCCCCAGGAACATCAGGATGTCGAAGGCCGTCTGCGGCAGGCCCAGCTCCTTGCAGAGCGGCTTGCACACTTCGCTGTAGGCCAGAGCGATCTTTCGGGAGATCGATATGCTTCGGTTCATTCCCTTCCTCCGTTCTTTTTTGAACTGTTCATTTTTGAAGCATTATAGTCTGTGATGTCCCCCCCCTGTCAACAGGCGGGACGGAAAAATTTTCGCTCCTTTTCCACAGGAACTGATCGCCCTGTGGAAGCTGCGGAACAAAAGCACCTCCCGTCTTCCCGCGGAAACGGATAGAGAAAGGGCCCAACTCAGTCGGGCCCTTTCTCTTCTTTCTTCCATCTTATCGCTTTTTCAGTGCTCCAGCCGCGTCCAGTCGCGGTTGTCGCGCAGCTCCTTCCAGCGCTCGTCGCCGCTTCGCTCATTGGCCGCGCGCTCATAGACATGGCTGTTCGCTGCCTCCTGCACGGCAAAGCTCAACCGCCCTTTCTCAATTTCAAAGGTCAGCCCTCCTTGCTCATCATTTTCACTCTAAATAAAGCAACATAAAAGTAAAAAATACCAAGTAAGGAGTGGTGCAAATGCTTAATGAACAAAATTACACCAATACGGTCAAAAACATGAGAAAGTCTGCGGTGCGGTTAGAGTGTCAGGGAGATTATTGGAGCGAAGAGGACAAGGAAAACCTTTCTAAAATGTTCTTTGAAGGCGTTGGGATCACGGAAATGGCTGTCATTCTCCAGCGCTCGGAGACAGCGATTATTCAGCAGATTGAGAAAATGAACTTGTATGGCCGCAGACTGTATCCGGCTCGGCAGAAGAGCTGCTCTGCGCAGTCTAAGTGCTTATGCGGCACCTGCATGGCGGATCTGGCGTTGTGTCCCCTCCGCAGAGGTGGCCGCTGCTGTCAGGAGGGAGAATAAATGCTGGAAGAGTATCAGGAGATCCTCACCGTAGATGAGGCTTGTGAAGTCCTTAGAATCGGCTACAACGCCATGTATGAACTGCTGAGCACAGGTAAGCTCAAAGCATACCGGAATGGCCGGGTATGGCGGATTCCAAAGGTTGCCGTGCAGGACTTTATCCTGCAACGAATCAAACCCCAAGATTAAATAAAATGAGCGCAGGGAAGCGCCCTGCGCTCGATTTACCTGCTGATGTTACAGACTGCGGCATGGGCATATCTCTTCGGCGTGCTGTATGCGCTTTTAGGATGGGTATTTGCCCTGCTCCAATCGCAGAAAACCATCGGACAGTCTGCGAAATATTTCGCACGAATTAGTTGCATATTTCGTTCGATTTGGATATAATATAGATGAACCAAATCACGAAGGGAGGAACCGGGTCATGTCGATTACTGCGACGGAACTGAAAAGCAATCTTGGAAAGTATCTTCTGCTTGCAGCAACGGAGGACATTTTCATCACTCGCAACGGCAAGGTTGTTGCCAAACTCTCCAATCCCCATCAAGACAGAGTAGATATTGCCAAGTCTCTGTTCGGTATTCTTCCGGCTGATGTGACGTTGGAAGAGGCAAAGGAAGAAAGGCTGAACCGGATATGAGAGCTGTCATTGATACCTGCGTCATTGTGGACGCCCTGCAAAGCCGTGAGCCGTTCTGCAAAGATGCGCAGTCGATTTTTCTGCTCTGTGCCAATCGGCAGTTTGATGGCTTCTTGACAGCAAAAGCCATCACGGACATTTACTACCTGACACATCGGCAGATGCACAGCGACAAAGCAACCCGCGATGTTCTGACAAAGCTCTGTGCGTTGTTCGGCCTGCTGGACACCACGGCACTGGACATCCGCAAGGCAATCTCGGCAGAGATTTCCAATTTTGAGGATGCCGTGATGGTCGAGACGGCGGTGCGCTCCGGTGCAGACTGCATCGTGACACGGAATACAAAGGATTACAGCAAAGCACCGGTCACTGTATACGCCCCGGCAGAGTTCATAGAACTGCTGACCGAAACAAGTGAAGATCAGATAGATTGACTGCATACAAATGCTGCTGCTTTTTGCGGCATTTTTGTCAACCTCGTGTCAACCGTTCTGCAAAACGGATAGTATGCTCAAATAAAATGAGACACAATCAGAACGGAACTTTGTTTGATAAAAATAGAAAAATGATGCAAAATTTGCACTTTTGAGCCAAAATAAAATAATGAAATCTCTGGGTTCTCAATGGGCAACAACCGCACACGCACGTCTATGTAGTCTTTAAGAATGCTGTTATGTTTTCAACGATGCAGCAGCGTTTCTATGGCGCACATATAGAAGCTGCCAAGGGAACACATCGCGAGAACCGAGACTATATCCGCAAAGAGGGCAAATGGCGGGACACATATAAGGCAGAGACGAACCTGCCCGAGACCTTCGAAGAATTGGGCGAGCTGCCCGATGAGCCTGACCGCCGCATCAAGCAGTCCGAAGCAATTTATAGCATGATTGTCAACGGCTCATCCGATGTTGAAATCATGAACGCCTATCCTTCTGCCTATAACCATCTCCCCAATATCCAGCGAGCACGGCAAGCTGTTTTGTTTGAAAAGTATCGCAGGATTCGGCGTACAGGGCTCAAGGTCTATTATATTTGGGGCAAATCCGGCACAGGTAAGGCCAGCGGCATTTTGGATGCGCACGGCGATGAAAACGTCTATCGTGTGACAAATTATAAGCACCCTTTTGACGGGTATGCTGGAGAATCAGTCATTTTGTTTGACGAGTTCCGCAGCAGCCTGCCCTTGGTGGATATGCTGGAGTATCTTGACATTTACCCTGTCTCCTTGCCAAGCCGCTATGCTGACAAAGTGGCTTGCTATGAAACGGCCTATATTGTAAGCAACTATCCGCTTGAAAAGCAATACCCCGAAGTGCAGAGAGACTGTCCAGAGGATTGGGCACCGTTTATGCGGCGTATCAATGGCGGCGTATACGAAATAGGAGCATCAGCAGATGCCGACGCGCCGTTTTAAGGGGGGATGTGGATGCTGAAAGAGTACCCCGATGTTATGACGCCCCAACAGGTCGCCGCAGCCCTCTGCATTTCCCGCAAGTCTGTATACCGCCTTTTGCGTGAGCGTACCATAGGCAGCAAGCGCATCGGCGCAAAATACATCATTCCAAAGCGCTGTGTAGCGGACTATCTTAATTCAGCCCGCTATACAGTCACACACGATAACAGCAGGTCACTGTCGGAAAGGAATCAACTATGACAGGACACCTGCAAATCAAACGCAACAAATACTATGTCGTTCTCGACCGTTACATAGACGGCAAACGCAAGCAGCAATGGCTCTCGACTGGCTTGACCGCCAAAGGGAACAAGCGAAAAGCAGAGCAAATGCTACGCGAAAAGCTATCCGAAGCGGAAAAGGAAGCAGCAATACCATGCGCCGATATGCTTGTTTCCGACTGCGTGAGATATTGGCTGACGAAAGCGCAGCACCGCGTGGACGAAGTGACCTACCGCGGTTATGAGCAGACTGCCAAAACGCAGATACTCCCCTACTTCGATGCAAACGGTCTTACTCTGCGTGATTGTACGGTCAAGGCGCTGCAAGCCTATTTCGATGAAAAGCATAAACGTGGTCGCTTAGACGGAAAAGGCGGTCTGTCCGCAAAGACGATGCGCCATCTGCGCACGATCCTGTCGCTGTCATTTGACGAAGCGATAAAGGAAGGGCAGCTTTCAGCGAACCCCTGTAAGCTCACCGAGCTGCCGCGCAGAGAACGCTTTGAAGCACACTTCTACAGCACGGAACAGCTTCACAGGCTCTTTGCCGTTATGGAGAATGACGCCATGCTCCCGCTTGTCAGGATAACTGCGCTCTATGGTCTGCGCCGCAGCGAGGTGCTCGGCTTGAAATGGGACAGCATTGACTTCGTGAACGGTCTTGTTCTGATTCATCATACCGTTTGCAAGCTGGGCGTTAAGATTGAAAAGGACAAGACCAAAACCGAAAGCAGCCGCCGCAGCTTTCCTCTGACGGATGAAGCACGCGGGATATTCCTTGCAGCCAAAGCCGCAGAGGAAGAAAACCTCCGTTTATTCCGCAAGAGCTACAAAGTCAATGACTACATCTTCAAGTGGCCTGATGGTACACCCTTTGCCCCCGACTATGTGACACACCATTTTGCAAAGGTACTCAAGCAGAACGGTCTGCCGCATATCCGTTTCCATGAGCTTCGCCACAGCTGCGCAAGCCTGCTGCTGAACAATGGATTTACCCTCAAGGACGTTCAAGAATGGATGGGGCACAGCGACATCCAAACGACCGCTAACATCTACGGACATATTGATGCAGCGCGCAAGCAAGGAATGGCTGACAAGCTCGCAAGCTGCTTGAAAGACATTTGAGAGACAACAGTGTTCTTTCTTTGCCGTAAAAGGGCGTAAAAAAACCTTGAAACCCTTGATATACAAGGGTTTCAAGGTGGTACGCCGTGAGGGATTCGAACCCCCGGCCTTCTGGCCCGTAGGTTGTCTCACGCGCAAATCGGAGCTGTTTCGGCTCCGATTTGTGCTTTTTACCACCGTTCGCTCGGCGGATTTTCCATTGTTTCCGTCCAGGCCTTCCTGCTCCGGTTCCGTTCTGGGTCAAAAGTGGGTCAAAGAGGAATCCTCATGTTTTTCAAAAAAACCTCAATATTTGTTGCAGTTCCCTCCGAAGCGTCTGTCAGCAGTCCGTCATCCGTCAGCAGCGGCGTATCCAAAACGGATTTGATACTCACAGCCACAATGGCGCAGGATGCAATTATCTTTTTGGAATCTGCACTGTAAAAACTGTAATCATCGCCCTCTGCTTTTACGATGTCGCTCATCTGGTAGATCAACGGCATAAAGTAAGAATCCAGTCGAGCCAGCAAATTGTAAAACACACTGGTTCTTCTGCGGATGGTCTCACATTGTAAGGATGCCGTGTTGAGCTGCGCTGCGATCTGCACTGCCTCAGCTCGGTTGGTGTATGCTTTTTCAAGATCTTTCTTC
>CDZG01060809.1_pt1 | contig 10990 bp, 9 predicted proteins | sample 557741 | NCBI WGS metagenome assembly CDZG01 (sample SAMEA3182086, study PRJEB8094) | gut metagenome | biome: human; feature: gut; material: Stool; isolation source: human stools | place: Canada | collected 2013-01-21
CTCGGCGGTGGTGGATGCAGCGGACATGACGGCGGCGTTCAACGGTCAGGACGGTACATGGTATGCAGTGGGCAGCGAGCCTGCGGCATGGGATGAGGTCGAATGGCCGGAGTGATGCCTATGGACATTGAAACCATCTATCGGCTCTACTTCCGGGACGTCTGCCTGTTTTTGCAGGGACTTACCCGCAGCGAAGCGCTGGCCGAGGAGCTGACGCAGGAGACCTTTTTCCGGGCACTGGATGGCCTGAAAGACTATGACGGCAAGCAGGATGTGCGGGCGTGGCTGTTTACGGTGGCGCGCAACGCCTACTACGACCACTGCCGCCGCGCAAAGCACGCAGCCCCGCTGGAAGATGCCGAAACAAAAGCCGCCGACAGCCCGGATATCGCGCAGCTGCTGGTGGACAAGGATGCCGCCTTTACGGTGCATCAGTGTCTGCACGCGCTGGAAGAGCCTTACAAAGAGGTGTTCAGCCTGCGGGTGTTTGGCGAGCTGCCCTTTGACCGCATCGGGGCGATTTTCGGCCACAATGCCGCATGGGCGCGGGTGACCTATTACCGCGCCAAGACCCGCATCCAGACCATGCTGGAACAGCGGAAATGATTGGGTATGCGCATTGCGCGAACCCTCTCAGTCACGCCTTACGGCGTGCCAGCTCCCCCGAAAGGGGGAGCTTTTTTGTGTGGCGGCAAAGTTTGCCTGTCCGGGAGTTACCCCTTCTGTGAAAAAAAGTGGCCCAGAAACGCCCGCAGGCGTTTCGGAGCCACAAATTATAATAATATTTTTTCCGCGGTTCAAGCCTTCTCAGAGGGCTTGCTCAGGTCTACGCTGCGGATGATCTTGCGCACCGGCAGGATGCTCTTGGCGTTCATGGACAGCTCGTCCACGCCCATGCGCAGGAAGGTCTCGGTCAGGGCGGTGTCGGCACCCAGCTCGCCGCAGATGCCCACCCAGATGCCGTGGCGGTGACCGGCTTCAATGGTCATCTTGATGGCGCGCAGCACGGCGGGGTGATGGGGGTTGAAGAAGGGCTCCAGCTTTGCGTTCTGGCGATCCAGTGCACAGGTGTACTGGGTCAGGTCGTTGGTGCCGATGGAGAAGAAGTCGCACTCGGCGGCCAGCTCGTCCGCGATGAGCACGGCGGCGGGGGTCTCGATCATGGTGCCTACTTCAATGTTCTGCCCCATCTTGACGCCCTCGGCGGTCAGCTCGGCGCGGCACTCTTCCAGAACAGCCTTGGCGTCCTGCAGCTCCCGCAGGCTGGTGATCATGGGGAACATGATGCTCATGTTGCCGTAGGCGGAAGCACGCAGCAGAGCACGCAGCTGGGTCTTGAAAAAGTCCTTGCGGGTCAGGCAGATGCGGATGGCACGGTAGCCCAGCGCGGGGTTATCCTCGTGATCCAGCTTCATATAATCCACGGTCTTGTCTGCGCCGATATCACAGGTGCGCACCACCACCTTGCGGGGTGCAAGGCTTTCCAACACCTGCTTGTAAGCCTCGAACTGGTAGTCTTCGGTGGGGAAGTCCTTGCAGTTCAGGTAGACGAACTCGGTGCGGAACAGACCCACGCCGCCGGCGTCGTTCTGCTGCACAGCGCCAACATCGCCCATGCCGCCGATGTTGGCAAACACGTTGATGGTCTTGCCGTCCAGCGTGGTGTTGGGCTTGCCCTTCAGCTCCTGCAGAAGAGCCTGCTTTTTCTGGTCCTCCTGCTGGCGCTTTTTCAGGCTCTTGAGCAGGTCGGGGGTGGGGTCTACATACACACAGGCGTTGTAGCCGTCCACCACAGCCATCTTGCCGTCCCAGTCGTCCTGAATGTCCTTGCACTGGATCAGGGCGGGGATGTTCATGCTGCGTGCCAGAATGGCGGTGTGGCTGTTGGAGCTGCCCTCGCGGGTGATAAAGCCCAGCAGCAGGCTTTTATCCATGCGCACGGTCTCGGAGGGAGCCAGATCCTCGGCTACCAGAATGCTGGGCTCGGTGCCCTGCAGGGAAGCGTTGTCCACCCCCTGCAAAATGTCCAGCATGGCCTGCGCAATGTCCAGCACATCGGCGCTGCGGGCCTGCAGATACGGGTCGTCCATAGCGGCAAACACCGCAGCCTGATTGTTGCCGGCGGTCTTGACAGCGTACTCGGCGCACATCTTCTGCCCGTTGATGATCTCCTTGATGGCGTCCACAAAGTCGTCATCATCCAGCATCATGGCGTGGATGTTGAACACCTCGGCGATGTCCTCGCCGGCCTCTGCCAGTGCCTTTTCGTACAGGGCGGTCTGCTGCTCAATGGCCTTCTGGCGGGCAGCTTCAAAACGCTCCAGCTCTGCGGCGGTATCTGCCACAGGGGCGGTGGAAATAGCGGTATCTTTTTTCTTGTAGATCTTCAGCTTGCCAATGGCGATGCCATTGAGCACGCTTTTGCCGGTGCCTACCTGCATAGCACTTTCTCCTTCCACTTACAGCCGGGCGTGCAGCGCCCGGCGTTTTGTCAAAAAAGCCCCCGCAGTTTCCCCGCGAGGGCTCGGCTTTTAAGTCGCGGCTCAGACGTTCTCGCTCAGGAACTTCTGGATGGCCTCTGTGGCTGCTTCTTCATCATCGCCTTCGACCTTGATGGTCACGGTCTCGCCCTGCTTGACGCCCATGCCCATCAGAGCCATCAGCTTGCGCATATCGCAGCTCTTGCCGTCCTTCTCGAGGGTGGCGGTGCTTGCAAAGCCCTTCACGGTCTTGACCAGCAGGCCGGCGGGACGGGCATGGATGCCGCAGGCATCCTTAATAGTGTACTGAAATTCCTTCATAATCATTTTCTCCTTACTACTTGATCCCTCTGCCCGAGCTGCACATTCAGCCCCGGAACAGGGCTTTGCCAATGGGGATCGGTATACTATTATTATAAACCCGTACCGTTTTTTTTGCACCGTTTCATATTGCCGATTTTTACAAGAATTTTTTGTTATATTTGAACATACGGATGCTACAAAAATCCGTGTTTTGTCTAATTTTTGTCGAATCGTTTGTAAAAACTAGGCAGTTTGTGCAACTGCCGGACAAGAGCTTAAAAAAGGTCGTTTTTTAAGCAATGCCGTCCCTATTCCACGGGATACCCTTCTGCGTCCAGCGGCAGCTCGGTGTAGGGGGCTGCCTGCGGGGCGGCTTCGGGTTCTGCCTCCGGTTCGCCGGAGGTCTGCTGCGCGGTGCTGTCGGTCAGCTGCTCGTCGTGCCGCTCGCCCCAGTCGCCGCTGTAATCCTCGCCGGAAGTCTGCTTTGCCAGTTCGTTCTGAGCGTCCTGCAGTCCAAGCACCGTGCCGGAAGGTTTTTCCAGCAGATACGCGCCCACGGCCTTCTTTTTATACACCAGCAGCACCCCGTAGCGGCTGGTCTCGCCGTTGCTTGCCGCCGGGAGCAGCGCCGACCATTTTTCCACAGTTTTGCCCTTGTAGCGGGCAAGATCCATGCCGCTCTGCTGCACCACCCCGTTGAAGGCAGAAAAACTGTCGTCCCACCTGCGGGGGATCTTGACCTTATCCGCCGTGATGGACGCGCCGTCCACCTCCAGCCCGTAGCCGGTGAACCATGTCTGGATGTCCTGTGCGCTCTCGATACGGTTCACCGGGGCAGCCACCGCCACCGTCCGGGTACTGATGAACCGCCCCAGCATGGCGCTGAACACCACCAGCGCGCAGCACGCCGCCCCTGCTCCCAGTTTTTTCAGGCTCGTCTTGCTCAGTGTGACCACAAACATATCCCCATGCCTCCCCGCCATTTGCGCTTGCATACTCTGCCACCAGCTTATGCACAAAAACAGGGGAGTATGATAAAAACACCCCCGGTCAGCGGCGCAAGCCCTGACCGGGGGTGTTTAGTCTCTTTTACCCGATATAGCTGATATTGGCGTCCAGCTCGCCGCTGTAGCCGTTGATGTGGGCTGTTCTGGTGCCCTGCCACATATCGCAGCCGATGGGGCTGGCAGAGACGCCGTAGTGGGCGTTCCAGATGGTGTAGCGGCTGCGCAGGGTGTTGTAATCCACCCGCTTGCGGTACCATGTGGTGGAGGCGTACACGCCGGGCTTGTAGCCCAGCTCCTTCACCCGCTCGCAGAAGGCGATGGCGCATTTGGTGCGGTCCTCAACACCCAGACCGTCGGCGCGGCCGGTGCCGCGCGGGGCGGTGGAGGCCTCGGTGTCATAGAAGATGGGGTAGTCCAGCATCCGGCCATTCAAAGCCCAGTTGCAGCCATCGGCCTCCTCCTGCGCCTCGGCCTCGTTCACGGCCTGCGTAAAGAAATACACGCCCACCTTCAGCCCCGCATTGCGGGCGTTGGTGAAGTGCTCCTCGAACATGGGGTCCTTGACCAGGTTTCCCGCAGCGCCGTAGCCCCGGTAGCCGATGCGGATGATGACGAAGCTCACGCCAGACTTTTTGATCTTGTTCCAGTCCAGCCCGGACTGATACTTGGACACGTCGATGCCAAAGGTCACGTTGTCCTGTTTAACGCCGTTGGCGTCGAAATAATACAGCTTGCCGTCAATGGAGCGCAGACCGGTGACTTTTTTGTTGGTGTCCTGCGCATAGTAGTAGGTCTTGCCGTTCTCGGTGCGCCAGCCGGAGTAGGCCGGAGCCGGTTCCTCTTCCTTATCCTTGCTGCCGAACAGCCAGTTGAACAGCCACTGGAAAAAGCCGTTTTCGTCAGTCAGGTCGATGCACTGCGCCTCGGCATCCTCCAGCGCGCCGGAATTCAGCGCCTGCTGGATCTGCTCCGGGGTCAGCAGTACGCTGCCCTCCGGGGTGTGCTGGCTGGTGGTGTCGTTCTGGGCGGTGCCGTCCGCTGCGGGAGCCTGCGGGTCCTGTGCGGCCAGCTCCGGGGTCTCCTCCAGCAGCATGGCAGGAGAGTTCTCCTCCTCCAGCGCGGTATCCTCAGCGGGCTGTGCCGGCGTTTCCGGTGCTGCGGCAGCTTCTTCCGGTTCAGCCGGTTCTGCTTCGGCGATTTCCGGTTTTTCTGCTTGTTCCGGGACAGACTCGGCCTGCTGCGGCTGCGCGGTGCTTTCCGCTGTCTGCTCTGGGGCAGTCGCCGTGCTCTCCGCTGCCGGGGCAGGGTCAGCCGGAGCAGTCTGCTGCGGTGCTTCGGCGGTGATGTGGGGCACGACCGCGCCCACGGTCAAAGTTTCCGGCTGTGCAGACAGCAGGGTAGCTGCCCCTGCGCCGCCCACAGCCAGAACCAGCGCCATGGTCAGCGCTGCAACGGCTGTCACCGCCTTGCGGCGGGCTGTGCCGGATCGGTCAAATCGTTTTTTCATCTATCGTCTCTGCCTCCGAATCTCCCGGTGATGCAGCGCTGTGCTGCACCGGGTCTTTGCCCCTTGCCCGGGGCGGGCCCGCTTTTATTCCACGCCGCCCATGCGCTTATAATAAAAAGGACGGCGGATGATAACTTTACGCTTCCTCTAGTATACACCCGCACGCGGGGAGCCGTCAACGGCACAGCGGGCTTCTACACAAATTCTCCACCGGGGCAGTGTGTCGGAAAATGTTCCAAATGGAATACGTTCCGGCAGGGCAGAACATTGCACAAAGCCGAAATTTCACAATTTTTCCAGCAACCCCTTGCTGTCTTGACAGGTGTATGGTATGATACAGGACATACGTTCGTAACCTTAACGATCTGTTTTGGATAGAAAGGCAAGTTTTATGTCGAAGCTGAAAGAATTTTTGGTGCGGAAGGATATCGTCATCTCTCCGCAGCGTTACCTCATTGACGCGCTGGGCGCAATGGCACAGGGCCTGTTCGCCAGTCTGCTCATCGGCACCATCATCAAGACGGTGGGTCAGCAGACCGGTCTTGCACTGCTGGTGGATCTGGGCGGCTACGCTACGGCCATGAGCGGCCCCGCCATGGCCTGTGCTATCGGCTGGGCACTGCATTGCCCGCCGCTGGTGCTGTTCAGCCTGATCACCGTGGGCTACTCGGCCAATGCGCTGGGCGGTGCAGGCGGCCCGCTGGCTGTGCTCATCATTGCCATCGCGGCGGCAGAGCTGGGCAAGGCGGTAAGCAAGGAGACCAAGGTGGATATCCTTGTCACCCCGCTGGTGACCATCTTTGCGGGCGTCGGGCTTTCCATGCTCATCGCCGCCCCTATCGGTGCAGCCGCAAGTCAGGTGGGCACTCTTATTATGTGGGCCACCGAGCAGGCTCCGCTGGTCATGGGCATTCTGGTGTCGGTCATCGTGGGTGTGGCACTGACCCTGCCCATCTCCTCTGCCGCCATCTGCGCCGCTCTGGGTCTGACCGGCCTTGCAGGCGGTGCTGCCGTGGCAGGCTGCTGCGCCCAGATGGTGGGCTTTGCCGTGATGAGTTACAAGGAGAACGGGGTAGGCGGCCTTGTCAGTCAGGGGCTGGGCACCAGTATGCTGCAGATGGGCAACATCATCAAGAATCCCCGCATCTGGATCGCCCCCACGCTGGCCAGTGCCATCACCGGCCCGCTGGCTACCTGCCTGTTCCACTTTGAGATGAACGGCGCAGCGGTCTCCTCCGGCATGGGCACCTGCGGTCTGGTGGGGCAGATCGGCGTCTACACCGGCTGGGTCAGCGATATTGCCGCCGGTACCAAGGCTGCCATCACCCCCATGGACTGGGCTGCCATGGCGCTGCTGTGCTTTGTGCTGCCTGCCGTGCTCAGCGTAGTGTTCTGTGAGGTGGAGCGCAAGCTGGGCTGGATCAAAGACGGCGACTTGAAGCTGAACTAAATCGTTATAGTTAAACCACCGGAGCGTCTGCGGATGCTCCGGTGATTTTGTTTTGCGGGGGACGCCCTCTCAGTCTCGCATACGCTCGACAGCTCCCCCGAGGGGGGGCTTTGCCTGAGGGAGACCCGCAAAACCCCATGAAAAAATACACTCAAATTGCATAAAATACGAATATATTTAAAAATATCTGCATAAAGATACAGATTGAACCAAAAGAAAAGCGAAACAGGCGCTATGTTTGGCAGTTTTTAGCATTGACGGAAAACCCGCGCTGCGTATAATAAAAGCATCAACCGCAAACGAAAGACAGAGGATGCGAAGGGAAAGTACGCATCAGAGAACAAAAGTGTATTTTTATTAAAAGGAGCGCGTTTATCATGAAAAAGGAAAACATCAAAAAAGTCGTGCTGGCTTACTCCGGCGGTCTGGATACTTCCATCATCATTCCCTGGCTGAAGGAAAACTACAACAACTGCGAGGTCGTCGCTGTTTCCGGTGACGTGGGTCAGGGCACCGAGCTGGACGGTCTGGAAGAAAAGGCCAAGGCTACCGGCGCATCCAAGCTGTATGTGCTGGACCTGAAGAAGGACTTTGTGGAGAACTACATCTTCCCCACCCTGAAGTTCGGCGCTAAGTACGAGGACTACCTGCTGGGCACCAGCTTTGCACGTCCGTGCATCGCCAAGGCACTGGCTGATATCGCCATCAAGGAGGGTGCAGATGCCATCTGCCACGGCTGCACCGGCAAGGGCAACGATCAGGTGCGTTTTGAGCTGACCCTCAAGGCCCTGTGCCCGGATATGGCCATCATCGCTCCGTGGCGTGAGTGGGACATCGAGAGCCGTGACGAGGAGATCGACTACGCCGAGGCGCACAACATCCCCCTGAAGATCAACCGTGAGACCAACTACTCCAAGGACAAGAACCTGTGGCATCTGAGCCACGAGGGTCTGGATCTGGAGAACCCCGCCAACGAGCCCCAGTACAACAAGCCCGGCTTCCTGGAACTGGGCGTCAGCCCTGAGCAGGCACCCGATGTGCCCACCTATGTGACCATCCACTTTGAAAAGGGCATCCCCACCGCCGTGGACGGCAAGGAGATGGGCGCTGTGGAGCTGGTGGAGTACCTGAATAAGCTGGGCGGCGCAAACGGCATTGGTCTGCTGGACATCGTGGAGAACCGTCTGGTGGGCATGAAGAGCCGCGGCGTGTACGAGACCCCCGGCGGCGCCATCCTGTACAAGGCCATCGACGTGCTGGAGACCATTACGCTGGACAAGGAAAGCTCTCACTTCAAGGCACAGCTGGCACAGAAGTACGCCGACATCGTGTACAACGGCCAGTGGTTCACCCCGCTGCGCGAGGCACTGGATGCCTTTGCCGACAGTCTGGAAAAGACCGTGACCGGTGATGTGAAGCTGAAGCTCTACAAGGGCAACATGATCAACGCCGGTGTGACCTCTCCGTTCACCCTGTACGATGAGCAGACCGCTTCCTTCGGCGTCGATAAGGATTACGACCAGTCCGATGCCACCGGCTTCATCAACCTGTTCGGCCTGTCCATCAAGGAGCGCGCAAAGCTGTCCAAGAACTGGCCGGAGGTCAAGTAATCGCAACATTTTCGACTGCGTGTGTTTTCACACTTTCACACGCGGGTTCTCACACCGGCATCGTTGCCGGCGGCACCGCCGCAGGAGCGTTTTCCCCTGCGGCGGCTTTGCCGTTTTTATAAGGAGTTTATATTATGGCAGAACAACTCTGGAAGGGTCGGTTTTCCAAGGCGGTGGACAGCCGCGTCAACGACTTCAACTCCTCCATCCGCTTCGACCAGCGGATGATCGCGCAGGATATGCGCGGCAGCGGCGTCCATGCCGCCATGCTGGCACGGCAGGGCATCATCTCGGAGCAGGACTGTGCGGATATCCTCAGCGGGCTGGCTTCCATCGCGGACGACCTGTCCAGCGGTGCGCTGACCATTGATCCCGCCGCCGAGGACGTGCACACCTTTGTGGAGCAGACCCTGACCGCCCGTATCGGGGATGCGGGCAAGCGGCTGCACACCGGCCGCAGCCGCAACGATCAGGTGGCGCTGGATATCCGCCTGACTTTGCGGGATTACAGCAAGACTTTGCAGGCTTACATCGTGGAGTTGGTGCGGGTGCTGTGCAAAAAGGCGGCGGAGAACACCGCCTCCGTCATGCCCGGCTACACCCATTTGCAGCGTGCCCAGCCCATCACCTTCGGCCACGCGCTGATGGCCTACGCTTCCATGCTGCTGCGCGACCTTGACCGCTTTGCGGACGCCACCGCCCGCATGGACAGCCAGTGCCCGCTGGGCTCGGGTGCACTGGCAGGCACTACCTACCCGCTGGACCGGGATTTCACCGCCGAAAAGCTGGGCTTCGCCGCCCCCTGCGCCAACAGTCTGGACGGCGTGTCCGACCGTGATTTCTGCATCGAGCTGGCCAGCGCCATCTCCATCTGCATGATGCACCTGTCCCGTCTTTCGGAGGAAATCATCCTGTGGTGCAGCTGGGAGTTCAAGTTCATTGAGCTGGACGATGCCTTTACCACCGGCTCGTCTATTATGCCCCAGAAGAAGAACCCGGATGTCACGGAGCTGATCCGCGGCAAGACCGGCCGGGTGTACGGCGACCTGAACACCCTGCTGGTGATGATGAAGGGTCTGCCGCTGGCCTACAACAAGGATATGCAGGAGGACAAGGAAGCCATCTTTGATGCAGTGGACACCTTGGAACTCTGCCTCAAGACCATCACCCCCATGCTGGACACCATGAAGACTCTGCCCGCCAATATGCGCCGCGCCGCCGCAAAGGGCTTTATCAACGCCACCGACTGCGCCGACTACCTGACCAAGAAGGGAATGCCCTTCCGGGATGCCTACAAGCTGACCGGCTGCATGGTGTCGGACTGCATTGCCGCCGACAAAACGCTGGAAGAGCTGACCCTGACCCAGTTCCAGACCTACAGCCCGCTGTTCGGGGCCGATATCTATGATGCCATCGACCTTGTGCACTGCTGCGAGGGACGCACCAGCTACGGCGGCCCCAGCGCCGCCAGCGTAGAAAAGCAGATCGCGCTGGCAACGGCACGGCTGGACGCATGGGAGGAGGAAAACGCATGAAGGTAAAGGTATTTATTGATGGCTCTTCCGGTACCACCGGCCTGCGCATTGCCGACCGTCTGGCCGAACGGCCGGAGATCGAACTGCTGTCCATCTCTGCCGAAGGGCGCAAGGACGTGCACGAGCGGGCAAAGGTCATCAATTCTGCCGACCTTGCCTTCCTCTGCCTGCCGGATGCAGCTTCTAAAGAAGTCATGCCCCTGCTGCGCCCGGACGTGAAGGTGTTGGACACCTCCACCGCCTTCCGCACCGATGCCGCATGGGACTACGGCTTCCCGGAACTGAAGGGGCAGAAGGCAAAAATTCAGAACTCTTACCGCGTGGCAGTGCCCGGCTGCTATGCCAGCGGCTTTATCAGCATTGCCCGCCCGCTGGTGGAGCTGGGGCTGGTGCCGCAAAGCTACCCCTTCAGCTGCACCGGCATCTCCGGCTACTCCGGCGGCGGCAAAAAGATGATCGCGGACTACGAAAGCCCCGACCGCCCGGCGCACAGCAAGCTGGATGCGCCTAAGAGCTACGGCCTGAGCCTTGGCCACAAGCACCTGCCGGAGATGCAGAAGATTAGCGGCCTTGCGCACACGCCGATGTTCGTGCCGGTGGTGTGCGACTACTACTGCGGCATGCAGGTGCTGGTGCCGCTGGATCTTACTCTTGCGGGCACTACCGCCGAGGCCGTGGCTGCCGCCCTTGCGGATTACTACAAGGACGCCGCCACCGTCAAAGTGCACGGCCTGAACGAGCCGCTGCCGGAAAACGGTCTGTACTCCAACGCCATGGCGGGCACCGACCGCATGGAACTGTACCTGACCGTGAACGCCGCGGGAGATCAAATGATGCTGGTCTCGCTGTTTGATAATCTGGGCAAGGGCTCCTCCGGTGCCGCTGTCCAGTGCATGAACCTGATGCTGGGTCTGGAAGAGACGAAGGGCTTGGAATAACAATACACCCTCATCCGTCATTGCTGGCGCAATGACACCTTCCCCCGTCTGGGGGAAGGCTTTATAAGAGGGTGCTGATGAAAAAGAATCAGCGTACCCGGCAGAAGTAAAAGGCTTCCCCCGGCCGGGGGAAGCTGTCACCGAAGGTGACTGATGAGGG
>CDZG01012138.1_pt1 | contig 10960 bp, 4 predicted proteins | sample 557741 | NCBI WGS metagenome assembly CDZG01 (sample SAMEA3182086, study PRJEB8094) | gut metagenome | biome: human; feature: gut; material: Stool; isolation source: human stools | place: Canada | collected 2013-01-21
CCCGTATACATCCTGCGAGAAAGGTACAAATGAATGTCATAATAAAATGCTGCGCAGATTCATTCCAAAGGGCAATCCTATCAGTTCTTATACAGCCGAAGATATTTGCTATTTTGCCGATTGTATAAACGGATTACCGAGGAAAATTCTCAGATACCGCACCCCAGAAGAGCTGTTTGAGCAGGAATTAGATAAAATTTACGCCGCCTAATGTCGCGCCACTGTGGATTTCCTCCGTTCGTGGCTACGCCCCCTCTCTTCGTAAATCCACAGTCTTCTACCATAAAGTCACTGCTATTTTAATTTTGTTTCAACTTGCTATTGCAATTTGCGTTTTTTATATTTTTTATGATTTGTATAAATATCATATGCAAAACGACTAATCGATATTTTATAACAATGCTTAAGGTTATAAACGAACGGTTTGACCCGGCTTAATATCTGTTTTTCCGATTTTGGGAATCCAAACAAAAACAGTTTTATCAGTAGGGATTATAAATCATCTTGCCGTCAACGCTCTTTTTAAGCATTTTAAAAGCTTTTATATAATCAATTATTTCGATTTAAAGTCGGAAAAAGTAATTTTATTTCCATTTTGACCACCCCATATAATACAGTAATGCCTTGTATTAAAATTTTTATTCGCTATATGTATAACTGCCGCTGCCAAACTTCACTGTATTTCCGTTCTGCAAATAAAGGTGAGCTGTTGTACCGCAGGGAACCGTTATTTCATAAAATATCTTATTATCGGTTTTTTCTGCCATAAAGGAAATTAAACCGTAATTTGTATCAATTTTGGCCTTGATTAGCCATGGATCTTGTGGGAAATAGGGAGAAATTGCAAAAGCTTTGTAACCCGGTTCTATCTTTTTTATTCCTGCAAGTCCCTCATAAAACCAACGGTTTATACTCCCCATAAGAAAAGGATGATTTCTTGAACCCCATTCGTTAAACTTCAAAAATTCAAAGGCTGTCGTCGCATCATATTTAAGTATCCAGTTTAGAAAAGTTCCCTCATCATCCTGCTTGCATAATTTATAAATTATATCGTTGCGTCCGTATCTTTCCAAAGCGGCAATCATCTGAAAAATACCGAGACATCCGCAAGTGAAATGATAGTTCTCAGACTTTATACTGTCTATCAGCAGTTCAAAAGCCTGTTTCTCTTTTAAATCATCGGTCAACTCAAGCGATATAATATGAGCCAGATCGTTTTGATAGTTATTGCTGAATTTATTATCTTTGATATATTTTATGTTTAATGCCTTTTGCGTTTCGGATAGCAGTTTTTCGTATTTTTCACAGTTCTTACCCAGAACTGTACAAACACTTATGAAATCCCTTAAGCAGGCACAGTAGTAAATAGTACCAAGCCAATCCTTATCCATACGGTCCCTTGCAGTGTGGTCATTCCACATAATGCCGCCTGTTACTATCCCTTCTTCATTACAAAGGGTGGTAATAAAATCAATCCATTTTGACATAACGGGGTACATCTGCAATAAAATATCCTTATCCCCGTAAGCCTTATATACCATCAGCGGAACCGCAATACAGGCGTAGCTCCATGCAATATCCACATTACCTGTTATTATAGGGTTTTGGAACGGAGTGATATAAGGAACATTTCCGCTTTCCTCCTGATCGTCTGCAATTGATTTGCACCAGCTTTCAAAGAAAGTCAAGAGATCGAAGTTTATACATTCTGATTCACATACAACAAACGCATCCCCGAGCCAGCCGTGTCTTTCCCTTGTCGGGCAGTCTGTGGGAATTGATGCCAAATTCATCTGCTGAGATTTTTTACTTATTTTGTAAAGCTTGTTAATATCCTCATCAGAACAGTAAAACTCACTTTCTTTAAGCACAGTACTGTGAACAACCAAAGCTGTTATATCTTCTTTTTCTATTTTACCGTTATAGTTGTATATATCAACATATCTGAAGCCGTGATTTGCAAAACGCGGTTCAAAAATTTCGGTTTGACAACCCTTTGGTATATAAGAATCGCAGTGCGGAGAATTTTCTCCCCTTTGATAGTTTGTTGTAGAACAGGCAGAAATCTCCCCGTTCTCATATACAGCCTCACTGTAAAGAACCGAAATGCGGCGTCCGACTTTCGCATTTCTAATATTCAGACGAATATGCCCGTTTACATTTTCGCCAAAATCGACAACATAGTGCCGATAACCTTTTGGTGTGATACTTATCGGTTTAAGCTCATATATTACCTCAGTAGTAACTGTTTGTTCTTCAAGAGAAGACACACTATCGGTAAAGATAGGACTCTGCCAATTACTGACATCATAGTTTGGCAGATCAAAGCCTGTATACTCTTTCAGAGCATTGTACTCTTCTGTTTTTCCGCCCTGATCTTCAACACCTGTCTCCCACAGCTTATATGGTCCGCCGCCGTTTATTTTAAAATCAGCAGTCAAATCAGTAAAAACCGTTTCCCCGCCCTGATACACGATTTTAATAAAAGCACTGTACGCCAACGAAAGAAAAACCGCTCCAAAAACATTTTCTCCCTGCTTTAGCATATTGCTAACATCATATGCTCTGTATACTGCACGGTTCTTTTTTTCCGAAATTTGACCGGGTGTTACAATATCCTTGCCTATTTTTTGACCATTAAGGGTTATATACACATCGTTTACGCTGAATGTTAAATTGCCGAAAGCACCGGTTGTGGAAGCAGAATACAAAACCGCAGAAAGAATTTTTTTATCAGGCATTGTATGAAAAGCCGCTCTTGCATGAACCGGAGAAAAAGTACCCAGCGGGTCATATCCGCCCCTTATGCCTTCTTTTTCGACATCACTGTAATTTCTGATTCTTGCGGTAACCCACTTTGCTTTCCAATCGCTTAGACTAAAAGCACCGGTAGAAAATGGTGCACATTTGGATGTTGCCTCTGTTTCACTTTCATTAAGTACGGTTACACGCCAGATATAGTCATGATAAGGTTCAAGGTGTAAATTTTCGCATCTTACACCGAATGATTTCTCTGAAAAAACCTTTCCGCTATCATAAAAATATATGCCTGAGTCCATATTTTTCGCAGTATCGGCAATAATAATTCTGTACGCTGCTTGCCTATAATTATTTTCTGCAGATTTGGCTTTCCACGAAAAACGAGGAGAAGCGGTACCTAAACCCAAAGGCTTTGTTCTGTACTCACATTTTAAATCTTCTATTACGGTTTGTGTCACATCAATCTTCCTTCTGCACGATTTATATGCCTGATTAGCATAGCTTTAAAAACAGCTGAATCTTAATTTGAACTATTCAAATATACCCATTCTTCCTTTCGGAATTGTTGTAGCAAATTAATTCTACCACAGGTTCGTCACTATGGACCTATTTTTTTATTTTATTTCAACTTCATTTTACAACGCGCGCCTTTTTTTAAAATAGCTATGCTGCGCGGTTATTTTGCTTTAAAAACAGTTTTCACTCCGTTTTCCTCATAAAACAGGTCTATACCGATGCTGTTTTCTTCAAAACAATCACCCACGGTCTTTGCCGTCGTAATATATTCGCAAATTGAACGGTTTGTTGCATACCATATATCGCTCTTACCGGAAAGCTTTTCGCAAAGCGCCTCCATATCAGCCCAGCGGTCAGTGTCGCTTTTATCAAGCTCATAGGAATGTCCCCAAATATAAAAAAGCTTTAAATCCTTGCCGCCGTCACTCAAAAATTCATCGGTAAGTCGGTTTATTTCGGGGTCGTGATCGTGGCAGGTGGGGTGCCATTCCAAAAAATCCGCAGGCAGGTCAAAGCGGTGGGTATCATTTACCGTTCTTGCATAAATAATTCCCAGACTTTTAAGCTGCTTAACGGTTTCGGCATTATATTCACCGTAGGGGTAGGCAAATCCCGTGGCTTTTATTCCGCAAAGCTCGCCTATTTTTTTGCAGTCATCTGATATTTCCCGCTCAAAGGAGGTATATTCCTCTTTCGGCAAGGAAATATGATTGACAGTGTGCGAGGCAAGCTCAAAGCCGCTGTAAAGCGCCTTTATCTCGCTTTCATCAACACAACTGTGGTTAAGAATTTCATGCTGATATTTTAAGCTGCCGGGCTTACCGAATAAGCCGGTGTTGATATTAAAGGTTGCCTTAATACCGTATTTACGAAAAATTTTTACAAGCCTTCTGTCCTGCGTTGTGTTATCGTCATAGCTAAAGGTCAGGGCTTTCGACTTAAAGCCGGGGAATAATAATTTTTTCATAGCAGTCCCCGCTCTTTATTCGCTGTATATATTAAGCTCTGCCGGCTTTATCGCCGCCCACATATTCTGCTTCCAAAGCATTTCGGCGGTTATTTTTATCTTGCCGGGGTTTGTTGTTGATTTTATAAGCACTGTTGCAATTCCCGCCTCGGCGCATATGGGGTTGGCTCCTATGCTGCTGTCCCCCACGATACTCCCTTCACCCGCCACAGTGAATTTTATCGGGTGATTATCGCAAGAAAGCGGCACCACTGTGCCGTCGTTATCAATTAAGGAGCACCGCACCGCCACTATATCAGAGCCGTCCGCTTTAAGCGATATACCCTCGTAATCGGCAACCAGCATAAGTCTTGTTGCTATGCCCGGGGCTTTAACGCTTTTTTCCGCAACCGTTTCGCCGTTTACCAAAGCCTCAGCCCGCAAAACAGAGCGGTTGCGCCCCTTATATTTCCGCTTGACATCCCGAAAGGTAAAGGGCGGGTGGCTTACCCTCACATCATCTGGGAATTGCTCGCCTATAAGCGTGCCGTCAATATAAAGCCTTACCTTTTCGGCGTTTGAGTACACCGTCACGTCGGGCGGGCTCATTTCCGTCCACCAGCTTGCAATGTAAAGCACATCGCCCGCCTTTCCCCTATCCTGCTGGCTCTGCATAAAATAATACGAGAATTTGGGTATTCTGAAAAGGTCTAAATGCCCGCCCCAGCAGGGGTTTATGTGATAACCGCGGTTATGCGAAATTCCCGGCCATACGCCATAGCCGCAAAGCCGACTGTTATTAACCACATCAATATATTGATTGTTATTCTCGGTAAAGGCGTCAAATTCGTGCAGCATACGCTTTACCGCCTCGGTCATGGGAAAGTCTCCCCAGCCGCGCGGAGCGCGCCATACTGCGTTTTGGTCGCAGAAATTATCGGGATTATCGCCATATTCCCTTACCCACATAGGGCGCGGAACAGTATCGTTTCGCTCAATAAGACCGTATTTTTCCATTCCGCTGCCGAGCATTCCGGGGTCGTATTCGCAATATGCTATATCGGTAGGACCGTAATCCGACGCGGTATAGCACGGAGAATATGGAAATTCCTCGTGCACCGTATCATGAAACGCCTTTTGAATTTCAAAGCTCATTTGCGATTCGTTTAAAACGGGTTCCCAAAACAAAACAGCCGGATTGTTGCGCTGCCACCTTACAATATCCCGCATATTCTGAACCGCCCGTTCTAAAAACAGACCAGTGCTGCAAAACTGCCAGCCGGGGTTGCAGGCTATTACCGTCATTCCGAGACGGTTGCAGACGCTTAAAAAATCAGTGCCGAAGGGATAATGCGAGCGTATATTATCAAATCCCGCTTTTTTCAGCTTTATTATATCGCGCTCCAAAAGGCTTGTGGGAACGGCGTTGCCTATATACGGCCAGGTTTGGTGGTAGTTGGCACCGTTAAATCTTCTCGGCTTGCCGTTGAATATAACGCCGTCGTTAACAGAAAAAATATAATCCCGTATTCCTATTTCGGTATTATCGGAGTAAACCTGCTCATCATTTATAAGCAGTGAAGCTTCAAGCGTATAAAGCAACGGGCTTTCAGGGCTCCAAAGGCTCGGGCTGCATACCTTAAGCTCTGTTTCAATATACTCGCAGCAGCCCGTGCTTAAGCGGCTGTTCAGCTTACTTTCGGCAGCCTTTTGTCCGTCAGGTGAAATAAGAGTAATAGCAGCGCTGTAACTTTTCGTTTCGGGGTACTCGTTTTTTATGTGCGCCCTTATATGAACGGCGGCACTGCTTTCGGAAACGTCTGTATACCAAACAAAAATTCCGCCGCGGGCAACCTCGTTTGCAAGAATAGGATCGGTTATGTATAACGGCTCGCAAACGGTTAGGGTCACGCTTCTGTAAAGCCCGCCGTCATAAGAAAAATCAAGTCCGTCCTGCGGCTTTCCCGGGGGTATGAGCGGGTCGTCGGAATTATCAAGCGTTATGGCTATTTCGTTTTCCTCGCCGTAATTTACATTATCGGTTATATCGGTAATAAAGGGCGTGTATCCGCAGAAGTGGCGGCTCACTTCATTGCCGTTAATATAAAGCGCCGATTTACCCATAGCCCCTTCAAATCTCAAAAACAGCTTTTGGCCCTTGTATTCGTGCGGCACAAAAATGCTTTTTAAATATTTGCAGACCCCCTGAAAATTCCTGCAGCCGCTTGAATTTGCCGGAGTCAGCTTTACGCTGTGCGGCAGACACACATACTCCGGCGCAGTCATTCCGTTTTCTTCTGCTCTTGAAAACAGCCAATTTTTATTTAAAAGTATAACCCTTTTCTCCATAATCATTCCCCTTGAGAATTTAATGCTTACAGTAAAATAGGCAGAGAGGCGTCAACCCTCGGCATTTCCTTAAGATATTTTTTCAGCATTTCCGGCTTAAAGCCGTTATTTTCTATTATTTCCTTATAAAAATATGCGCTGGGCTTAGGCGTGCGCTTAAAGCCGTGTTCGCGATCAACGTCAACCAAGCCGAATCTTGGAATATATGTCCACCACTCGTAATTGTCAAGCAAAGACCAATACAGATAACCCCTTACGTCCACACCGTCCTTTATTGCCTCGCTTAAAGCACAAAGGTATTCTACAAGATATACTATTCTGAAATCATCGTCATAGCATGAGCAACCGTTTTCGGTAATGTAAACCGGCTTATCCTTAAGTCTGCTTAAATTATGATAGACACATTCCGGATAAAATTCATCAAGATAAAAATTCATCGGCAACATTCTGGTTTCGGTAAAGGGGTAACGCTTAGAAGATAAATCCGCCTTGCGTGCGTCTACCATTTCCCTTGTATAAAAGTTTATCGACCAATAATCTACCGTGTCCTTAATTTCCTTATCGAATATTCCGTCCTTACCGGGCAACACAAGCTCGCCTGTGCGCATTGCGTGGAAGAAAAATTCGTGATTTATTACATCCATATAATGCTGCATTGCAAGGTCAAAGGCGTCGTTCTGTCTTTTGCCGCAGAACTGAACGAGCGCGTGCGCCGAGCTTACGGGCTTGTTTGAGAACTGCTTAATTAAATGATATCCCCTTGCGTGGTATATAACGCTGTTGAATTTGTGGGTCAGGCGCTCCTCGCTTCGACCCAAATTAAACTCATTTATAACATTCCAAAAATCAACATAGGGACTGATTTTCGGAAGTATGTAATTCAAGTATCGCTCAAAATATTTAAGATTTTCAAGGTTTTGAAAATCACCCTTATCCGCAAACCATTTAGGCACCGAAAAATGCACAAGCGTTACAAAGGTCTTTATCCCCTTTTCCTTTAAAAGCGCAAGCTCTCTTACATAATGGTCGGTGGCTTCTTTATTAAATTCGCCCTCGTGCGGCTCAATTCTCGCCCATTCAACCCCCATACGGAACGCCTGATGACCGAGCTTACCTAAAAGCTCAATGTCCTCCTCGACCATATTGTAATGATTGCAGGCAGTGCCCGACGCCTCGCCGTTCCAGCCTTTTTTAAGACTTTCCAGCTCATTATACCAGTTGTTGGAATAAATGTTATTTCCTTCTATCTGGTGGGCGGCGGTTGCGCTCCCCCACAAAAAGTCCTTCGGAAAGTCAAATGTTTTAATACTAAATACATCTGTCATTTCGCTTTTGCCTCCATTTTTTATGAATAGTTACTCGGTATACTCGCCCGTATCCCTAAAGGCGATATAATAGGCTTTTCCGTCGCCGTATTTATTTACGGTCGCGGCAGGCATACCCTTATAGTAATCGCTGTCATAGGTCGCTAATACCTCCGCCTTATCGGCGTGAATAAATTGTTTCCGTTTCAGGATTCTGATAAAGCCTAATCCAATCTATCTGATATTCCGCAGGCAGCACAGTATCTGAAGTAATTCCTGAAGGATAGTCCAACCAATCCATATCCCAGAGATATGGATGCATGCCCAATATTAAATACTGCGGATCGTGAAAAACAGGCTCATCTTCATATCCCCATTTATTTAATATTTCATCGAATGTGTATTCGCAGTATACGTATCCGTCAACCGAAAACTTATATCCCGTTTCGGTCCATTCAAATCCGTATATGTGATACTCGTCGCTTAAATTTGATGAATCGTTAAAGGTATAATGCGTTCTTACAAAGGGGGATCCCATATCCGCATGAATATCTCCATCCCAAATATGCAAATTAGGATGTATTGTATCGTTGCTTGCGAAGGTCTCAAAAATATCAACCTCCACCATACCCGAAGCTGTTTGATACGCTGTATCTCCCTTTGCCCAAAAAGATGCAGCTAAGCCTCTTTCCATAGGAATTTTAGCTCTCATTTCAACATATCCGTATTTGAATTGCATCGTATGCTGTGTCGTAACGTGATAAGGCGCAATATATCCGCTGTCGCTTCTGTTTACTGCAAGAGAAAGCGATCCCTTTGATACGGATATGCTTTTTTCGCTGTTATCCAGTGTAAGTCCTGCAACAGTATCCGATAAATTTATAGTGCCCCATTTATCGGGATCAAGCTCATAAGACTTAAATTCATCCGACCAAACAAGAACTCTGTCGCCCTTTTGCTGTAATGCAGCTTCAGATCCGAGAAGCATTTGCTTCATCTCCGTCAATTCAACAGCAGGTTCTATAATTCTATCGCCGTTTATATCCGCCGCCCATGTGTATTCCGTCGCTCCTGAAGACATTTCTTTCAGTCTGACAAGATCAAGCACATTTACGGAATTATCATCGTTTATATCACCTGCAATATGATTTTCAAGGTCTTCATATTCATCGGTTACCGGCTTTGCTTCCCATATTGCGTATACCATGTTCAAGTTCTTTAAAAGTAAGGTGTCCGCGCCTACTGTTTCCGAATTCTTTTCCAAAGAAAAGCCTTTGAAAATATAACCCGAGCGTACAGGTTCTTTTAAATCACCTAAAACAGAAGCATCGTCGTATGATAAATAAGCGTCTCTGCCATCATAATTATCAACGAATAAAGACGTATTCTGCGAATAAATATTAACTTCGTCAATATAAAAATCAAATTCACACTCTGAATAAATCCTGTAGCTCGGATCTGAATCCCAAGCCTTTTTCGGTGCCACGGCTAGCAAAAGGCTTCCTTCGCCCGCGTTTTCGGGAATATTAATATAAAAAGTTTCTTCAACCCATCCATCGGTATTTGATCCCAGCTTTTTAAGCAAAACAGATCCGTTCATATTGACGGGATCAAAAGCACTGCCTGTATAATTCCCCGCAATCAGATCCGCTTTTCCGACACCTAAAAATATCGATATGTTTTTGCTATCGCTTTTAGGCGTATAATTTTCAAGCTTGTAACGAAGCTGAACTGCGTATTTTCCTCCCGGCTTTAACTTTATTGTTTCGGAATCGCTGTTCAGATGAGCTCCTGTTGAATTAAGCTTCATGATGTAATTTATGCCTTGCTCGCTATAATCCGCTAATTTTTTGGAAAAATGCAGATAATCCGAGTTATCTATGCTCCAGGTTGTTGTCGTTCCGTTTGCCCAGGAAGACGGATATGTCCAAAAATCTCCTTCCTCGTGAGGATTATAATTTTCAAAGCCAATATGATACAGCGGTTCCAAACCGCCTGTCGTTTCATTATCTACATAAGAATCAATTTGAACATCATCAATATATAAGTCATATGACGTCCAATTATACGGTGTGTATTCAGCATTGCTATAGTCCGTGTTCGGTGTTGAAGCGATACCTAACAGTAAGCTTCCGTATCCCGCATCAACAGGAATGGTTATAAGGTAGGTTCTTTCAACCCAGCCCGATGTGTTAGCTGTTATTCTGTCAAAGACAACAGCCCCGTTAACAACATTGCGCCAAGCGTCTGAGTTTAAATCTGTATAATTATTACGCAAAAGGTCATCGGTTGCCGTTCCCAGATAAAGCATTACATTAGAGTTGTTTCCGTCCGGCACATAGTTTTCAAGCTTATAGCGCATTTTAACCGTATATTTTTCACCCGGAACAAGCTTGATTGTATCGGTGCTGCTGTTTGTACAAGCTCCGATTTCATTTAATTCCATATAATAATAAAATGGTTGATCATTCCATAACGCATTCCAATCGTTTTTATCCGCAGCCTTTGAAAAATGCAAGTAATCCTGATTTTCTATACTCCATTTGACACTTCCGTCATCCGCCCAAGCCCAAGAGGTCGGATTATTCCAATAGTCTCCTTCGGTCGGTGCGAACTTCTCAAAGCCTATATGATAGCTTTTGACCGAATCAATGCTTACAGAATCAATAAGCAGCTCAAAGCAGGAATATGTATAAGCTGAGAAGGTTGATCCGTCTCCCGTATTCGATATCGGGGTTATTCCCAAAAGCAAGCCGCCTTCTCCTGCGTCCTCGGGAACGGTTATTTTATAAGTCTTATTTACCCAGCCTTCAGTTGAAGCCGAAAAACGGTCAAGGAGCATACCGCCGTTAATAGTGCAGCTCCAGTTACCGTCTGCCGTAGTTACATTATCCGACAGCTTATCTGAGGTTCCAACTCCCAAATACAAGCCAATATCTTCATTAGCATTTTTATTTGTAAGATTAAGGTTCAGTCTTACGCTTACATTATAGGTTGCTCCCGGAACAAGTTTAAAAGTACCGGCGTCAGTATTGAGATTAGCTCCCGTTTCATTCAGCTTCATAATATTATAAAAAGCCCAATC
>CDZG01025656.1_pt1 | contig 10949 bp, 9 predicted proteins | sample 557741 | NCBI WGS metagenome assembly CDZG01 (sample SAMEA3182086, study PRJEB8094) | gut metagenome | biome: human; feature: gut; material: Stool; isolation source: human stools | place: Canada | collected 2013-01-21
ATACTGTTCGTAGCCATCCCGCTCATCGTCAGCAGCGTCATGGCGAAAAAAAGAACCGCTGCGAGTGCAGGGACGAAAGGCTCCGGAACGGGCAAGTAATCCCTCTCCAATTCGACAAGAAGGCACGGACTTTTCACAGCTCCGTGCCTTTTTTCTCTTACAATCAAACCGTCCGCCGCCTTCTCCGAAAGGCGGCGGACGGTCGTTTCCGGACACACCGAAACGGACGGCCGAACGCGACCGTACCGACAGACAATCGTTAAAGATAACGACAAAAATCCACAATTACAACACATCCGAAACTTGTTTGTTCAATTTATATTCCATAATTTTATTTACACAATAAACGTGTATGCTCGGAGTCGAAACACGACTGCTGCACATTCCGTAACATGCGGCAGAAAACCTGCCCATCCGGAGATTCAGAACTGTATCGGCCTATCGTTCCATTCCGGATGCAGCGGCTGTTCCGGCGGATACATATCCGCCGGACAGTATTTTAAGGCAGTACGGCAAAGCCCTGAATACGGAAACGGGACCGTTCACCATCCGTCTACCGTTACAGGGGAAGCTCGGAGAAAGACATTCATACGGAAAGGTAGGAGCGGCATGCGGGAATGACGCCAAAAAAAACTAATTTTGCATGCAACGGAATTCCTCCGGAATGCATCATGCATATATCCGGATGAAGACGACTTTCCCGGCTTTACGATAATTTTACCAAAGCGAACCGCTGACGATGGACAGATTTCTCCGCATCCTCTTCACAACCTGCATGCTACTACTGCCGGCAGCCGGAGTGTCCATGCCGGCGGATGGAATACGCGGCGGGAATGCCGAGACAGGAAAAGCATGTGCATTGCAGTCCGTTACACCGTCAGACGAGCCCTCCTCCGGCGAAGAACAGGAGCGCCGGAAAGTAGGCCTCGTACTCAGCGGAGGAGGGGCCAAAGGCGTCGCGCACATCGGCGTCATCAAAGTGCTGGAAGAGGCGGGAATCCCCATCGACTACATCGCGGGGACAAGCATGGGTGCCATCATCGGCGGCCTCTATTCGATAGGCTGGTCCACGCAGGAGCTCGATTCGCTGGTCAGGAACCAGGATTGGATGGCACTGTTGAGCGACAAGATACCCCGACGCGACAAACTGCTCTCGGAGAAGGAGATAACCGACATGTACATCCTCTCCGTCCCGCTCTCGCTGGACAAGAAGTTCTCCATACCCTCCGGCGTGCTGGCCGGACAGAGCGTCCTCAACCTGCTCAACGAGATGACGCTCGGCTATCACGACGACGACCTCGATTTCGATTCGCTGCCCATCCCCTTCGCATGCGTGGCCTACGACATGGTGAAAGGCGAGGAGCAGGTCTACCGCCACGGCAACCTGCCGCTGGCCATCCGGGCGAGCATGTCCATTCCGGGGGCGTTCGCACCGGTCATACGCGACAGTATGGTGCTGGTGGACGGCGGTATATACAATAATTTTCCGGTAGACGTCGCCCGCGACATGGGAGCCGACATCATCATAGGCGTAGACCTCGCTGCAGGCCCTCACGACATGGAGGGACTCACCTCCATGATGGGACTCATCGACCAGATAACCACCTTCCTCGGCCGGGACGAATACACGAAGAACCTGCAGGACGTAGATCTTTACCTCAAACCCGACATCAAACCGTACAATTCGGGCAGTTTCAACCCCGAAGCGGTGGACAGTCTGCTGGTACGCGGCGAGCGGTGCGCACGGCAGAACTGGGATAAAATCGTGGCCCTGCAGGACAGCATCTACACCGGCAACACCTACATGATACGTAAGGAGCGCATCCTCGCCAGCGACACCGATTCCGTCCGGATAGGCAACATCGAATTCGTGGGGCTGACACGCAACGAGGAGACGTTCCTCCGCCCCTCTTTCGGCATTGACGAACAGACGGTGATAACGAAGGGGCATCTCAACGACGCCATCACGAAACTCAGAGGGTCGGGAGCCTTCTCCTATGTCACCTATACGCTCGAAAGCAGACCCCCCTATACGCTCACCGTCTCCGTGGACGAGAAACAGGAGGCGATGATAAACGTAGGCTTCCGGTTCGACACGGAGGAGATGGCGAGCATCCTTCTCAACACCACCCTTACCCTGCGCGGACTGCAGGGGCCACGGCTCGGTCTGACTGTCAGACTCAACGAAAATCCCTACATCAAGCTCGATTTCCGCTCCAGCAATATCCTGATGGGCCGGCTCAGCCTGTCGTACATGTACAAAAGCAACAACTACCGGCTCTACCGCAACGGCAGGGGCATCAACAACATCACCTTCGGCCAAAACCGCGTCGAACTCTTCTTCTCACCCGCCAACCCCATCGTCTTCAATCCCAAGGTAGGAGTCAGCTACGAACATTTCAACTACAACTCGTTCCTTTTCGCCTCGGACGACGACCGCATCGCCGTGAAACCCGAAGGGTTCGTCAATTATTACCTGACGGGCAACCTCGAAACGCTGAACGACCACTACTTTCCCACGCGGGGCGTATCGGTCTACGCAAAAGCGGCTCTCCATACCGACAACGGCTACGGTTACAACAAAGGAACGCCGTTCGCATCCGTATCGTACAGTTTCCGCTGGGCGCTGTCGGCCACCGACCGTCTGACGTTCATCCCCTCGCTGTACGGGCGCACGCTCATCGGCAACGAAGTGGCCTACTCCTACTACAACTACATAGGCGGAGAGGTGGCCGGCCGCTACATGGAACAGCAGATTCCCTTCGTCGGCATCAACCACATGGAAACGGCCAACCGGTCGGTACTCACGGTGAACCTCGAAGCCCGCATGCGGCTCTTCGCACGCCACTATATATCCCTGAAAGGGGCATACGGCATACAGAACGAGAACTTTTTCAAGATGTTCACCGAAAGCCGCAACCTGTTCGGAATAGGGCTGAAATACGCCTATAACTCACCCATCGGCCCCATCTCGATTCTCTTCGACGTCTCCAACATCGATAAATCGCTCGGCGTCTATTTCAGTCTGGGGAAAACCTTCTGACGGCAGCCGCCTGCGGCCGCTAACCCGGATAAAAGACCTTCATTTGCGGGTACAAGATATATGTCGTACCTTTGGGCGCCGTGGGTAAAGAGAGGATAAAATACATAGCGGCGCTGCTGCTGTCGCTGACGGTGTGGTATCAATGCTGTACCACCCTCTTCAGCCATACCCATACGATAGGCAGTTACCGCATCACCCACTCGCATCCCTACACGGGCACTTCCGACAATCCGTGCCATTCGCACACGGCGGCCCAATTTCTGACCATCGCCCTGCTGTCGGCTTTCACGGCACTCGCCGCCATGCTGGCCGGAGCGGCGGCCGCCGCTCCGGAAAACGGGCAGGCTGCTACGCCACCTCCTTCCCTGCGGCACCACGGCCCCGCATACTCGGGCGGTATCGCTCCGAGGCCTTCCAGTATCGGCCTGACTTCCGAACCTTTCCTCATCAAGATTCTCCGTTCCGCATGGCCCCATGCAGAGCGGACTACCGATACCATATATAAACGAAACACATAATTCATGAAAAAGATATTTCCCGGACTGCTTCTCTCCCTCCTCTTCCCGGCCATGCTCGCCGCGGAAAACACCGAAGAAAGTCCCCGCAAACCGCTCAGCGACGCCAATATTACAGGACACGTACAGGACGCCGCCACCGGCGAACACCTTCCCTATATCACCGTCGTCGTCAAAGGCACCACCATCGGGACGGCGACCGACGGAACGGGACACTATTTCCTGAAGAACCTGCCCGCAGGCGAATTTGTCCTCGAAGCATCGATGCTCGGCTACGGAACGGTAGAAAAGAAGGTTACGACCACGAGCGGCAAGACCATCGAGGTCAACTTCGTACTAACGGAGGACTCCGAACGCATGGATGAAATCGTGGTCACGGCCAACCGGAACGAAACCAACAAAAAAGAGAGCTCCACCATCGTGAACATCACATCGGGCAAGCTCTTCTCGGCCGTCGGTTCCTCGACACTCTCCGAATCCATGAACTTCACGCCGGGCCTCCGCATAGAGAACAACTGCGGCAACTGCGCCGTCACGCAGCTCCGCATCAACGGACTCGAAGGCCACTATTCACAGATACTGCTCGACAGCCGCCCGATATTCAGTTCGCTGGCCACGGTCTACGGCCTCGACCAGCTTCCCGTCTCCATGATAGAGCGGGTGGAGGTGGTACGCGGGGGCGGCTCGGCCCTCTACGGAGCCAACGCCATCGGCGGCGTCGTAAACATCATCACCAAGGAGCCCCTCTACAACACCCTGAACGTCTCCAACATCACGAATGTCTTCGGCAACGGCAAACTCGACATCAACACTTCCATCGGAGGCGCATTCGTCTCCGACGACCACAAAGCCGGCATGTATATCTTCGGCATGGTGAAGGAACGCTCGCCTTACGACCATAACGGCGACAACTTTTCGGACGTTCCCGGCATCAAGTCGGAAACGGTAGGCTTCCGGGGTTATTACCGCACCGGCCTCCGCTCCAAACTCACAGCCGAATACCACCACATCCACGAGTTCAGACGAGGCGGCGAAATGGTCGGAGAGGACGGCCAGGAGATGTTCGACCGGCCTCCGCACGAGGCGGTCATCGCCGAACAGCTCAACAATACGATAGACGGCGGAGGCCTGCGATTCGACATCTTCTCGCCCGACACGCGCCACAAAGGGGCCCTCTATACCTCCGCCCAGAATATCGCCCGCCAGACCTATTTCGGAACAGAGAGGCAGCTCGACTCCTACGGAGCCACCCACGACCGGACGTTCGTCGCGGGCGGACAGTACACCTACGACATGGACCGCCTGCTCTTCATGCCCGCCCAACTGACCGCAGGTGTGGAGTACAACTACAACCACCTCACCGACCGGTACCTCGGTCTGGGCAGGGAGATGGACCAGGTGACGCACATCGTCGGGGGCTTCCTCCAGAACGAGTGGCGCACGGAGAAGTTCAGCCTGCTCATCGGCGGACGGCTCGACAAACACAACCTGATGGACAAGGCGGTATTCAGTCCGCGGGCCAATATCCGGTACAGTCCTACCGAATCGGTAGGGCTGCGTGCCAGCTATTCGAGCGGCTTCCGCGCACCGCAGGCCTACGACGAAGACCTGCACGTGGATGCCGTGGGAGGCGCCCTCAAACTGATTGTCCTCGCACCGGACCTGAAACCGGAGTATTCCAACAGTTTCAGCCTGTCGGCCGACCTCTACCACAACTTCGGACGGGTACAGACCAACCTGCTCATCGAAGGATTCTATACCAAACTCGACGACGTCTTCACCCTCGTCCAGATAGGCGAGGATGCGGACGGCAACTTCATCATGGAGCGCCGCAACGCTTCGGGAGCTACCGTCAAGGGATTCAATTTCGAGGGCAAGATAGGGATACCCAATCTGTTCGAACTCCAATTGGGATACACCCTGCAGAGCAGCCTGTACGACCGGCCCTTCGAGTGGGCCGAAAACTCCGACCTGCCCGCACAGCGCAAAATGTTCCGTACCCCGGACAGCTACGGTTACTTCACCTCCACCTGGAACATCGCCCCCCGGTTCCGCGCTTCGCTGTTCGGAACCTATACGGGCACCATGCTCGTCCAACACACGTTCTACAACGCCCAAACCGACAGCACGCAGGATGCGGAGACGCTGACGCCCGATTTTTTCGACATGGGCCTCAAACTCGCCTACACTTTCCGGCTCTCGACGAGCGTGAACCTCGAACTGAGTGCGGGCGTCAAAAACATCTTCAACAGCTACCAGAAAGACCTCGACTTCGGGCCGCTGAAAGATGCAGGCTACGTCTACGGCCCCGCGCTGCCCCGCATGTTCTTCGCAGGACTCAAACTGACCATGTAACAAAGATAAGGAAAGACTGTACGAATGAAACGGACATCCGGCATCATCCTCTCCCTTCTGCTCTTCCTCTCCCTGTCCCTGCCGGCACAGGAGAGGGACCGGACCGAATTGGAACAGGCACTCCGCACCCTCGTCGAAAGGAAGCGGGCGGAGACGGGCATCGCCGTCATCCTGAACGGAACGGATACCGTCACGGTAAACGACGCCGGGCGGTATCCCATGATGAGCGTCTTCAAATTCCACCAGGCACTCGCAGTGGCAGACTTCCTCGACCGGAACGGCCTGCCGCTCTCCACGCCCCTGCCGATTCGGGAAAGCGACCTGCTGCCCGACACCTATAGTCCGCTACGGGATGCATACCCGCAGGGCGGCATCGAGATGAGTATCGGGGAGCTGCTCGTCTACACGCTGCAACTGAGCGACAACAACGCCTGCGACCTCCTTTTCAGATACATCGGCGGTCCCACTGCCGCCGACCGGTATATTCGTACACTGGGAATCGAGGGATTCGCCGTTGAAGCGACGGAAGAGGAGATGCACCGCGACCTGACAGCCTGTTACCGAAACTGGAGCCATCCGCTCGATGCGGCACGGCTGCTGGAGATGCTGATTACCCGCCCCCTGTTCCGGGACGCCTCCCTGCAGGAGTTCATCATCCGAACCATGACGGGATGCAATACGGGACCGGAACGGCTGCCGAAACCGCTGGCCGCCACGGGAGCGGTTATCGGCCACAAGACCGGCAGCGGCGACCGGAACAGCACCGGAGCCCTCATCGGAACGAATGACATCGGATTCGTACAGTTGCCCGACGGCCAGCACTACACGATTGCGGTATTCGTCAAGGATTCGCAGGAGAGTCTGCAGGAGACCGAACGGATAATCGCAGAGGCATCCGACATCGTCTATCGATACATGGAACGGCAGGAATAATCTCACGTCCGCACTGCCGCTCTTTTCACGCACGGGAGGCAACGGTCTCCGGACAGCATAAGTATCACGCCGACCGGTACCGCTTCAACAACCGCTGCCGGAGGGACTCCGGCAGCCATCGGAAACCAGTCTATTCCCGGATGCCCATACCACAACGAACCGGGGCGGCGCACATGCGCCGCCCCGGTCATTCGGCCGATACCGGAGCTTACATGACTATCGCACCGAGCAGACTGCGGAGCAGGAAGACGGCTGCCACCGTAAGGATGGAGTAGAGTTCGGGGAAAGCGGCGAGGATAAGCGTATTACCCATCACGTTGTGCCCGTTACCGATGGCCGCTATACCGTTGGCGCATATCTGCCCCTGACGTACGGAGCTCAGCAGGCAGACCAGGCCGACCAGCAGCCCCATACCCAGGATGGCGGCGGCCTGCAACACGGTGATACCCGGTGTCAGGTAGTTTTTCACGAGGAAGAAGCAGACGAAACCGTACAGACCCTGCGTACCGGGAAGCGCGGTAAGTATCATGTAACTGCCGAACGCCCCCTTGTTCTTCTTCATCGCCCCGATGGCGGCGTTCGCCGGATAGGAAACGCCGAAAGAACTTCCGATACCCGACAAGGCCACCATGAGCGCTATGCCGATGTAAGCAACATAAATTGGTTCCATAATGTTTTTGTTTTTAGTTTGATAATTATTTCGTTACAATTATTTTTCTGCTTTTCTGAGCGGAGAGAACTCCCGCTGCGTACTTTCAAAACCGGCGTTCTTGTAGAACTCCACGAAGGTCAGACGCATCGGATGTACGAAAGCACCGAGCGCTGACATGAAGAGATTGATGCTGTGACCGAAGAGCAGGATGATGATGGCCACTATCTGGCTCACGACCACGGGCATGTCGGCCGTAAGACCGAATGCGAGGTCATTGAAGACCAGTGCGAGCGTACCGCCCGACAGGCAGAGTGCGAAGAGCCGGATATAACTCAGCACATCGCCCAGCAAGCCCGTGACGTTGTTGTAGGTATTCCAGAGTCCGCTGCCGAAATTGACCAGCGGGTTCTTCTCCGGATTGTGGAGAAACAGCATCAGCACCGCACCGACGCCCATCACGATATAATAGACCGGGGAAGGCAATACGATTCCCACTCCCGGCAGAAACATCATGCCGAGCCCGCCGACGAGTATCATGAGCCATCCGAGCGTTCCGAGCGAATATTTGAATCCGAAGCGGCGCGACACATTGACGATGTTGAGCACCAGCGCGAAAATTATCTGCACGAGACCGAGCCCCAGCGACAGCGTAAAGAGCATGTCCGTATCGAAAAACTTCTCGCGTATGCCGGCGAACATCTTCACACCGGCAAGCTGTACCCCGAAAAACGAACCGGCCAGAAACCCGAAAAGCACCGAAGCGAGACCGCAAAGCAGCGTCAGGTTGGCTATCTGTTTCATGGCAGTCGTCTTTTTCCTGCGCAGGAAGAACGAAGCCAGCACGAGAATCAGTCCGTAACCGGCATCGCCGAGGCAGAACCCGAAAAATATCATATAGAAAGGTCCGAAAAAAGCGGTCAGGTCCATCGTTCCGTATTTCGGAAGCGCATAGAACTGTCCGATGACCTCGAACGGATTGACGAACCGGTTGTTTTTCAGAACGACGGGAGTATCGTCCTGCGGCGTAGGCTTCTCCTTGAAATAGACGACATCCGGATATCCCTCCAGCAGCTCGTCCACCCGCGCCGAAGTCTCTTGCGTGGCCCAGCCCTCCATGATAACGAGCCGGTTCTCCACTTCGCGGCGGCCGCTGCCCGCCGCACGACTGAAATCAAGCCGTTCACGGAGCCGTTCGCCATGTGCCTCGATGGCATCGCGCGAAGCATACGCACGGGCCATTACCGCCTGCAACTCATCCATCTGCGCCTCCATGGCCGCTATCTCCCGGCGTTTTCCGGCAGCGGTCGTTTCCGGTGCCTTTTGTTCCTGTGCATCGAACGGAATCTCTCCGCCGTCGGGTGCGACGACCACGAAATAAGTGCGTCCCTCCCGTTCGGCTACCGGTTCCACGATAATCGCATCGCCGGCCACCCGCCGCACAGCCGCAAATTCGCTGTCATAAACAGAGAAAAAGCGCAGCACCACTCCATCCTCCGCAAGTTTTTTCACCGCTTCCGGCGAAAAGTCGCCCCAAACGGCCAACTCGTCCGCCTCCCTGCGTGCCTTCTCCAGCCGCCCCTTCAACTCCTCGATGGCAGCCGAAGCCTGCAGGTATTGCCTGAAAGCCTCCTCCCCGTCGCTGAAAGGCTCGCCCGGCTCAAATCCCTCCTCTTTGGCGAGTTCGGCGAAACAGCTCTTCGCCGCACGGTGCTGTTCGAGTTCGGCCAGCATTGCCCGCTCCTCGCCGTTCGCTTCCCAGCCCGTGGTCGTTATATCGACCAGACCGAGCTCCTGCAGCGCCGCGAGAAACTCCTTTTGCCTCTCATGATAGAGCACAAAAGTATATTTGCTCATCTTCACTATCATACGGCTTCCGGTTCCTGTTGTTCGTGTTTGCTCTTCACTATCTTCTGTGCGCTCTTGGAGAGGTTCTCCTCATCCTCCAGAAAGCGTCTTATCTTGAGAATGGCGGCTTCATAACCCGGTATCTGCACCTTTTCGTACAGGTTTACCTTCTGGGTGGTCTTCTTGCGGGCATGGTCGAGCACCTCCATACGGCGCATATAGACCTCGGACTCGATACCCGCCTGCGCAACCTCCTTGAGCAGGGCGATGCCGTCGGCATACCACACCGGACTGCTGAACAGGTCGTAATCCTTCTCCTCGAAATCGACCGCGCCGAGAACCGGCACATTCACGCCGGCTATCTTCGACATGCGCAGGTCCACCCCCTTCACCGTCAGCAGACCGGGGTCGAATTCGCCCCAGAGCGCCGACATGTATTCATACCGGCCGAGCAGCGCCTCCATGCGCTCCTGCGCACCGGCAGCCGCATCGCGCGCCTTCTTCACCTCCAGCCGCAGCGCCGACTCCTTGCTTTTAATGGTCGGAAGGGCACGCTGGCGCATCTGGAGCTTCTTGCGCATCTCGCCGAGCGACGTCTTGTTATATTGAAATTTAATTGCCATAGTTCTTCTCTTTTTCCCATTGCGTACGGCGCCAGCGTTCCACGGCGCCCAGCAGCAACGTACTTCCGCCCAGCAGACATACCGCAGCGGCACACCACATCCACACCGAAGCGTCCCAAAGCGTACCATTCACCCCTTTGACAAGAACGACCACCGCCAGCAGCTTGATACCCTGCCACAAACCGTATCTCCACGGCGGCATCGCCGTCTCCGCCGGCCGTACCGCATACCGACGCTCCCTGAGGTCGATACCGCCGACAAGCAGGGTACCGCCCCCTGCAACGAACACCCCTATCAGCAGGAGCAGCACGAGGTCGTGTCTATCGTATTCGGACAGCAACATGACCGTCACGACAATGAGTACCCAATATGCCGTACTCACCATCAAACCGTACAACCAACTGTCTCCGCTTCTTTTCATAATATCCGATTCCGTAACCGGTTCCTAACGGCCGTCTCGCGCCTGTTTCTCTTCTCCACCCTGTCGGTTACGCTCCTTCCGCCTTTCGAGGATGCCGAAAATCAGCGTTCCCGCCGCAAGCGTCACCACCCAAACCGCTATCGCAGGCATCCATTGCCCCTTTTCGGGAAATCCTCCTGCGACCAGCATCGGCACATGCACAAGCACCAGCATGACGACACTCGTCAACAAACCGTACAGCCAGCAATTCATGCGCCCCGCCATATTCCGTTCAGGCTGTCCGGGGCCAATACTTCTCGGTCAGCGCCTCCTTGATGGCGACCTCGCTCTTGGTAAAATATTTCGCGAAGAGCCGCCATGCCGTATCGAGCATCTCGGTAATTTCAATATTGACGTCGATGGCCAGCAGCTTTTCGGAATACTCCTTGGCGAACTTCAGCGTCCGTTCGTCGTAATCGGAGAGGTCGAAGCCGTTCTCCAGCTTGGTCTTGGCGTTGGCCGCATCGGAATAGAGCCGCACCGCGGCATTCATCACCTGCGGATGGTCCTCGCGGGTCTTCTT
>CDZG01031003.1_pt1 | contig 10940 bp, 8 predicted proteins | sample 557741 | NCBI WGS metagenome assembly CDZG01 (sample SAMEA3182086, study PRJEB8094) | gut metagenome | biome: human; feature: gut; material: Stool; isolation source: human stools | place: Canada | collected 2013-01-21
ACCTGTTCTCCTGCGCTTTCATCCATTCCGGAATCCGTGCTTACTCCATCATAAACAGCATGCTGTGTTGTGCTGTCAATTAACTGGAAATTACAGGGAAAGGTGGTGGTTGCCACTTTCCTGGATGCAGGGAAATACCCTGTCTGATCAATAAAAATACCCATAAGATAACCCTCCAAATATTCGATAAGGAAATTATAGCATTGAATAGTTTTGTACACAATGCCTATAGACAAATGGTACTAAAATAGAATATAAAAGGGTTATTGCCTGGAGGAACAAAAGAGATGTGGATGTTACTTGTTTTATTATATGGAGTGTTAAAAGGAGCGCGTGAAATTGTAAAGAAGAAAGCATTGACAAAAAGCAGTGTCATTGAGGTGCTGTTTTTCTATACATTGCTCGGCTTTCTGTTTGTAACTCCGCAGGCACCGTCGGCGATGGGGCTTGAGCCGAAATATTATTTCTGGATTGCCTTAAAGTCCTTTGTGATTTTCCTTGCATGGATCTGCAGCTTTAAGGCGATTAAGAATATGCCGATCAGCCTCTATGGAGTGCTTGACTTATCAAGAGTATTGTTTGCAACTCTTTTAGGTGTCGTGGTGCTGCAGGAGACACTGAATACGCATCAGGTGATCGGTCTTGTCTTTGTCAGTGCGGGCCTGCTGCTTTTGAAATTTAAGCCTTCTGTGCTGTTAAAAAAATTACGGGCGAATCTGCAAAGAAAACGGACGAAAGGATGCAAAGATCAGACAGTCCCCGGTCAGTCTGATCAGGTAATGGATATCACAGATGCAGTGACAGGTGGATCTGCTGCAGTACGGCAATCCGGAAATGAAGTTTCTGTGATCCTGGTTCTTTTTGCCTTTGCCTCCTGTATGCTGAATGCAGTTTCCGGACTTATGGATAAGCTTCTGATGAAAAACATCAGCAGCTCCCAGCTACAGTTCTGGTATATGCTGTTTCTGGTACTGTATTATCTGATTTATATTCTCTGCAGCCAAACCAGAATCCGGAAAGAGGTCTGGAAGAACGGATGGATCTGGCTGCTTGCCATTTTATTTGTCATTGCGGATAAAGCGCTGTTTGTGGCAAATGGCATACCCGACAGCCGGATTACCATTATGACGCTACTGAAGCAGAGCGGCTGTGTGGTAACCATTCTTGCCGGTAAATTTATTTTCAGGGAAAAGAACGTTGGTTATAAGCTGTTCTGTGCAGCGGTGATTGTGATTGGTATCGTCATTGGTGTGAGCTAGTACAGTGAGCCTGTAATGAATCTTTTAATGCAATAAATACATCAAAAGTACCCCGATGAGGAAATACCATAGGAAAACCGGGTGATTCTTCATCGGGGGATACGACAGGCTGCACACAGAAGGAAAGCGGGTGCTTTTATTTTATAGCCTGTTCGGCAAATTCTGTGGTTACAAGAGCTTCATAAGGAACACGTTCCGGAAGCTCACCGGCTTCTTCCAGGATATTCTGTAAGAGCATGAAGGAATCCTCTTCAAAAATCAGATTCTCCTTCCAGGTATCCTGTGCCGCATACCGGGAAACGATGGTGGTGATGGTCTGCAGCTGTGTGCCGTCAAACTGCGGAGCAATGACAGTGGCAATTTCCTCCGGAGTATGACTGCCCACATAGTCCATGCCCTTTTGCAGTGCATTGGTAAAGGACTGGATAATTTCAGGATTGTTTTCAATATAGCTTTTCTTTGCACTGAACGCCGTGTAAGGAACATAGCCGGAGCTTTCTCCTAAGGAATCAACGACGTAGCCATCGCCTTTTTCTTCAAGAGAGGTGGCGTGGGGTTCAAACTCTACGGAAAAATCTCCCTGACCGCCGGAAAAGGCGGCAGCGGTAGAACCGAAATCAATGGACTGGTCGATCGAAAGATCGGTTTTCGGATCGATGTTATTCTTTTTCAGAATGTATTCAAATACCATTTCAGGCATACCGCCGGCGCGTCCGCCGAGAACGGTCTTACCCTTCAACATATCCCAGTGGAAATCATCAATTGGCTCTCTGGAAACCAGAAAGTTTCCGGCCCGCTGGGTGAGCTGCGCAAAATTTTGCACATAATCGGATGCCCCACCTGCATAGGTATAGATCGTGGACTCACTTCCCATGAAACCGATGTCTGCTTCCCCGGTAAGAACGGCGGTCATGGTTTTGTCGGCACCAAAGCCGGTAACCAGTGTCACATCAAGACCTTCGTCGGCAAAATAACCTTCTTCAATGGCAACATACATCGGTGCATAGAAGATGGAATGAGCCACTTCGTTTAAGGTGATGCTTTTTAACCCATCCGTGCCGGCAGAACCGGGAGAAGAGCTGCTGCATCCGGAAAGCACCGGAAGCAGGGTCAGTACAAGGAACAGCACAAAGGGCAATGTTTTTCTTTTTTTCATATAACCTCCAGAAAGGATGCCCGAAAGAGGGCATTTTGGTTGATAATTTATGGTATGTCATTGGGAAAAAAGGGTGACATGTATGAGGGGAAAAGCGGTAGACAGTAGTCGACAAAATATGTATAATAATAAAAAAGGGAGTTGACCCAGAAAACGGAGGGAAAAGAATGGGATTAATTAAAGCAGTAACAAGCGCTGTTGGTGGTGTGGTTGCAGATCAGTGGGAGGAGTACTTCTACTGTGATTCTTTAGACGCTGATGTGTTGGTGACCAAGGGACATAAGCGTCAGAAAGGCCGTGGCGCAGGCAATAACAAGGGTGAAGATAACATTATATCAAACGGATCAGTCATCGCTGTCAACGAAGGACAGTGTATGATTATCGTAGATCAGGGCAAGGTTGTTGAGCTTTGTGCAGAAGCAGGAGAATTCAGGTATGATACTTCTTCCGAACCGAGTATTTTCTGCGGAAACCTGGGAGAGAACATTAAGAAAACCTTCTCAACCATAGGAAGACGTATTGCATTTGGCGGTGAAACAGCCAAGGATCAGAGAGTTTATTTCTTTAATACAAAGGAGATTATGGGGAATAAATACGGAACAGCCAATCCGGTACCGTTCCGTGTTGTAGATCAGAACATCGGACTGGATATTGATATTTCCATCCGCTGCAATGGTGAATATTCTTATCATATTACCGACCCGATTCTTTTCTATACCAATGTGTGCGGTAATGTCGTAAGTGATTATGAGAGAAGTGAGATTGACAGTCAGTTAAAGACCGAGCTGATGACTGCTTTACAGCCGGCATTTGCGAAGATTTCCGCTATGGGAATCCGTTACAGTGCCGTACCGGCACATACCATGGAGCTTGCAGACGCATTGAATGAGGTCCTTTCTGAAAAGTGGGCACAGCTTCGCGGTATTGAAATTGTTTCCTTTGGTATTAATACCATGAAGGCCTCTGAAGAAGATGAAGCAATGATTAAAGAGCTTCAGAAGAGTGCGGTATTGCGTAACCCGAATATGGCAGCAGCAACGCTTGTTGGTGCACAGGCAGAGGCAATGAAGGCAGCAGCCTCTAATACATCCACCGGACCGATGATGGCATTTGCCGGTATGAATATGGCCAATATGGCAGGAGGTATGAATGCACAGGGATTGTTTGCAATGGGTGGTTCCCAGCAGGCACCGGTACAGAATGCCGCACCGCAGGCAGCAGCACAGAACGCAGCACCTGCCGCAGCCGCTCCTGCTCCCGCAGCAGATACATGGACCTGTTCCTGTGGAAAGACAGGTAACACCGGTAAGTTCTGTGCAGAGTGCGGATCACCAAAGCCTGTTGCAGCAGATGGATGGGTATGTTCCTGCGGCGCAGTCAACAAGGGCAAATTCTGTTCGGAATGCGGAGCCAAGAAGCCGGCAGGAGAACCGCTTTATAAGTGTGACAAGTGCGGATGGGAGCCGGAAGATCCGAAGAATCCTCCGAAGTTCTGTCCGGAGTGCGGAGATCCGTTTGATGATAATGACGTGCAATAAGACAGTTGGCTTTGTTGTTGAAGCAGAGGTGGAGCATGAGTGAATTTGATACGAATTTAGATGCCAGAACGGTATCAACGATGGAAGAAACGGATAAAAAATGTCCAAACTGTGGCGGGGTCATGGATTTTGACCCCAAAACAGGAGGTCTTCTTTGTCCGTACTGTGGACATACACAGGAAATCGCAGCAAAGACGGACGAGCCGAAGGAAGCGGCTGAGTTATCCTTTGATACTGCGGAAAACACAGAAAACTGCAACTGGGGTGTGGAGAAGAAAACCGTAATCTGCAAGGCCTGCGGTGCTGAGTCTGTTTATGATGCATTGGAGATTTCAGCGGTATGTCCGTTTTGTGGCTCCAATCAGGTCATGGAAGCTGCAGACCAGAATACGATAGCACCCGGAGGTGTGGTTCCCTTTCAATACTCTGATAAGCAGGCTGCTGACCTGTTTCAAAAGTGGATCAAAAAGAAGTTCTTTTGTCCGAAGCTTGCCAAGGAAAGTGCGAAGGCCAAGCATTTTAAAGGAATTTATCTTCCCTACTGGACATTTGATGCACAGACGGATTCTACCTATCGTGCAGAGTACGGAATAGAAAGAACCGTAAAGGAAAACGGAGAAGAAAAGACAGTAACGGACTGGTACCGGTGCTCCGGTCATCACAAGGAGTTCTTTGATGATGAGCTGGTGTGTGCGACTACGAACCAGAACCGCTCCATGCTTGCCGGAATTGAACCCTTTAACACGGCGGAAAACAAGGCATATAAGCCGGAATATGTGGCCGGCTTTGCAGCAGAGCGTTATGCTATCGGGTTTAAGGAAGGCTGGGAAATTGCAAAGAAGAGCATTGATAGTAAGCTCAGACGGTCCATCGACGATAAGATCCGTGATGAGCATGATGCAGATGATACACGTAACATTCAGATAAACAGCACATTCAGTAACCTGACCTACAAATACCTGTTGCTTCCGGTATGGCTTTCCAGCTATAAATACAAGGATAAGATATACAACTTCATGGTGAACGGTCAGACCGGTAAGGTATCCGGTAAGACACCGATCTCTATTCCGAAGGTGATCATTACTGTTCTTGGATGTATTGCAGCCATTGCCCTCATTTACTATCTGATGAATTAAGCGTGCCGGAATGCTCCGGAGTCATTAGATTTCTGACAGGTAAATGCATATAAAGGAGCTTAGAAAATGTCATTAAATGTGTTAGGTCTTACATTTAGTGCGGTTGTCTTTTTAGGGATTTTTATTGCAGTAGCAGTTGCCGGAATGAAAATCTACAGGAAGATACGGTCGATTTCACGACAGGCATTTGGAACAGAGAATATTTTAGAAGGCTTCCGTCAGATGGAAGTTGAGAATTCCACGACGCCGAAGTCTGTTGCAGGAATGACCAGTCTTTACCTTCCAAAGATCAAGAAGGATTTTCCTGAATTTCAATATGATGAAATGAAAGTCAGGGCAGAAAATGCCCTGACTTCTTATCTGTTAGCCATCAGTTCTATGAATCCATCATTTTTAAAAGAGGGAGGACAGGAATTGAGAGATCATCTCTCTATGAAGCTTGCCATGCTTCGTGAGGAAGAAGTACGGGAAACTTATAGAGACATCAAAATCCACCGCACAGAACTTGCAAATTACAGAAAACGGAACGGACGCTGTATTGTGACGTTCCAGAGCTCTTTACAGAGCTTTTATACCAAGACAGACAGAAGCGGGAAGCTTCTTGCAGGAAATGCACAGCTTTATACACAGACGAAATATAACGTGGATGTGATTTATATACAGGATCGGGAGCTGGTCGAAAAGGAAACCGATCTTTCCCTGGGATTAAACTGTCCGAACTGCGGAGCACCTATTTCCACGCTGGGAAGCAAGGTGTGTGAGTATTGCGGAACTCCGATTGTGGAATTGAACATTTATGCATGGACATTCAGTAACATTGAAGAGGTATAGGTCGAATGAGCATTTATGATAGCTTAAATGAAGAACAGAAAAAGGGCGTGTTTACTACAGAGGGTCCCGTACTTTTACTTGCAGGAGCAGGCTCTGGGAAAACGCGGGTGCTGACGCACCGCATTGCCTATCTGATTGATGAGCTGGGAGTGAATTCCTATCAGATCATGGCGATTACGTTTACCAATAAGGCGGCCGGTGAGATGAAGGAACGAGTGGAACGGCTCGTAGGAATGGGTGCAGAAAGCATCTGGGTGACCACCTTTCATTCGACCTGTGTGCGGATTCTACGCCGTTTCGCAGACCGTCTGGGATATGATAATAATTTCACTATTTATGATACGGATGATCAGAAATCGGTAATGAAGGATGTCTGCAAGCATTTACAGATTGATACGAAGCAGATGAAGGAAAGGACGATTCTGTCTGCCATTTCTTCCGCGAAAAACGAGCTTGTGGGTGTACAGGAATATGAAACGCAGGCCATGGGGGATTTCCGTAAGCAGAAGGTGGCAGCTGCTTACCGGGAGTATCAGAATATCCTTAAGAAGAACAATGCGATGGATTTTGATGATCTCATCATGAATGCGGTGGAGCTGTTCAAGGCGTGTCCGGATGTACTGGAATATTATCAGAAGCGGTTCCGGTATATCATGGTGGATGAATATCAGGATACGAATACGGCGCAGTTCCAGCTGATCCGTCTGTTGGCAGAGGGATCGCGCAACATCTGTGTGGTCGGTGACGATGATCAGTCCATTTACAAATTCCGTGGAGCCAATATCCGGAATATTCTGGATTTTGAAAAATATTATCCGGAGGCTGTTGTGATCCGCCTGGAGCAGAATTACCGTTCCACGCAGAATGTACTCGATGCTGCGAATGCGGTTATCAGGAATAATGTAGGGCGTAAGAGCAAGACGCTCTGGACGGACAAAGGAGCAGGAAACCGGATTCATTACCGCCAGTTTGACAATGCATATGAAGAAGCTGAATTTATTACAGATGATATCAGCCGGAAGATCAAAGACGGCATTGTGGAAGCCGGAGAATGTGCAGTCCTTTTCCGGACAAATGCACAGGCTCGTCTCCTGGAAGAGCGCTTTGTTGTGGAAGGCATCCCCTATGATGTGGTTGGCGGAACGAACTTTTATGCCAGAAGAGAAATTAAGGATCTCCTTTCGTATTTAAAGACGGTTGATAACGCACGGGATGATCTGGCTGTAAAGCGTATCATCAATGTGCCAAAGCGTGGGATCGGTGCAGCGACCATTGCTAAGGTGGATGATTATGCACAGATGCATGAAATCAGTTTTTACGAGGCAATGTGTCATGCGGATGAAATTCAGGGACTTGGTAAGGCGGAAGCAAAGATCCGTCCCTTTGTCAATATGATTCAGGTATTCCGCAGCCGGCTTACCTATTATAGCCTGAAGGAATTGATGCATGATATTCTGGACACGACGAATTATATCAATGAAATGGATGTCGATGATGAGATCGAAGCACAGAGCCGGATTGATAATATCGATGAATTGATTAATAAAATTGTTGCATATGAAGAGGCCAACGATGAGCCCTCCTTAAGTGCATTTTTGGAGGAAGTGGCGCTGGTAGCCGACATTGACCGGCTATCCGAAGACGATAACCGTGTGCTGCTGATGACACTGCACAGTGCAAAGGGACTGGAATTTTCGCATGTGTATCTTGCCGGCATGGAGGATGGTATTTTCCCAAGCTACATGACGATTGCCTCTGATGATCCGGCAGAGATCGAAGAGGAACGCCGTCTTGCCTATGTGGGAATTACCAGAGCGAAAGACGATCTGACGCTGTGTTATGCCAAAATGCGTATGGTGCGTGGTGAAACACAGATGAATGCGGTCAGCCGCTTTGTCAAAGAAATTCCGCCGGAGCTGATGGACAATAAGCCACCTGCTCCCAGATATCAGCCGGTTGTGGCAGATAAATCCTCACGTACCATTTCTGCTCCGAAAAAGCCGTATCTTGCATCTGCCGGAACAGGATCGTTTGGAGCATTGGGAATTTCCAAAGGATCCGAAGCGGTAAAGGGCGGTAAGCCGGACTATGATATCGGGGACCGCGTCAGGCATGTAAAGTATGGAGAAGGCTTTGTGACAGACCTGGAGCCGGGACCGAGGGATTATAAGGTGACGGTTGATTTTGATGACGCCGGACAGAAGATCATGTATGCGGCTTTTGCGAAGCTTGAGAAGATTTGATTGGCTATGATGTATGAAAATGATGATACAAAATGCCCTTTGTGAGCAAGCTCCCACGGTCATCTTGTACAATCATTTCCACATGGCTGATTATTTGTGCAAATTTTGGAAAATGACTGTTGTTAAAATGCGGATGAGATGATATATTATCTAATAACAAGAGCAGGCCGGAATAGGAATTCTTATTTTGGGAAGACTAGACGGGTAATGATCTGCCGGATTGGTGAAACAATGGAAATGCAGGAAAGGACAGGGTGAGGATATGAACAAGATAGAAGAGATCGCAGCTATGCTGAAGCAGTATGATATCAAGGATTTGAAGAATGTCAGAGACCTGAATGATTTAAAGGATTTTCTGGCACATAAGGAAGAAGAAAAGAAAAAAGGCAAGAATGTGCTTCTGTGCATCTTTGCAGTTGTTGGAGTGATCGTTGTGGTAGCAGCAATCTGCTATGGTGTATACCGTTATCTCGTGCCGGATTATCTCGAGGATTTTGACGATGATTTCGATGATGAATTTGATGATGACTTCTTCGATGATGAGGACGAGGATAAGGAAGACAAGGAAGAGCAGCCCGCGAAGGACTGGAAGGATGATGTCGAAAAGGAAGATCTTGCAGCTTCTGAAGAATAAAGGATATCAGTTAAAGTGATCATCTAATGTCGGGATGTGCCGGTGCACATCCCTTTTTTTGAGTAGAGCACTTAGTGAAAGCGAATCGAAGATGAAGCTTGAGGTTAGAGCGAACCATACCTGTGCACTTAAAGAATGCAAGCCGAAGGTGCAGCATGAATTTAGTGCAGCAGGTAGAGTAGAGCACTCAGGTATTTATTAGATTGGGTATATAAATAAGAGAGGAATCATGATATGAAAAAGGGACAGATCATTGAAGGAGTGGTAGAGCGGGTTGATTTCCCGAATAAGGGGATTGTGAATACAGCAGAGGGAATCTGCACGGTAAAGAATGTCCTTCCCGGTCAGAAGATTACACTGATGGTCCAGAAAAACCGTAATAAAAAAGCCGAAGGAAGAGTACTCAGTGTGGATCAGAAATCTCCATTGGAAATGGAAAGTCCCTGTCCTCATTTCGGAGAGTGTGGTGGCTGCACCTATATTTCGCTTCCCTATGAAGAGCAGCTTGCTATCAAGGAAGCCCAGGTGAAAAAGCTTCTGGACAGTGTCCTTGACCGGCAGGAGGAAGCCTGGGAGTTTCAGGGGATCAAAGGAAGCCCTACGCAGTACGAATACCGCAACAAGATGGAGTTTTCTTTTGGAGATGCCTACAAGGATGGCCCGTTAAGTCTGGGGATGCATAAGAGAGGCAGCTTTTATGATATTGTATCGGTATCAGACTGCCAGATTGTAGACGAAGATTATCGAAAAATTCTTGTCATGACTCAGGAGCATTTCAAGGACTGCAGCTTTTACCACCGCCTGCGCCATGAAGGCTTCCTGCGTCATCTGCTCGTTCGTAAAGCAAAAAAGACGGGGCAGATTTTGGTGGCACTTGTGACGACCTCGGAAGGAATTTCTAATGTTCCGGGGGAGGATGTATATCATTATGAAGCTCTTTTGGAAAATCAAAATGGTATAGAGCAGAAGAATCCGGATTCTTCATTGATTACTTCTTATGTACAGAAGGATCATGAGCAGCTTGTGGAGGAATGGAAAGAGAACCTTCTTGCTATGGAGCTGCATGGCACCATGACGGGAATCCTGCATATTATCAACGACTCTGTGGCAGATGTGGTACAGAGCGATGAAACCAGAGTGCTTTATGGACAGGAATACATCGAAGAGGAATTGCTGGGACTGAAGTTTAAGATTTCCACGTTTTCCTTTTTTCAGACCAATTCTCTCGGGGCAGAGGTACTCTATGAAACGGCACGCGAGTATATTGGTGATCTGACACATAATAAGGATAAAGAGATTGTCTTTGACTTATATAGTGGAACAGGGACGATTGCACAGCTTATGGCTCCGGTTGCGAGGAAGGTGATTGGAGTTGAAATCGTGGAGGAAGCTGTGGAGGCTGCGAAGAAGAATGCAGAATTAAATGGTTTACATAATTGTGAATTCATTGCAGGCGATGTTTTGAAGGTATTGGATGACATTACGGAAAAGCCGGATATGATTATTTTAGACCCACCTCGTGACGGAATTCACCCGAAGGCGCTGACGAAGATTATAGCCTATGGAATTCCAAGGCTTGTATATATTTCCTGTAAACCGACAAGCCTTATTCGTGACCTTGAGACGTTTCTTGCCAGCGGCTATCATGTGGAAAAGGCGGTTGCCGTGGATCAGTTTCCGTGGACGGCGAATGTGGAGACGGTATGCTTATTGTCTAAACTTCATGAAGCGAAGCATCATGTGAATGTGCGACTGGATATGGATGAACTGGATTTGACATCTGCAGAGAGTAAGGCAACCTATGAGGAAATCAAAGCATACGTGGCTGAGCATAATGATGGAATGAAAGTTTCAAATCTGTATATTGCACAGGTTAAGGCTAAGTATGGGATTATAGAGCAAGAAAATTATAACAAGCCTAAGTCAGATGATGCCAGACAGCCTAAGTGTCCAAAGGAGAAGGAAGAGGCAATAGTAGAAGCGTTGAAAGCTTTTAAGATGATTTAGTTTAGGAGTATGACGATATGAGGGTTTTATTAGGAACAACAAATCCATCAAAGGTAAAAAGATTTTCGGATTTGTTAAAAGGGTATGATATTGAATTTATTACTTTAAGAGATATCGAAGTTATAGAAGAACCTAA
>CDZG01006966.1_pt1 | contig 10847 bp, 4 predicted proteins | sample 557741 | NCBI WGS metagenome assembly CDZG01 (sample SAMEA3182086, study PRJEB8094) | gut metagenome | biome: human; feature: gut; material: Stool; isolation source: human stools | place: Canada | collected 2013-01-21
AGCTGCGTACAGGAGTATCATTGTAAGCTGACGGGGTCATGGCGAAGCAGCCTGCCAAAGCTGCATTTGACCTGGGTGGGTATCGCTCTGCACCTTCCATTGGCCGTCCTAATATGCGGATCATGCTCCGCACAGGTGGTCCTCGCGCACCCGGTCTGACGCTCGCGCCGTCAGCAAAGGTATTCCAGTCACCGGATATGACCACCTGGGCGGTGTTTTTCAAGGTTCAGAGGGATCATGAAAAAGATCCCCTCATGTGGTAGGCAGCGAGAACGCGATTTTTTCAATCACTTTTGAAAAATTTTTCGTATTTTTTTAAGACGCCCAAAAATGTTCTGCGGGGAGCACCCCAAAACGGCTGCAATCTCCGTTTGAGAAAACCCATCCACTACAATGAGGGTCAAGAGCTCAAGGTCTGCCTTCCTCAATGCTTGAAGCTGCTTGTAGATCGACGGATCATCGACTTCTTCGATCCAGCTGTACCTTGACGCCGTCGTGTAATCGTCCCAGCGGCTGACCGATTCCAAAAACTTTTTCATCAATGCGGACTTGTCCTCCTGCTCGGCGGAAGGCTCATCAAAGATGCCGATGCCCAAGTTCTGCGTATGTAGGCGATAGATCCTCTCCTGTTTGAATACCTCCCAATCGAAGTCATGCATCTTCTGGATGGCGGCATCGGACATCCCGGCCGCCCTATATTCACGCCGGAGTCTTGCCCACAGCGTTTCAAACTTCTTCTTTTCTGCCGCGTAATTAAAGCCCATATATGGTTCCTCCGTATTCTGAAATTTGGTTGGCTGCAAATCTCAGAAACGGGTGGCGGGCCGCGGCAGCGGGGTCGCGCACAGGGCGCAAAAAAGCCCACAGCGACACCGCTGTGGGCATAAGGATATTCGAGGGTAACGATGGCGGATGGAGGCGGGGTATCCTCAAAAGGACGCAAAAAGTCAGGGCATCCGATGCCCGGCCATAGGTGAATGAAGGAAGGCTGCCATTCGGCAGCGACGACAGTACCGCGGATGTGAGGATACCCCATAAAAACCGCCTGTCCTGGCATTGAGCCAATGTTTTTTCATTGCCGTGCAAGTGAGGCGCCTGCGGATAAGCCGGGAGATCACGGCAGAAAAAAGGAGAGATCGCGATACAGCAATCTCTCCCGCTTTCGACATGATGGTTGTTCCGTTAGCTTGGACAGAGGGTGCGTCAGCTCTTATGACCGCCGTACCGCCTGCAGTCGAACGCCTGCCGGATCTTTTTCAGGGGGGTATCGTATTCCGTTTTGGTCTTTTTAAGGCATCTCCGGTTCTGGAGCAAGGCGCACGGTGAAGTCCTGCGCTATAGCACCCTCCGGCAGCAGCTTCGCCATGAGGACGAGCCGCTGGTTGCCGGTATTGTACTCATCGTACTTCCGGCAGCAGGTGGAAAGGGTCAGCACAGTGTCCTCCTCGCCGAAGGTTACACCGTCAAATTCCAGCCAGTTCTTCTTTGCCACCTGCTCAAAGAAGTTTGTCAGCTCCTCACCTGTGGGGTCGGGAGCGATGTAATCAAAGTCAATATTCGTGATGAAGCAGGCCGTGATCTGGAAGACCATGTCCTCGCCTTTCACCGAGAGGTAAACATACGGGTTCTCCTTCACATAGTCCGCATCCATATACCGATGGAGCTTCGTGAGCTTGGGTCCGTCCGGGTCACAGTTGCTGGCAGAGTGACCGAAGATGACGGTATTCCTGTCCAGCTTGCTCCGGCTGCTCAAATGGTTGTCACAGTGGGCGTAGTAGCAGCCCCATTCGCTGTAGTTCCCGTTCTCGTCCTTTTGCAGGTAGTAAGCGTTGTCCTTCGCCTGCACCACGGGGTCGTCCACCTCGGCACCGGGCATATACAGCCACGCCACGGCGTCGGCGTATTTCTTTCTTGCGTCCTTCAGCTCCTTCTGCCGGTCCACGGTGGGGATGATCTCGCCGGTGGGCTGTGGCTCGGTCACTTCGGGTACGCTGGGATATTCCTCTTTCTGATGGCAAGCGGTGGCACTGATCGCCGTCCCCATCAGCATAATGGCGACGAAGGTGCAAAACAGAAATCGAGTGATCTTTTTCATGATGGTTCTCCTACCGCATGGGATACGGTCTGGCTCAAGGGTTGTGAATGGCGTACAGAGTTTCCTGTGGCGAAAAGGGAACAGCGCGGAGGCCGGTGCTGTTGACCGTCCGCCGCGCTGTCCTTTGCCTGTTGTGGAATTATGCCAGCGAATGGATGATCTGGCAGTTGCTTGATTTACTCAGCCATGGCCCTCCAGAGGAAGGTCACGATCTGACCGCGGGTACAATCGTTGTCGGAGCCGAACAGTCCGCCGCCGATGCCGGTGGTGATGCCCTTCTTCGCTGCCCACGCCACTGCGTCTGCATAGAAGGCCGTGGTGGAGACATCGCTGAACTCGGCTTTACCGCTGACTGCGGGGCTGCCGGAGGCACGATAGAGGAAGGTCACCGCCTGCGCACGGGTGCAGGTAGAGTTGGGGCTGAACTTGCTCTCGCCTGTGCCGCTGGTGATGCCGTTTTCGACAGCCCAGGCAACAGCCTTGGCATAGAAGGCGTCAGCGGGAACATCCGTGAAGCTGCTCATGCTCTTGGGGGCGGGAGAACCGGCCGCACGCCACAGGAAGGTGACGATCTGCGCGCGGGTGCAGGGATCGTTGGGAGCGAACATATTACTGCTCACGCCATTGGTGATGCCCTTCTCCACTGCCCAATCAATCGCTTCCTCATAGTAGCTGCCTTCCGCTACATCGACGAATACGCCGGTCTGGGGGTTGCCGTTGGACTTCATGAAGATGGCTTCGATGGTGTGATCCTTCGTGACATTCTTGAAGGTGTAGGACTTCACAGCACCCACGCTCTTGCCGTCCACCAGCACCTTGGCTACGGCGTAGCCCTTATCCGGGGTGATGGTGAAGGTCTGGTCTCTGCCGTCACGGACGGAGGTCCATCCGGAGGGAGAGATGGAGCCGTTCGTGCCGGCCGTTGCCTTAATGGTGTAGTAGGTGTAGTACCAACCGCTACCACCGCTGCTGGACTTGTGATACAGCTCAATGGAGCCGGTCAGGACAGTGTAGTTGCCATCTGTGGGTGTAAAGCGCCACTTGTAGGTCGTGTTGGCCTCCACCTTGGTATCGTTGGACAGAACATTACCCTTGTCATCCACCCATTCCAGCGTACCGGCATTGGGCTTCAGAGTGCTGCCTTCGATGGTCAACGCCGCGTCCGCCAAAGTCTTGCCGCCGGTCTTGATCTCGGTGTACTTGGGCTCGCCGGTGGGCGTGGCCTTGGTGATGGTGATCTCCACGGGAGCGCTGGTGACGGCGTTGTAGTCGTTGTCGCCCGCCTTGGTCGCAATGACGCTCACAGAGCCAACCTTGACCGGAGTCAGAACGCCGGTATTGGGATCAATGGTCGCCTCGCCAGTGCCGTTGACCACGGTGTAGGTCACCGCGCCGGAACCGGAGCCACCGCTGGTGTTCAGCGCCAGCGTTTGACCGTAGACCACAGTGGTGCCGCCGGTGATGCGCAGCTCTACCTGATTGTCTCTGGCGGTCAGGGTGATGACCACATTGACGGTGGCATCCTCATAGTTGGTAGAGACGATGGTCACGGGCAGAGTGACGGCATCATTCGTTGCACCGTTGGACAGCGTGTAGGTCACCTTGCCGGTGGTGGGATCCACAGCCCAGCTTGTAACCGTCACGGAGCCGGTCTTGCTCTCGGTGCCCTTGCTATAGGTCAGTGTGTCTGCGTCATCGGGCATTACCGAGCCAATCGTCTTTTCACCGGTAGTCACAGTGTACTTGAAACTGACAGGAATGTCCGCCAGTACAGGTGCGGCAGCCTTGCTTATGGTCACTGTGACAGTGGGCAGGGAGTCCACGAGCTTATAGTTTCTGGCTTTGCCGGTGGTGCCGTCTTTCAGCGTTACGCCGGAGTAAGTCACATTGTATGTGCCAACTGTGGCATCGGAGATCGTGCCGGTGGCAGGAACGTTTACATCCAGCGTTTCGCCGATCACAAGGCCGGTAAGGGCCAGCGCACCCTTGGTCAGCGCAACTGTCTTATTATTCTTCTCATAGCTGCGGTCGGTGGCGTTGATGCCGTCAGTGATGGTAACTTCTTTCGCCGTAATGCTTGCGTTGCGAATGGTCAGCACCTCGGTGGCTGCCAGTGTATAGTTGCCGGTGGTGATGGCCGTCGGGGTAAAGGTGATTTCGCTCGCCTCGCCGACATTGGCGCTGTTGAATTTCAGCGTACCGTTAACTGTGAGAGTATCGCCATTCACCAGAGAAGAGGGATCCACGGAAACGGTAAGACCGCTGGGTGCGTTGGTGCTGCCGTCATAAACCTTGGTGATCGAGCCGGAGTGGGTCAGGTCATCCTTGGTCAGCGTTTTCGGTTTCACCGTCAGGGTGTAGGAGATCTCCTTCTCCTCAAAGTCCGCCGTTTCGGACGCCTTGGCCTTGATGGTCGTGGTGCCCGCACCGACGATGGTGACCTTACCATCCTCGTCGACCTTGGCAACAGTCTCGTCGCTGCTGGTGTAGGTCACGCTACTGCCCGTGACTTCGCCGGAGGCGGAGATGGTGAAGTCCTCGTCGCCGTAGGTCTTGGTCACGTCCGCGTTGTTGTTCTCGAACTGGAAGCCCGTCTGCTGATCGCGAGCGATGAGCGTCAGCGTGACGTTCAGCGTGAAGGACTGATAGTTCGCGCAGGAAGCGGTGATCGTCCACGTGACAGTGTCATTCGCATCGCCTGCGGAGAGCTGATAGCTCAGCACGCCGGTATCCGCGCCGATCGAATGACTGGCCAGCTTCGCATTGCCGGTACACTTTGTATCGTCCAGATTGTACGTCCACTTCTGACCGGTGGGCAGCGACGACCAAGCCGCCTGATACCTCTGCTCCGCACGGTTGTTGTAGCGGATGGTCAGATTCACGTTGTCCTGTGCCCAGCTGTTCGCCGGAGTGATGCTGCCGGTCGTGGTAAAGGCCGCCCTTTCGTCCTCCGACCCAAAGGTGTAGTTCAGGTCATTCTTCATAATCCCGACTTTACCAGTGATCGTTTTTGCTTCACCAACATTGGCGTTGTCGAAATTGGCCACCGGAATGCCATAATCTGTGCCCTTGGTCAGCGTTTCGCCCGCCACAAGGTTGTTGAAGGTCACGCCGGTGATGCAGCTCCAGGCGTTGGTGTCGCGGTCATACTGCTTGGAAGTGGCCTGCACAGACGCGATGGTGATCACGCGCTTGGTGATGGTGGCTTCATGATCCATGGTCAGATTGGCGGGGAAGATGTAGTTCGCGCTTTCCGTCTTTGCGGAGACGAATGTCACCTTATTTGCGGTCTTGACGTCCTTGCTGTTGTAGGTGCAGGTACCGGTCACGGTGGGCAGCTCGTCGTCCGCATTCACCTTGGCGCTGTCTTTGATCTGCACCGTGATCGCTGCGTCGATGCTGCCGTCATAAACCTTGGTGATCGGGGTGTCGGCAAACACGAGATCGTTCACAGTCAGTTCCTTTTTGGTGACGGTCAGCTTGTTCATACCGTCGACGGTGACGTCGTAATTCCCGTTGTTCGCCGTGCCGGTCACGTCATAAGTGCCGACGGGAGAGGTCGCGGTCGCGTCGGTGGTCAGGGTCAGGTTGAGCGAGGCGACGGTGTCCTCGCCGACCAGCGCGCCGGACGGGGCGGTCGCGGTGAACGCCGGGTTCTCGCTGCCGTAGACGCGGGTTGCCTCGTTCACTGTGACGGTGATGGCTTTCGGGGTGATGGTCAGCTTCTTCTCGCCGAGGACCGTCACGTTGTAATTCGTGTTGCTCGCCGTGCCGGTCACGTCGTACTTGCCGACGGGGGACGTTGCGGTCGCGGTGCTGCTCAGGCTCAAGCCGAGCGAGGCGACGGTCTCACCGTTCACAAAGCCCATACCGCCGGTCTGCTGCGCGGTGAACGCCGGGTCGGCGTCGCCGTAAACGCGGCTCGCCGCGTCCACCGTGACGGTAATGGGTCTCGGTAGGACGATCAGCTTGCCCGTGCCGTCAAACGTGACGTTGTAATTGGAATTGTAGCTTGTGGCATTGACGTCGAATGTACCGGCTTTCCACATCGTCCCGACGCTGCTCCAGGACAGCTTCAGTGTTTTGTAGTCATCGCCCTCTGCCAGCGAGCCGCTCACAGTGCGGAGCGAAGGCGTAAAGGACACGCCGGGCTGACCATAGTAGTATGTGACCGGGGTGATGGTCAGGAAGATTGGGCGCGCGGTGACTTCCAGCTCATAGCTCACCGTGGCTTCGGAATACTTGTCGTCCACAGCTTTGGCAGTCGCGGTGATGGTCGTTGTGCCGACGTTTTTGGCGGTGACCTTGCCGTTTGCGTCCACCGTGGCGACAGCCGGGTCGCTGCTGGAATACGTCACTTCGCTGCCGTCGGCGCGGTTATTCGTCGCCGGGTTGGCGAGGGTTTCGCCGTAGGTCAGCGACTGGTCGCCGGTCTTTGCAAACGTCAGCGTCTGCTCTGCCAGACCGATGGTGTACTCTTTCGTGGCGTTCTCGGGCAGCTTGTAGTTGTCTGCCTTGTCGCCGGTCAGCCTTTCGGCGATGGCGGTGAATGTGCCGGACGCATTCGCGGCGTTGCCCGACAACTCGACCACGACCTTGCCCGCGTCCGCTTCCAGCAGGTTGCCCGCCGTGGCGAACACATACTTGCCGTCGTCGTAGGTGCGGTTTTCATAGTTGTACCAGGTCAGCGTGACCTCGCGCGGCTCGACTGTCAGCGTGCCGGTGGTGAACGTGATGTCGTAATTGCCGGAGGTCTTTCCCTCGGGCGTGATGATGTAGAGACCAGTGTCACTGCCCAGGGTGTAGCTGAAGATATAGGTCAGCTCGCCGCCGAGGACGCTTTCATTCTCGCCATTGACAAAGCCGCTGTACGTCACGCCCTTGTCGGACGCCGTGTCGCCATAAACGATGGTATTGTCGTTTGCCTTGATGGTCAGCTCTGCCTTGTTGATGGTGTACTGAACGCTGACCTCTTTGCCGCCGAGCGTGATGCTGGCGGTGTAGGCGCGTGCGTTGATGGGTGCTTCACCTGGCGAAAGCATCGTCGGGTGTCCGTTGACCTCATATGTGTAGCCGATGGTAATTCCGCTCACCGCCGGACCCTTCCAATTGCTGCTTGCAGTCACCGTCGCCGCTTTGCCGTTTCCGTCGTAGGTCAGCGTGCTTTCATCGGGCGCTTGGAGCGTCACGCTGCCGCCGGTCTGCTGGCATTCGCTGCACTTGGCGGTGATGGTATGCGTGGCAGCATCCGCCGTGTACGTCCAGATATGCTCGTGCGCGCTGAGGTAGAGGGCGTTACCGTTCTTTTTGGTGATCTTGTAGTCCGCTTCTTCCGCGTCCGGGGTGAAGATCGCGGTGTAGTAGGACTGCTCGTTCGTCGCGCCGGTGGCGATCTGGACCGGGCTGCCGGACTCGGGCCAGTCCTCTGTGGTGACGCCGATGCGGGCGTCCGCATTCAGACCGGCTGTGTCAATGGCGACAGTTTTTGTGCTGTACAGATAGAGGTTATTGGCTTTACCCTTGCTGCCTTTTACATACACGCCGCTGCTGTCCAGCGTGCCATTTTGCCAGTTATCCGTGATCTGCACACTGCCGGAAACGGTCATCGTGCCGCTGCCGTTCAATTCCACGCCGCCGCCTCTTAGGGAATTGTTGCCGGTGATACTGCCGCCGCTCATGGTGAAGCTGCCGCCGTTGTACACATCCACGCCGCCACCGCCGCAAAAGTTGGCGTTGTCGCCCGTGGTGGTGTTGCCGGTGATGCTGCCGCCGCTCATGGTAAAGCTGCCGTTGTTCACATCCACGCCGCCGCCGTAGCCGTCGGCGGTATTGCGGGAGATGACCGCGCTGCCGCTCATGTTGAACGTGCCCTTGTCGAGACGCACGCCGCCGCCGCCTTCGGTGGCGCTATTGCCGGTGACCTTGCCGCCGGACATGGTGAACGTGCCGTTCTTGACATACACACCGCCGCCGTATTTGGCGGCATTGGCGTCAGCAGCCGTGCTGCCGCCGATGGTGCCGTCCTTCATGGTGAAGGCCGTACCGATGTTTTCCACATACACGCCCCCGCCGTTTTGGGTGGCGCGGTTGCCGGAAATGGAGCCGCTGTTCATCGTGAATGCGCCGCTGTTATGCACATATACGCCACCGCCATTTTTGTCCGCGCTGTTGCCTGAGATGGTGCCGTTCTCCATGGTGAAGGTACCGGGATAGCTGATATATATGCCGCCGCCGTTGTTACCGGCGTTGTTGCCGGAGATAACGGCATCACTGCTCATGGTGATGCTGCCGCTGCTCACAAACACACCGCCGCCGGTCATGGCGGCGCTGTTGCCGGAGATAGCAGCGTGTTCACTCATGGTGAATGTGCTGTTACTGCTGAGATACACGCCGCTGCCGTATTGGGCGGTGTTGCCGGAGACGGCTGCGTTGCCGCTCATGTTGAATGTGCTGCTGTTGCAGACATATACGCCGCCTCCGCCGCCATCGCTGGTGTCTTTGGAGACATTGCCGGAGATCCTGCCGCCGTACATGTTGAATGTACCGCTGGACACATGTACGCCGCCGCCGCTGCCAAGACTGCCGCCGCAGACGGTGCCGCCGTACATGTTGAATGTGCCGCCGGACACCCCTACGCCGCGACCGCTCACGTCGGTTGCGCGGAAGATGACGCCTTTGACGGTGATCTCTCCACTGGCGTCCTGTACCCACAGGCCGGTGTCATCTTTCTTAAATGTATGCGGAGTTTCGCCGCCTTCGCAGTCGGTCAGCGTGAAGGTAATGTTCTCTTTGATGGAGATGACAGGATAATACTCTGCCGTATTCGTACACTTGATGCTGTGGCCGTTCAGACAGAGGTTCACGCCATCGGTGAGTTCCCAAGTGCCGCTGGTCTCAACATCTTTGGTCAGGTAGTAGCTGCCCGCCTCCGTGATATCGCTTAGAGAGGAAACGGGTTTCCACTCTATATCATCGGTGTGCTTCTCATTGCCGGTGTGCCCGCACGTCTTGCCGCAGATGGGATGCTCGTGGGGCGGCTCACCTCTGAACAGCACCAGTGTATTGTCTTTCTGCCGCACATTATAGCCCGTACCTGCATCAGCGGAAACCCGCTTTGCATCTTCGGCCGTGATCGTATAGCCCTCCGCCGCTTCAGCAATGGTGGTAGAGCTGCCATCCGTTGTGGGCAGCTTGTCAGCATCCACGGTCACGCCGATGCTGGCGGCGCTGCTCAAGCCGCCCTTGCCGATAAGGGTCTTACCTACTCCATAAACCTCAACCTTTTTGTGGTAAACATTGTTTACTTTGCTGCTCGTATCATTGTTCCCCGTGATGACCGGTGCGCCGGATAAGGTAACGTTGGCGTCCATACCCGCATACACACCGCCGCCATTGTAGCCGTTGCCTACCCTGTTACCAGTGATGCTACCGCCGGTCATAGTGAAGGCACCGTTCTTCACATAGACACCACCACCGTCATGGCCAGCACTGTTTTCGGCGATCGTGCCGCCGGTCATAGTGAAGCTGGTAGAACCGGCTTGCACAATTACACCGCCGCCGCAGCCCGCAGTTTTGTTGCCACTGATGCTGCCGCCGTGCATGGTGAAGCTGGCGTTGGCACCCACATGGACGCCCGCACCATAATCTATCGAAGAGTTATCATATTCGTTACCGCTGACGCTGCCGCTGTAGAGCACAAAATTGGCTTCCCCGACACCATTACCATTTTCGACCCATACGCCGCTACCGGTATACTTGGCAGTACCATTCATGCCATGCGTGACAGTGCCTTTATTTTTGCAGTCGCAGAGCGTAAAGGTCACGCCTCCGTTCACGCAAATGGTACTATCATTATTACTATTCTTCGCGTCCATGCTGATGTTATACCCGTTCAGGCACAATACCACGCCAGCCTTGGGATACCATGTGCTGGTCCGCGTCACAGGACCGGTCAGGTAGTAATATCCCGCCTTCATGTCATCGGACAGCTCAGAAACACCCACCCAGCCGGTCAGGGAGCCTCCATGCTTGGTGCAGCTCACATCGCCGCAGATGGGGTGGTCTGCGTGCTCTCCGCCCCGCTCCGCGGTCAGCGACACCTGCGACACCAGCGCCGCGCAGAGCGCCTCGTACCGGGTCATATCCAGCAGGGCCAGTTGCTCCTCGGTCAGCGCTTCCAACGCCGCCTCAAGGGCCATAAGCTGCTGCTCGATCTCCTCCGCGTTCTCTGCCGTCACATCCTCCGGCAGCGCGTCGATGAGCGCCTGGGCCACCTGTACCGGGTCACTCTCCTCACCGATCTGCACAACGGTGTCGTCGCCGATGGTGTAGACGCTCTCGACATTTCCGGTGTCCGGCGCCGCGCCTGCTTCCTCCGCCAGTGCTGCCGTTGGCAGCATGGTAAGGCAGAGAGCAAGTGCCATGAACAGACTCAATACTCGTTTCTTCATAAGCATCCTCCTCGTATAATAAGTTTCAAAGTTAATAATTTCAGGTATCAGCAGGCTTTGAGGTACCCGTGATACAATAGCTGTAGGACAGCAGGGTCAAGCTCTTTTCCTCCTTGTTGAGCCGCAAGGCTGCTTCACGCAAAGTCCGTCCCCCTGAGCCGGAAGTTAGCTGCAAACTCATTGGCTGTTTGCCGGAACCGGGCCGCCCTTTCAGCAGTGAGGGATATCGCATTGGTCTGCTCCGGAGTGATTCTGATACGCGAGGTTGCTGATGCTCCGGTTATCATGGGTATCTCAAAGCC
>CDZG01062854.1_pt1 | contig 10821 bp, 10 predicted proteins | sample 557741 | NCBI WGS metagenome assembly CDZG01 (sample SAMEA3182086, study PRJEB8094) | gut metagenome | biome: human; feature: gut; material: Stool; isolation source: human stools | place: Canada | collected 2013-01-21
TAGCTTGTCCCTTGCTTTTCGGCGGTGTATTCCGCATAACTCTTGCCCTTGTCCTTGCCGGGTACAACGACGGATAGCCCATGCTCTTTACATAGCCTGTCGCTTGTGCGCCGGATATAGTGATAGCTTTGTTTGTTGCTATGGTATTTCTTGTAATCCGTAAAGCTGACCGCGTTAAAAATCAGGTGATTGTGCAGATGATTTTTGTCAACGTGGGTTGTCAAAACAAACTCATACTTGCCGCCTAATACCGCTTGCGCGAGTTCCATTCCGATTTTGTGCGCTTCCTCCGGCGTGGTTTCGCCCACCGCAAAGGACTGTATCAAATGCCGCCCTAAATGCGTCCCCTTGTCCCCGGCAACCTCCCGCGTCCATGCAAACTCAATATCGGCGGTTTCAAGACCGCAGCCGAACGAGGACGCAAGCAGCTTTCCGTCCGTCTTTTCGGGATTTAGGATATAGTCAATCGCCGCTTTTAGGGTTGACTTAATAGGGTGCGTCTTTGTAACCGCCATATTTCCTCCACCGCCTTTTTCACGTCCTCAATGTCCTGTTCATACACCGTCCCCGTTGCGTTGGCGCGTTTGGCAATCTGATTGATATTGCGGCTCACCGCTTGCAGTTCGCGGATATATGCCTTTGTGTCGGAACGGTCAACGACAAGGATATACCCGTCTATCGCCATTTTCCGCAGATACGCGCCGTATTTGCGGATTGGCAGTTGCTTCATCTTCTCGTCGATAAGCCGCTTTTCTTCTTCCGTAACATAGAACTTTATTTGCAGATTTCTTTTTCTGTTTGCCATACTTCACCGCCTTTCGTTATATATGATTTTCAAGGGTTTGGGATTTTCCCAGCAAGCATTTTTGAGATTTAGGGCAGGGGTGCCTAAATCCGAAAATCGCAAATGGGTACTCATTTGCTGTGCTTGCTATTTACCCCTATCCCCCTATCACTACTACGGCGGGAAAGGCGCGTTTGGGCAAACCTGCGCGAAAAAAAGCCTCAACTTCCCGATATTTTTTTCTTGAAACCCCTTGATTTTCAAAGAGATTTATGCTATCATTACTGTGTATATTTATACGAATGATTTGCTTTCCCCTTTGCAGAGGGTAATACACGAAAAGTTTTTGGATTTTTTACGCGAAAGGGGTTGACAAAATGAGATTTACCCCCATAATTAGACAGACAGACAGACAGACAGACAGACAGACAGACAGACAGACAGACAGACAGACAGACAGACAGACAGGATAAGTCTGTCCTTTTTGGCTCTCCCCCCAAATACGAATATGTTTTACCAAGGCGCGTTTCGCCTGTGCTTTTGCACAGACGGAACGCGCCTTTTTGGTTTTCCAAGAGGCTCACCCAATATTGCAGATCATGGGCGGGCGTACGATACGACGGGGAGGGAACGGGCAATGTCTGACGAGAGGAAAGCCAAAAACAAGGCGACAGAAAATGAGCGCTGGTGGAGCACCGATGTTTTCGTCTATTTCACTTCCTATGAAAACCGTTTGGCTTGCGGAATGGTGGAGCTGCCCTATCTGGAAAAGACGATGGCGTTTCAAGGGCTGGATCAGTTGCTTTTGATGTTGGAAGATATGATGGATTTTGTCAATTCCAAAAACAGGGACGCGCATTATCCGCAGGCTTCCTTTGCAAAGAAAGCCCTTTTGTTGCAGAAAAGGACGAAAGCCAACCCGGATTTCCACGATTTCAGTGGAAATGAACCCACAAAAAAGGTAACAAACCCCATTCCCGGCTGGAACGGAATGCAGATTGCTTTTGCTGTCATTTCTATCCGGTACAGGCAGCACGCAAGTATGCAGGGCATGTTGAGAACTAATGGGTGCAATACGCCATTCCGCAGCGGGCTTGAATTGACCCGGCTGCTGCATCAGCTGTTGGAAAGCAAGGCCGGACAGCCGAAAGCAGAAAACAATCAGACTGTAACAGGCGGCAAGCCTGTTACAGAACAAAAAATGTGACCTTGTGAACGAGGAGGATCAACCATGAAAAAACGATTATTTGCAACACTACTCTGCCTACTCATGGTATTCTCGCTGGTGCCGACAACGGCTTTTGCAGCAGAATATCCTTACCAATATCCTGCGGAAAAGCCCTACTACGAAATGAGCATGTACGCTTATAAAGTGAACGCCGCAGATGCAGAAAGCTATCCTACCGGAATTTTTCGGCTATTAACTGATGACAACCGCACCTTATACGCCTATTGCGCAGACAGCGAAATCTACGACATACCCGGAACAGCTTACAAAGCAATTTCTCTCTCTGACCATTACGGAGCAGAAACTGCCAGCACGGGGAAACTACGTACTATCATTCAAAACTCCTACCCGTTTATCAGTATGAATGAAATGATCTCCCGTATCGAGCAAAGTGGCATATCCCTTCATACGGCGAGTGTTCCATGCTATGAAATGGTGCTCATATCGGCAATACAGCAAGCACTATATACATACACGAACCCTGACATCGTGATTGAAGTACAGTTTGCCGGAGGGTTCCCCAAAAAGGGCTATGAAATGTACAAACCTCTCATTTATCACTACAACGATAACTACAAAGACAAAAAAGTGACACAAGCATACCCCGACATAAAAGCAGATGTTGAAGCTGTTTATAGCTGGCTCTGTGCGCTTTCTCCCTCAAATGCACCTAATGTTCCAAACGTAAATGTCTCCTTTGCGGCAGAAGTGGAGCAGGTTACCAGCGGACACGTTCTAATTCTGTATGACCTTTTCGATGGATTTGAGGATTACAATGAGAGTTTGAATGTTTACGTTACAGAAATTGTCGGCACAAATGAAAACCTCATATTCGAGAAGCCTTTTAACGAATTTGTCCCTGTCGGAGAAGGTCGCTATGCGATGGCTCTTCCCAATACCATTACAGGAAGTTCATTAAAAGTTACTCTTAACGGCTACAATGATTATGAGGATGTTGTAATCTATGAAGCAAAAAAAGCAGAGGCGGAAACATCGCAGCCTTTCATCGGCTATGGGAAAGCCCGTGTACCTTTTTCAAAAACGGAACAGATTGATATGCCTATACAAACCGGATCTCTCATTGTCCGAAAGACTGTTTCCGGCGAGGGCTCCGACGCCCACAAGTCCTTTCCTTTTACCGTAACACTGATGCAGAATGGTGATACTCCGAATGGTGACCTTGTTTGCGGGGATGTTACCTTTACGAACGGTACAGCAACGTTCACACTGAAACATAATGAAAGCAAAACCATAGAGAATATACCTGCAGGCTTTACCTACCTTGTGGAGGAGAGCGACAACGGCGGGTATGCCGTAACAGTGAACAACACCGACGCGACCACTGCATCGGGAATCATTGTTGCCGGACAGACTACTACCGCTGCCTTTGACAATTCTTGGCAGGGTGGCGGCTACACATTTCCTGATCCTGCGTCGGTAAAACTCACAGCCAGAAAGACGCTGGACGGAGTAGACCCGGATGACATGGACTTCACTTTCCAACTCAAAGATGAAAGCGGAGCTGTGATACAGACCGTGAATAATCTGCGTGGCTTTATCGAATTTGAACCTCTCGTCTTTAATGCTGCCGGAATTTACACATACACGATAAGTGAGGTTCAAGGAGGTGGCGCAGGTATCGTTTTTGACCCGTCCGTTTATTCGGTGAAAATCCAGGTGGAACTTGGCACTGACAGCTATTTGGCAGAAGTGAGTTATTTGAAAGATGATGTGCCCTGCACAGGGGAAGAACTCGTGTTTGCCAACACAACCCAAGAACAGACAGGAAGTCTTACTGTAAAAAAGACTGTTTCCGGCAGTGGTGGCAGCACTTCAAAGGCGTTTACTTTTACCGTAACACTGATGCAGAACGGGGATACTCCGAATGGTGACCTTGTTTGCGGGGATGTTACCTTTACGAACGGTACAGCAACGTTCACACTGAAACATAATGAAAGCAAAACCATAGAGAATATACCTGCAGGCTTCGCCTACCTTGTGGAGGAAAGCGACAACGGCGGGGATGCCGTAACGGTGAACGGCTCCAACGAAACTACGGCAAATGGCATGATTTCAGCCAATGCAGCCGCAACAGCCGCCTTTAACAACTACAAATCCGGCGGCCATCATCCCGATCCGGATCCGGATCCCGACGGCGGCGTGAAGATCACCAAGACGGTAACGGGCAACAAAGCCCCGGCCAATGGCGTTGCCTATGAGTTCAAGGTATGGGTGCGCAGCAGCAGCGGCACCGCCGTTTCGGAAACGGTTGCGTACCGAATGGAACAGGCAGACGGCACAACAAACACCGGAACCCTGACCATCGGCATAGACGGCTATACATTCAGTCTGAAAGACAGGGAAAGCATGACATTCAGCAGCATTGCCAGCGGCAGGCGCGTGGAGGTAAAGGAAATCACCACAGGCGCGTTCACCACGACAACCGGCGGCCTGACCGACGGGGTTTGCGTGATTTCCCCGAACACCACAAAGGCAGTGGCCTTTACCAACGATTACGGAAACACCACACCGGGCGACGATCCCGACCCGGGTACACCGACCACGCCGACTACGCCAACTACACCGCCAAAACCGACCACTCCCGACAGGCCCCTTGACAAGGTGCCGAGAACGGGCGACAACAGCAATACCGGGCTTTGGATTGGCCTTGCCTCTCTATCCCTGTTCGGGATGCTGGCGACAGTATGGGGCAAAAAGCGGTATCAATCCCGCCGCGGCAGATAACCGGATCCGTCCGGTAACACGCGGCAGACAGCGCGGTTGGAGGGGGGCTGGGCAAAAACAGCCCAGCTCCCGTTCATCTTTTTGAGAAAGGAACGGAATGTATGAATAAAACGGATTTTGCAGACCAGCTTTCCCAAAAAACCAATATTCCAAAATCAAAGGCTCTCGAGATCACAAACGCCGTTCTGGACATTCTCACCGAAGCGATGGCGAGGAAAGAGAAAGTACAGTTTACCGGGTTTGGCAGCTTTGAAACGAAATATTCATCCCAGCGTATGGCGAGAAATCCGCAAACCGGAGAAGAAGCCACGATCCCCGCAGGGCACAGGCCCATATTTAAGGCAAGTAAGGTATTGCGCGGCAAGGTCAATGGGGATTAAGACGAAACTGCACGAAGGAAAGGGCTGGGGATTTTTCCGGCCCTTTTCCTGTCTGTATGGGAAAGGATTGGTATTTATCAGACTTTATTCAGGGCATGGCAAGATGCTGCCCAAAAACCGCACAGCGAAAAAGCGCAGGCGCGGTATCCGCCAGCCTGTATTCTCCATTCTCTTTCTGTTTTTCGGAGTGCTGTTTGCCGTGTCGGTTGTTATCCTCGCAAAACACCTGATCGAAAGCGGACAGGAAAAGCAGGCGTTCACTGACCTTGCCATGACTGCTGCGCAAGCGCAGCAGGCGGAGGAAATAGCCGGGCTTTTCGGCCTTGTTTCCAATGTGCCGAAGCCGCAGCAGACAGCCACCGAACCTGACCCCGCCGCTGCGGAAGAACAGGCGGGGGCGCTTCCCTGCACCGAATACGCCCCCCTGTATGAGGAAAACAGCGATTTTGCGGGCTGGCTGCACATCGACAATACCGGCATTGATTATCCTGTCATGTTCACACCGGACGAGCCGGAATACTATCTGCGCCGCGCTTTCGATCAAACATCTTCCCAAAGCGGAACCCCCTTTATCAGCGAGGGCTGCACGCCGGACAGCGATTTTTATATCATCTACGGCCACAACATGAAGAACGATACCATGTTCGGCACGCTGGACTACTACGCAAAAAAGGCCTTTTGGGAGAAAAACCCCCAGTTCTCCTTTACCACCGTTACCGAGCAGCGGGAGTATGAGGTGTTCGCGGCTTTGGAAACCCGCGTTTTGTATCAGGACGAAACAGGCTACCGCTATTATTTTCAGGTCGGGGATCTGACCGAGGAAGCCTTTGACGAGCTGGTGCGCTGGTTTCAGCAGAACGCTTTGTACGATACCGGGATCACCCCCGCCTACGGGGAGCAGATCGTTGTGCTCTCCACTTGCAGCTACCATGAGGACAACGGCAGGTTTCTCATTGCGGCAAGGAGAATGGACAGCGCAGCGCAAAAAGCGGAATGAGGGCTTACATGAACGAACCACAGAAGCGAAAAGCCTACGACTATGAAACGGACGGCATGGCAGAGCTTGAACAGCGGAGGAAACAGCGGCTTGCCCACAGGAAGCAGCGGCAACGGCAGCGGCGAAACCGGAGATTGCTGCTATGCGCCTTTGTGCTGTTAATCGTCGCATCTGTCTTTGCCCTGATTTTCCCCGCAAGGGATACCCGGCCATTCAAGGGCGCGTGGGCGTATGGCGAAGCGGCAACCATACAGTTCAGCGGCAGGGACAGCGGCATGATTACCCTGTTCGATACCGAATACCCTTTCACCTATACGGTGGAGAAAAACGCCTTGCATCTCCATTTTGACAACGCCTATATTTCCGACGCCAGCTATACCTTTACGGTTGAAGATGGTACCCTGACCCTTTCCGGCGGCGAGGGCACCACAGGCGGCACCTACGCGCTGACGAAAACGCCGGAGCCGGGGCGAGAGGACAAATAAAGTTGCAGAAGAACGACGCTACTACCACGACGGGAGATGAGGCGGGAAAAGAACAAAACTGAATAACAAGGCATACCGTCTGCATCCCTGTCAATCAACAGGAGGACAGCGAGGATGAGAGTAGCAGGGCCATTCGGCCAATGCAGAAAAATCGACGCCCGATTTGAGGTTGAAAAACCTTAAATCGGGCGTTTTCCTTTTCTCCGCGAAAAAACAGGTCTGCTGCAAGAGTTCATCGAAATGCGAAAAATTTTGGAGGGTGCAGAAACCATGAAATCGACACGCCAGAGGTGCCGCTGACAACATCCGGCAGCGGACAAGGACAGGAATAGTTCCCCGGCGGCGCTTTGCGGCTGTTTGCCGCAGGCTTATTTCGTCATGCCCCGGGTGCCGCAGCCCGCCCCCTTTCTCCTGCTTTTGCGCGTTCAAAACAGAAAAGGAGGTCTGCGGCATGGAAATGGTTTAAAAACAATTTTTTCAACTTTTTCTCTCCCACTTTTCCTAAACGGGGGTTTCTCACCGTAGTAGTGGTGAAAGGGGAGGACAAGTATCACCCGCTTTCGCGGTTGCGAAAGGAGGTGAGAACATGAACCCTCAACCCCACGAAGAACATATCCAGCATACCTTTGACGCTTACTGCAAAAAGGTATTGCGCAACGAGGCGAGGGATTACCTTGACGAGTTAGAACGGCGCAGAAGCCGGGAAATCTCGTTGTCGGAACTCCCCATCGAGGTAATGGAACAGTTATCGGCCAGCGACAGCTATTTCCAAGAGGACAAAGCCTTTTGCATTTTGGGCTGCACCGTCTATGTGGACGATAGCGACCTTGCAGAAGCGATAGCCGCCCTACCGAGGGACAAGCAGGATATTATCTTGCTGTTTTACTTCCTTGAAATGAGCGACTATGAGATAGCAAAAAGGCTGAACATGGTACGCCGTTCCGTTACATATCGCCGGACAAGCACCCTAAAGCTGTTAAAGGAACTGATTGGAGGAAACACAGATGAAAAGCAGTAGCACACAATCGCGCCTGTTGCCTTTTCCCGTCATTTCAGCAGCGGTAAAGGGCGACGCGGCGGCCATCAATGCGGTACTCAAACACTACGAGGGCTATATTGCCAAACTGTCTATGCGGCAATACACCGACGAAAACGGCAACGCCCGTATGCTTGTCGATGAAGAACTACGCCGCCGCATTGAAACAAAACTGATTACCAAAATCCTTTTATTCCGGGTGGATTGAGAGGATTGGGCGCGGCCTTTCGTTCCCTTTTGAAATGGCCGTATAACCTACGGTAACGCTCCTTGATAAAGAAAGCCCGCAAGATAACGGCGGCGCAGCATAAAGGGTAAGCGGGTACTTTCCGGCTGAAACCGAGCCATACGGCGGGTACGCCATGACGCTTTTCTCATTGGGAAAAGCCGAGCGACAACTACCGCGCCGCAAAGCAGGCGTGGCGGCTTGCGGGCGATAACGTGCAGCCAGGGCGATACTCCCCCATAGCTATAAGTCCGAGCGTTCAAAGCGTCGCAGGCGATAGGTGGGGCTGCCTTAAATGAGCAGGGGTGAAACTCCCGTGGCGTTGTCTTGCCGACAACCGCCCGCTTTACCTATATTCTTATAAACGATTGATTTTTCTATTACCCATGAAAGGGGTATGTCTAAATGGAAAACGCATTAAAACAAGAACTGACCGCCCCGATTGTGCGCGAGTACAAGATTGGGGATATAACCTACATTGTTAAAGCCGTTGTAAAGGACGGTGTAAAAGAGGACGCCGCGACAAAGGTACGCCGCTTGATACGAAACGACTTAAAGCGGAAAAAAGACCCGTTATAATGCCGAAAATGTCCCCCTATTGCAGACGGACAGCGGGTTTTATGGTATAATATAAGTAACCTGTTTGTCCGGCTGTCGGAATAGGAGGTAATCATGAAACAGCCGGATAAAATGACCGCATACTATTATCGTGCGGCGCAAACACACAATGATTTGCACCTTGACAATCAAATGCACCGACTTCTTTACCATGCGAGAGAAAACGGGCGTACTGCACTTGCCGCGAAAGTCGGTGAGCGCAGATGATGAACAATGCTTTTTCGTTTCAAACCGTTTCCGCGCCGGAGGAATTGAGCGCACAAGTCCGCGAGGCCATTTCAAGCAACATCTTGCAACTCTATGTTCGCAAGGAGCAGCAGGAGGCGCAGGAGGAAGGCATAACCGCCCTTTATGAAAGGCTATCCCAAGAGGACAAATTAGAGGGCGAGAGCAACAGCATTGCCAACCAAAAGCGGATTTTAGAACGGTATTGCCGCGACCATGGATATACGGCAATCCGGCACTACGACGAGGACGATGGGTATAGCGGTACGAACTTCAACCGTCCGGGCTTTCAGCGTATGCTTGCCGATATTAAGGCGGGTAAGGTCAAGCGGGTAATCGTTAAGGATATGTCCCGTTTTGGGCGCGATTATCTGCAAGTGGGTATGTTTACCGATATTCTGTTCCCGGAGTACGGCGTTCACTTTATCGCCGTAAACGACGGGGTTGACAGTACGCGGGGCGAAAACGAGTTTACCGCAATCCGCAACGTATTTAACGAGATGTACGCCCGCGATACCTCAAAGAAAATCCGCGCTACATGGCAGACCAAAGGGAAATCCGGGGAACACCTGACTACAATCCCACCCTACGGCTACAAGAAAGACCCGGAGGACAAAAAGAAGTGGATTATCGACGAAGAAGCGGCGGCGGTTGTGCAGCAGATATTCGCCCTTTGCGTTTCCGGCATGGGGCCGACGCAGATAGCCAAATGGTTAGAAAAGCACCAAATACTCAACCCTACGTTCTATTGGTTATCCAAAGGCCTCAAAGTTACTAACAAGCCAAAGCCGACCTCTAATCCGTATGCGTGGACGAATGAAACGGTTTCCCGTATGCTTGAAAAAATCGACTATTTAGGGCATACCGTCAACTTCAAAACGCATAAGAAATCCTACAAGAGCAAAAAGAAGCTATGGAACGACCCGTCCGAATGGGTGATTTTTGAGAACACGCAGCCGCCCATCATTCAAGAGAGCGTATTCCTCATTGTGCAGAACATACGCAGTTCCCGGCGGCGGCCTACCAAAATGGGCGATATGGGTATCTTTTCCGGCTTGCTCTATTGTGCGGAGTGCGGCGGCAAGATGTATCAATGCCGCGCTACCAACTTTACGGAGGAACAGAAGTATTTTATCTGCTCCACCTATCGGAAAGGCAAGGAATTGTGTACCACTCATTCAATCCGCAATGTGATACTGCACGAAATTGTGTTGAGGAACTTGCGCGAGGCGATACAGTATGTAACGCAGCACGAGGCCGAGTTTATCCAAGAGGCGGCAGACCACAGCTTGCATGAACGGGACACGGAGTTTACGCGCAAGCGTGATACTCTCGACAAAGCGGAACGCCGAATCGCTGAACTTGACAACCTTTTCAAGCGCATTTATGAGGACAACGTAAACGGTAAGCTGTCCGACGAACGGTTTATCAAGCTGTCCCATGACTATGAACTTGAACAGGCTAACCTAAAATCTATGGCAGAGGTTTTGAGCAAAGACCTCAAACAGCAGGAAAAGCAAAAGACCAACGTTCAGGCGTTTATCTCTACGGTGAAGAAGTACACCGATATGCAGGAACTTGACGCTTCTGTATTGCGGGAGTTTATAGACCGCATTGAAGTTTCCCACACCGATAAAAAATCCAAAACGCGGGAGATTACGATTGTCTATAACTTCATCGGTGCATTTGATTTTGCACAGGCGGCAGAGAACGCCAAACACACATCTAAACAACAGCAAAGAACGGCATAGCCGTTGCTACACCGTTCCTTGCTACAATGTTTTCTTAATTCACCGCCGCTAATAGCCGGGGCTTTTTTATATTTGAAGCATGGCATAAACGCATAACAATACCACGAATAATCATTAAAAAGAAAGAATGAATAAACAACGGAATAGCAATAAAAAGATGCTCCAAAAGTCAACCTTTTGTCAACCTTTTTTCCCTAATTGTGTACCAGCGGTGGTTTTTCAAAAATTCAAAAAAGTTTATTTGCATGGGATTTTGACACACAAGCTACAATTATAAATAGGGAAGACGTGGTTCGGGACCAAAAGGTCGCATGTTCAAATCATGTCGCCCCGACCATGAAAAAAG
>CDZG01021480.1_pt1 | contig 10770 bp, 9 predicted proteins | sample 557741 | NCBI WGS metagenome assembly CDZG01 (sample SAMEA3182086, study PRJEB8094) | gut metagenome | biome: human; feature: gut; material: Stool; isolation source: human stools | place: Canada | collected 2013-01-21
TAGTTGTACTCCGCCTGCACATCCTGCAAAATCGCGATGAGATTTGCCGCATTGTTCTCATGCGCGGCAAGGATGCTCAGGACCTTCTCAGTGTCAGGTTTCATGATTGCCCTCCTATCTAATCCTGACAGCGATTATACCGTAAATATTTTAGCGTTTTCAACATATTGCTACAAAAACAGCGATTGATAATTTCTATGGATTAACCTACTTAATATTTTTTAATAGGCATTTTTGTATTAGATAAGCTACGCTCCATGGGTAAGGAAGCCTCAGTACAAACGTGTTACCCTGAGCCAGAAGCCAAATGGCTTAGAGCAGCACTGATATTCAATGAAGTCTTATTGATCCAGCTAATGCAAAAGGCAACACAGCCGGAGCCTGCAAACAATTTTGCGCATAAATCTTGACGGGACCTCCTTTGTTCCAGCCGTGCCATTATTGAGCGCTTACGACTTTTCAAAGGCAATTTGAGCCGTGCGGCGAAAAATGCAGGAAAGCCCCGGCAGGCATCGTAAATACGATGACCTGCTGGGGTTTTTCTGAAATAATCGTTATCCTTGTTGGGGGAATCAAAACCTTTCGTCGCTTTTTAATCTGTCAAGCACAGCCTCTTCTGCCTCTCGTCGTCTCTTGTTTCAGTACTATATATGCAGGGACTTTCCCATTCACTCATCAAGTGCTTTCAAATTCCCGCGGCAAAATACGCAATAGACGATGCCTTGCGCCAGCGCAAGAAACCCACAGGTCAGATACAGTAGTACAAACTGTCCCCGATCCACAAAGAGCCCCGAGAGCATGGACGCTGCGCTCATACCGATATGGTTGGCAAATACACGCAATCCCGCATAGGTACCGCGCTTGTCCTGTGGAATGGACCGCAGCATGGGAGCATCTGCAGCCGTATAAAGCATATTGCACGACACCGTGCGACAAAAGAGCAGAAATACAATCAACGGCGTAGGCGCTATTGTAATGAGTAGTAGTGCTACGCACTGTACGGTCAGCGCTAAGCGCGCAATGCTCGAAAGCTTTGCCCACTGTGTTATTTTCGGTAGTGCCAGCAGCGTCAAGCAGCCTATGAACGAATTTGCCGCAAAAACTGTGCTCACGGCGCTGTCTGTCACGCCTCGCCATTCACGCAACACAAGGTTAAGCATTCCTGTCGACAGCGTGAAAACGTCGAATGCAAGAACGCCGTAGAGCAAGTATCCCAGCACACGCTTATCCCGCAGTTCATTGCGGATATCCCATGCACGCTTTACATCTTCAGTCCTCTGCTGCCGACGCGGCATCGTTCCTCGGAATACCGCCAGTGCCGCATATATTATCGCGCAAAGGCCCAACACCACACGATACGGTTCATTTTTTACAATACGGTACACCGCACTACATAGTGTGTTTCCCACGATGCCGCCAAGAAAATACATGATCAGGACCAAATTATAGGTATACTGCCGCGTATTTTCCTCCGCAAGGCTTAGCGGAAGGTTAAATTCCATCGACATCACACAAGCAAGACCTATACAATAAGTCAGATGACTTATATAGAATAATGGCAGACGGTCAAAAATCACCGTCATTATCAGCGAGGCGCACATCAGCGCGCAGCCGAGCGCCATCACAAACGGGTATCCCTTTCGATCCCCAACGTTCCCGATGAAAAACGAAGTCGCCGCCGTAGCAAGATAGCCTACACACAGCAACACGCCAATCTGTGCGCTACTCACGCCGCATGCTGTCAGGTGAAAGTTCAGCGAGATTGACCACGCCCCCACGCACGCCCCAAAAAAGAACTCACTATAAGCGCACGATCTGCCCCGTTTTGTCAACGAACGAAGCGTCACTCTCTTCTCCATCTGCTTACTTCCTTAGCTTCAGCAGCATAGCGACGTGGCAGTAGAGATTACGCTTGAGAGCAGGCGTGATGCATGCCTCCTTGATCGGCATAGCAAGCTTGCCCAGCTCTTCGCAGCACACCGCAACGATCTCATCATCCGAAGCGCCGGAGTCCATTCGCTCTGCCGTCTTCTCCAGCACTACGGGGTGCGGTGCGACTGCACCCGCGACCAACTTTGTGCCTCGGCTACCGCAGCAACGCAGTGCAAAGTTGATAAGGGGGAAGTCGATCGTCGTGCGCATCGCATATTTATAGAAGCCTGTGCGCTCACCCGCTTCGCTACATGGTACAATAAAGCGTGTGACCAGAATCGGCAGATGTTCGTGGCAGGAAAGGCCATTCGTTACCGTGTGGCGTGCAATCAGCGTCTCCACGCTCTCCCGATGTATCTCGCCGTTTTCGATGTACTCAACCTCCGCATCGCAGGCAATCAGCGCTGTAGCAACATCGGAATAATAAATTGCGCGACACACCGGCGAATTGGGGATTTGGTGGCAGATAGTGCCGCCGGTCTTGAAGCAATAGGCAAGGCCGCTGCGCCAGAGGTGTGTTTGATTAAAATAAATGCAGCGGCGGTCCTGCATAATATTGCCGCCTATGGTAGCGATATTACGGATCTGCGGCGAAGCTGTCAGCGATGCCGCCTGCGCTACAGCGGTGCAGCGTTCATTCACCAGCTTATTCTCCGCAAGCTCTGTAAGCGTCATACCGGAGCCGATAACCAGATAGCTTTCTGCATCGGTAAGCTCTCGAAGTTCCGGAATCTTTTTGAGAAAAACAAGTTCACAATCATCTCGCACCCCGTTTTTCAGCAACGGCATAATATCCGTGCCGCCGCCAATGTAGGTGGGGTGCTCAAATAAAATAGTTTCTTTTAGACTCCTGAGTATCTGTCCATTCATTTTACACTCCCCCTCTCGGTCGGCAAAATTACAAATTTATCACACAGCGGCAGGCTGCTGATTTCCATTCCGCTTGCGCGGCGCGCTGCGTTGACAATGGCGGACGCGACCGGTACAGTCGCCAGCTCACCGACACTCTTTGCCCCGCAGGGGCCGTAGGGATCGTGGCTCGATACCATGCCCACATAGGTGCGCGGCATATCGCCCATCTGCGGGATGCGGTAGTGCAAGAAATCGGTCGACGGTGTACGGCGCGAGCGCGGATTGATCTCCATGCGCTCATAGAGCGCGTAGCCCACGCCTTGGGCGATGCCGCCCTCAAGCTGACCGGCGACGGTAAGGCGGTTGATAGGCGTGCCGACGTCCACGACCTCGATGATGTCCATGAGGCGGATGGCGTTGAGCTTCTTGTGGTATTCCGCCTTGACAAAGCAGACGGAGAACGGATTCGGGCAGGCCGCGGCCTTGTAGGTGCCCGCGCCGATGGGCACGCTGCCCTTGGGGTCGAACAGGATCTTGCGCGCGGCGTCTTCAAAGCTCAGCTCGAGCTCCTCGCCGCCGCTGATATAGTAGCGGTGGTCCTTTTCCTTGACCGTGCAGCCGTCGTAGATGACCTTGAGCTGCTCGACCATCTTCTGCTTCAGATCATCGCACGCCAGCTTGACCGCATTTCCGCAAATAAAGGTTTGGCTCGAGCCAAAGGTGCCTGTATTGTATGGTGTCAGCCGCGTATCTGCCGCCGTGATCTGCACATTGGACAGGGGAATGCCCAGACATTCTGCCGCAATCTGGCACTCCATCGTCTCGCTTCCCTGTCCGATATCGGCCGAACCGACAAGAAGATGGACAGTGGCATCGGCATTAAGCATAATAATAGCTCCGCTCAGTCCCTCCTTTGAGGACGGTCCCGAGCCGTGACAGCTAAATGCGATGGGAGACCGTATTTTCCTTTCCAAGAACAAGCTGAACGATCTGTCTTTTGTTCCTGTCGTCGGGATGGAGGTTGAGGTGCTGTATAACAAGTTCGGCAAGGTCAGCACCATCCGTCTGATTGCTGATGCTGGTAGCGACGACCTCGATCTTTAATGGACGGGCAGCAGCTTGCCGTGGCCGTGGGGGTTGTGGTAAACCACGCCCCCCGCCCACCGGCTTTAAGACCGATTGCTTATATCAAATACCCTGCGAGGGAAATCCGTCCTGTGCTGATACAAGATGGTAGCTGGCGTGTTTCACTGGCCCTGTGGGGTATGAATATAAGCACCGTGGGCCTCGTCCTAAAAATTCCGTTTCTATCGACGGAGAAAAAATCAAGCATACTTTTAATCTATTGCTCCCGGATGGGCTTTCCGTCTGTGCCGTGGAGGTTCATCGGGAAAATATAGAAATCTTTTTAGAGGAGTATAACTAAGATGAAACTCTTACTTTTAATGTGCTTTATTCTCGTTGTTATCGGTATATGCGTTTGGTCATATTATGCCGTCTGCAAGGAATACGGATTTGGCCCTTGGGCTGAAAAGACGGCTCTCCATGAGTATCAGGAGCACAAGGCCTTGTATTTTAATTACGCCGCTGACTATGCAAATTTCTCGGAAATTGTTTGGTGCTGCGCGCAGGCCATCGGATCAAGCGGCAATTTGATGCCGCCGTCTGAACCCAAAGCAATCTTTTGTCAACGGGCAATCGAGCGGGTTAGCTTGGCCAACGGGCGGATAACATTTGCATCCACGCTCCCGTTCGAGGCTCGGCAGACCGCAGCGGCCGAGTTACTCCCCCGTGCTATCGGCCTCGTCCACAAGAAAAAAGCCCCGTCCATTTTGACGGAGTTCGTCAAGGCAAATTTTACCGCTATCAAGACGGATGATGACTGGTCGGCGTTCTATCGGCACATGAACGCTATCAGCGGTTTCCTTATGGCGGGAGGTGATGCCTAATGCTCATAGACTCGGACCTAAACTGTATTGGTGCTGCAATCAATAATAACCCCTCTGTTTTTCTGCCGATGCTGCTTGCCTATATCGAGAACAGCGTTTATAATAAGGTCAATGAAGCAACCCGCAATGCGGCTGCGCTTCCGCACCTTGACAATCGCATTGATATAAATTGTATGCCATTCTCGGGAGGAGAACACGAGATGGCACGAGCGAAAATAAATCAACCTGTTATGATAGCCGGAGAAAAGCGTTGGATTACTGCAAATTCTATGCAGGAGTTTGCTGACAAGGTGGCTAAATTGTTGGACAAGCCGCAAAACACGGGCAAGCACCCATTCAGCGACTATACGTGGAACTGGTTTAATACCTATTCCAAGCCCAATATTGAGACAGTCACCGCAACGACCTATCAGCGGCAAATCAAACTGTACCTTATACCCGCCTTTGATGGGCTATTCGTTGAAGATATTACGCCGGATGATGTGCAGCGGCTATTCAATAATATGTCGGGCGCAAAGACGACAAAAGGCAAGGCAAAAGTAGTCTTAAATCAGATACTCGATGCCGCTGTTGAAGATGGCCTGTTGCCGAAAAGCCCCTTGAAATCCAAGCGTATTAAAATCAAAGGAGCTGCCAGCAAGGAAACACCACCGTATAGCGTGGAGCAAATGCGCTATCTTGTTAAGCATATTCCCGACGTTGAAAGCCCTGTTGACAGAATGTACTTGGCAATACAAGCCATGCATCCGCTACGGTTAGAGGAAGTATTGGGGCTACAACCGGGGGATATTGACACCGAGCGTATGGAGATACATATTCGCCGCGCAGTCACGCACCCCACCCGCAACCAGCCGGAAATCAAGGACACGAAAACGGGCGGCAGTACCCGCACGATTTCTCTGTCCACCGCTGCACTCTCGTATCTCTGCATGGAGGGCAAAAATTTTCTGTTTGGCGATGACAAGCCTCTATCCTATACGCAGGTGCGGCGTATGTGCAACCGCATAAAACGAGACTTGGAATTTGAGGAAAATGTAACCCCCATCCGTTTCCGCACGACCGTCCTTACAGACTTGTATGAGCAAACGGGCGATATAAAATTGGCTCAAAAAGAGGCAGGACATACGACCCCCGCAATGACCCTGAAATACTATGTCAAAGGACGCAAGACCTCCGAAGATACGGCAATCGCAATAGAGCGTGTGTATACCGCCAGTTGATTGCCAGTTGGAAAGACAAAAACCCGCAATCCGTTGCGCTGCAAGGGATTACGGGCTTTCCATCTGTCAAAAAGTTGGTCGCTTAGTTGGCAAAACGCCGATTTTCAGCAACGAGGTTGTTTTTTAGGTCTCGAAAATGTAGTGAAAAGTTGCAAAAATATAGCAAAATCCGCCCAGACCTTTCGATTTAGGTGGAAATTGTTGGAGCTGCTGGGCAGATTCGAACTGCCGACCTCATCCTTACCAAGAGATTTTTGGTGTTTTTTATAATAATTTCCGTTTGTTTTTAGTCGTTTTTATTCCGAACAACGTCGTTTCCAGAACTTTTGTGAAGTGCAGTCTCCGTTGTTTCCACGCTTGTCTGTGGTGAAACTGTGGTCAACCAGCGATTTGTGCAGACATTGCCTGCGCAAATCGCATCGGCTCTGCGCCACAGATAACACCGCAACTTCTTCGAAAGTCGATATAGTCATCAGGAGGTTGGTATCACAATTTGATACCAACCTCTTTGCCAAAACAGGCGTAATAGCCCATTCATATTTTGGGCCGCTGTAGTCAATAAGAGTTAGTTCTCCATCACAGAATTCTCCGCCGACTGCTCCAACATGAGGAAACGATCAAAGTCGCTCTCGTATGGAACTTGCCACGACGAGGTGTATAATTGCGCCCTTGTCTCCGTCAAGGGTTTTTGCCCTCGTCCGCTTCCTGCGTTTCTCTCCGGCTCTCAATCAGCAGATTCAGCTTCTTTTGAACCGCTTCGCTCTGGAAGATGAAGGTCAGCAGCTCCATCACATCCTCATCGGTCAGGACGGTCGGCTCTTTCAAAAAGGTCTCCAACATTCCAGCACGAGTGCAAAGCCGATGGGTTCTCTCGCTTCTGGTCATCCGAGCTCGCTTTGCAAACGCTTCTCCTTGTGCTTGGCTGCGGTCAGCTGCGCTCCGCAACATACTGTTTGTGTCTCAGCTTTTCCAATTCTTCGCTCATGGGCAACTTCTCCTTTCTGATAATGGGCAAAACAAAAGCGACCAACTTTTTACGGTTGATCGCCTTTGGCTTGGTCATTATAAAGGTATTCTGCTATGAGAGCGTCAAAGCCCTGCGTCCTGATTTTCCTGTCTGCCTTCGACATGTCCTCCATTGCTTTTATGAACATATTTCCTGCATCTATCATATCTTGTGCCAGACTCCAATCATCCGGAACAGGAATTAACATTTCTTGAATGTGTCGAGGTTGCAAGTGTTGCTGAACAGAACCGTATTCGTCCAACAGCATAAGAGCCAGTGCCGTAGAAGAAGTAAAATAAGCAAGCAAGTAAGCCCTGAGATTTGCATCTTTGACACGAATACGAACAAGGTCATCACTGACAATGTAATTCTCAGCTAAATCCTTTGTTGCATAGGTTACTTTACCGATGGTTCCTGAACGAGATATTAAAATATCTCCTTCGTGAATTTTTAGCATATCAATACACTGTCTCTGCTGTGGATTTGCTTTTCTTGCATCCAGCCATTTTACTGTAAAGCGCCTAAGTTCCAATGCTGCATTGGCAGTTAAGTATGGAACTAAGTTAGATATGTCGGTTGGATTATCGACCTTTATGCTGGCAGAATTCCACCGTGGACCGATATAAATTCTGATGCCAGCTTCAAGCTGTCCCACCGTTGTTGTTGCCCAATTATCTGTATTGTCAAAAGCAAGGACGCTATCTAAGGCAGCATTTAACTTTGGCGAATAGTGTTGAGGATTGATGTTAATATGGTCTTTAACTTCACTTTTCTTAATGGTAAAGATATACTCGGACTTCTGATGTTCGTTGCCAGATAAGAAGTCAATATACGCATCCGCAATTTCATTTAGATCATGATTCAGAACGCCGGTGCTATTACCATTTCCGTCCAAAACAAACACGGAATTGCCTTTAGAGTCCTGTCCAATTCTCTGAGACATTGCCATAAAGATATTGTAATCTTCTCGTGGCATTTTACCATCTTCAGGTTTTCTTAAAAAGAGAATACAGGTTCTTACTCCCGTATCTGGCTGAAATGTGTCTTTATGAAGCGTAACAATGCCAGATAACTCACATCTATCCAGAATCCATTCTCGGTAGGCTTCATAGCTTACATTGTCCAAAATTCCCTTCGGCAGAACAATTCCCATTCGACCGCCTGGTTTCAGCCAGTCGATACATCTTTCGATAAATAAGAGTTCCGGAGCTTGATGCGGCAAAATATCAGAGTCACTCCCGGAAAAAACAAAAGTACCATCATTATTTTTCTTAAAACTATGACCAAAGGCATAGCTTTTCAAGATGGATCTATCTGAAATCTGAGAATCTACTTTTTGCCCAGAAAACGGGGGGTTTGTGGCAATTACGGAAGGGGCATTGCTCTTTCCTTTCGCACATCTTGATACAATCCATGGGTCTAATCTGGAATACAAATCAAGAGAATTGCCACGAGTCATACCGGATTGGCCATCACCAGTAAGCAACATTGCGCACTTCGCAATCTTAACCAATCTGGCGGCTATTTCTACAAGGTACACGCTGTCTTTGATGATATTCAACTGACGATCTCTTGAGGGCGAATTAGGTGCTGTTCTGGAAAGAATCTTTCTTCTTAGATACCTGAAAATCCCAGTTGCAAATCCACCACTTCCACCAGCTGGATCCAGTGTGTGTTCTCCAATTTCTGGATCAAGCATTTTTACCATCATATCAATTACAAGGCGGTTTGTAAAAAACTGTCCCTGTTGTCTCTTTAGGTTGATATGTGTGAATTGCTCATAGGTTTCTCCCATGAGATCCCAATCATCAGCTTCATCGTTTCTCGCAGCTAAACTCCAATTTTTTAGAACGCCAACCGCTTCTGCTATGCAATCATCACCAACTTGAATTTTCTCATGTGCATCAAAAACATCCGGAAACTGATCTGCATATTCTCTAAAAAGTTTTTGAATTTCCGTAGCTGCATGCTTTCTTCCCTCGGTGGTTTGAAAATCGTTTTCGGTTATCCAGAAACGAGGAAACTCGCCGGGCGTTGTTTCATCCTGGATTTTTGCAAGAAGGATTCTAACCATATCCATAGCAAGGTCGAAATCCTCGTTTTCCATTCCTCTGCCATACAATTTGTTATGACAGGACGAGAGAAGAAAACGAACATTGTGAGGTCTTGGTAATTCACTTTTACTGGGTATTGAATCCGAACCAGACCATTTTTCTCTATAACGGGGGAGGGTTAGGATCTCATCCAGCCCCACTTCTCCACCAGTTTTTTTCTTATATATGCTAATTCCAGTTCCGTTCGTCCATACACCGCCAACTGCAGAAGTATTGAAAATGTAAGACACCAACTGTGAATAGCCTTCTGTTGCGTTTGGCTTTTTACATTCCACTACAAACAAAATGTTCCCCTGATCTCTTTCGAGACAGGCTTTCTTAGATGTATAGACTACAATGTCAGCTCGAATTTCGGCACCATCATCAGAACTAAGAATTTTCGATCCCTGTTGGACAGGAACCTCTCTTGCAATGATGTTTTGGGGGTAGCCATAATCCGATTGCAGGATATTGATAAATCGCTGACGCACCCTTTCTTCTGGTGTGTCTTTCAGAATTTTCCCTGACAATGTATCAATGATGTCACCTTCATCATTGAAATTTACCTCAATCAGTTCCATGTTGTTCCTCCCGGCTTAGTTTATGAGGCTTATCGTCCTGCACAAATTCTAAAATATCATCCACCTTACAATTCAAAGCAAGACAGATTTTCTCAATGCTGTCCAACGATACATACTGATCACGCCTTAATCGGGTCAGAATGTTTGGGCTGAACCCAGCTTTTTCAGTCAATTCGGAAGCCTGTATGCCTTGGTCTATCAACAAATGAAATAGTTTCTTATATGTTACAGCCATATCGTCCTCCGTTCGCAAGAAATCTAACATCGGTATTATATCACGATAAAGTGATTTTTTCAAGTATATAGTAATCGTTGGCTTTGGATATTGGTGCGCCTTAAACTAAGAACTTTGATGGAAACTGGGTGGCTAATGATCTATACCTTGCTATGTAATTGCGGTCAAAACATCGGATGCAAACCCGACATTTTGACCGCATATCGCCCCCTAACTGTTACATTATTCCGTTCGGCTCTTGAACCCGGTTTGCTTTGCGCTCTCGCTTGCTTTCCGTCTGCGTTCCTCGCTGTACGGTGCTTGCAGTCGGATAGACAGTCTGGACTTGTCCAGCGCATAGATTACGCCGCCCTGGGCGAAGGATTTTTCCAAGCGGCAAAGGTGTCGAGGTGCTTCTTGCTAAACGCTGCCAGCCGCTTCCGCAGCCCGGCATTGTAGGTCTGGATGTGGGCGGTGTCCTCACCCTCGTTGAACAGGATAATGGTCTCTTTCTCATACTTCGTCAGGGTCATATTCGTCATCCTCCCATTCCTCGTTGTACTCCATGCCGTCCTCGCAATCTTCTGCCGGACAGCTGCTCACGATGCGCTCAAAAGCCTTTTCATAGCGCAGATATGCTTCCATCTCTAAGCGGAGATTGAAGAACATACAGCGATAGCAACGCAATATTCTGCGCTGCTGAAAAACCTGCTAAAAAGTCAAGCCCTAATTAAAAGAAAAGTTATCGGCAGAAAAAGAGTATAGCAAAGCAGAGGCGGCAAAACGGAACACTTGGCCGCCTCAAATAAAGCATTGGAGATCTCAGCTCATTCTATTGCCGGCAAGCTGCGGTAGAGCTCTGTGACCTTGCCATAATAGACTCGGAGGAACTTATTCAGGCCCGCCACCATAGCGAGTTTACC
>CDZG01019453.1_pt1 | contig 10749 bp, 8 predicted proteins | sample 557741 | NCBI WGS metagenome assembly CDZG01 (sample SAMEA3182086, study PRJEB8094) | gut metagenome | biome: human; feature: gut; material: Stool; isolation source: human stools | place: Canada | collected 2013-01-21
GGGTCGCGGGTGAAGTAGAGGTTGGGCATCGGGTCGGAGACGAAGGGATAGTCGTCCTCAACGAGGTCCATGAGGGAGGTGGCCTCCTTGGTGGCGACCTCGCTGCGCTTGATGCCGGCAATCAGCTCGGCGACCATCTGCTTGGGGGGCATATTCAGAAGATAGCTCGTCATGGACGCGCGCAGGCCCTTGGCATGGATCTTGCTGATGTTCAGGAAGTCGTTCACCAGCTGGATCTGGCGGGCGGGATCGGCGATGGCCTTGGCGACCTCGTCGACATAGTAGACGACCTCGACGCCGTTCTCACGCAGCACGCGGGCGAAGTTGTCATGCTCCTCCTGCGCGATCTTGAGGTAGGGCACGTCGTCGAACAGCAGACGCTCGAGCGTGGCAGGCGTCAGCGCCTCCAGCTCCTTGCCGGGGCGATGCAACAGGACCTTATTGAGCTTTCCGATCTCGGAAAAATTATGGATACCGGGGTACATGTATAAAGCCTCTCTCTGTCAAAGTCTTAGTTATTTTGGAAGATTGATACCTTTTCGACTCGGTCAAAAGCTTCCTTCAGCGTATCCTTCCCAACTGTACAAGCAATACGAATATAACCCTCCCCACTTTTACCGAACGAATTGCCTGGAATCGTAACAACATGGGCTTCACGCAAGATTGTATCGCTAACTTCTTCAGAGGTAAGTCCAGTTTCCTTAACATTAATGAAAAGGTAAAAGGTTCCTTTCGGAGGATAAATGACATGCATTTTAGGAATATTATTGATACGCTCTGCCGCGTAGTAGCTGCGTTGGCGGTATTCTTCAACCATCTGCGGCTGGATTGCTGCGCGATTCCTCAACGCATGGATTGCCGCCCGCTGGGAAATGGATGGCGCAGTAAAAACGACATTTTCGTTGATCTCCTGCACGACATGCACGATTTCTTTTGGCGCAACAATACAACCCACACGCCAGCCTGTCATTGTATAATCCTTGGAAAAGCTATTGAGGGTAATAGTGCGCTCACGCATTCCGGGCAGACTTGCAAATGGCACAAACTCACGCTGATAGCTGAATGCTGTATAGATGTCATCTGCAATAACGATCAAATCATACTTTTCTGCAATTTCCGCGATCTTCTGCATCGTCTCTAACGACAGGCAGTTACCGGTCGGATTGCAGGGAGTGTTGACAATAATTGCTTTTGTGCGCTCTGTGATGTAGCTTTCCAGTCGTTCAACGTTTGTCTGGAAGTCTTCCTCTTCATACGTTGGAAATTCAACAGGCACACCCAGTGCAAGTTCTACCTGCTGAGGATATGGGGTATAATATGGTCCCTGCAAAATGACCTCGTCACCCTCATCAAGAATCGATTCAAGAGCGAGGAACATGGCGTAATTTCCACTTGCCGTAACAAAAATTTCTTCGTCCAGGATATTAAGGTTAAAACGTTCCTTATAATACTTAGAAATTTCCGCACGAAGCTCTGGATCGCCGCGAAAGTCAGTATATTTGGTATGGCCTGCTAATGCGTCTTGATGAGCCCCATCAATAATGAGATCATCTGTCGTTAAGTCTGGATCACCAAGGCTCAAACGGATCACATCGTCATACTGCTTCGCTAGTTCATCGACCTTGCCCATTGGGGTTGAAATGTCTTTCCAATAGCGCTTTGCAATAAATTTGTTTTTCATTTTTATGTCCCTTTGTGCAAAAACATGTTTCAAGTTTTCTAATCTGATGAAAGGAGCATTAATTCGAGAAATGCCGCCTGTACGCCAAGATAACTACCCATCGTATCAAACCACTCTGCCATCGAATGGTTTGCACCAGCTCGGCCACCACCGCCGATACATATTCCGGGAATTCCCTTCCCTATTGTTATGCTTGCGTTGGTTGGGCAACTCCCATCGAGTGTCGGCTTCATTTCCAAATGTCGTATTACCGCCGCCATAGAAGAAACCATATAATTATCTGAAGCCTGTGATGAGACTGGTACGTCTGCGGTTATTTCTATTTTAAAATGTACACTTTCGTGTCCGATATATGTATTCTCATCCCGTACACCCTTCTCAATTGCTTCTTTAACAAGTTGTACGAGTTTCTGCAGTTTAATCTCATCGGTCGATCTAAAGTTCAGATTTAGCTCTGCCACAGCCGGAATTGCTCCGATCCCTTCTGTTGTTCCCGCGGAAAAACCCGTAATTTCGAATGTAGTCTTGGGTGTATCGGGAAGTCTTACCGTGATAAGTTGGTTCATAGCTCGTACAGCAGCATGAATTGGATTGCCCACAATACCATAATGCTTGAAAGCATGTCCGCCTTCGCTTTGAAATTTAACCCGCCAATTCTGAATCCCAGGGCCTCCATAAATTACACAGTCTGAATCTGGTCCATCCACTGAAACACATGCTTCAATGCGCGGGTGCTGTTCTAAAAAATACCGAATACCGCCAAACCCTCCGAGTCCTTCTTCACGCACGGTGGCTAAAAAAATAATACTCTTATCTGGTTCAATTTTGTTTGCCTTAAAACATCGAATCAAACTGCACAATAGTGCAAGTCCTCTCGTATTGTCAGATATACCAGGACAAAACAAACACGTCCCGTCTTGATGTACACTCTTTACGGTGCCGAATGGAAACACAGTATCCATGTGTGCCTCAATTACAATACAATCTTCTCCCGCTTTGATTTCCCCATTATTCTGATTTTTTCCGCGCAGGGTTCCATAAACATTTCCGAGGGCATCCATTGTCACTGCGTCGAGGCCAAAACCGCTAAACAGTCTGCGTAGTTGTTCACCACGCTTCTGCTCATAAAAAGTTGGAGCTTCGATTAGCGCGAGTTCTTTTTGAATCGTTATTGTTTCCGGCTCCATGCATCTGATATATTCCAAAGCCTGACGGGTTTCCGCCCTATCGGCAAGTTCTCTTATTTTTTTCTTGATTCCACTGGTATTTTTCTCATACAATTTATACATACTACCCATCCATTCATTTATGAAGTTTAGCCATGAGCAAAACGCAAAAAGTTGAGCAATACCAGTAGTTCCCGTTCACAGCTGATGCTGAGATCCATTCATATGGATATAAAAAGCCGCGTCCCATTCTGGTAAAATGGATTTTTGAAACACGCCAACCAGAAAGGGGCTGGCCGCTATCTACCAACAGGAAATCATTTAGGCGGGGCGCTTAATGCTTACTCCTATATCGTTTTAGCTGACCATTTTCCCACCGGGCTTAATTTTTGTGTGCATTTTCTCTTTCAGATGTGTAATTCCGGCTTGTTGCCCTTTCTATTTAGGCCATCTTTTGCTCATCTCTTATTAAAGCTGAGTAAAACGCAAGTTTCACAAAGTCAAGGCACAGTATATAAATATTGGCCAATTCCAATAGTGCTATTTGTCGTATAGGGCCTTATAAGCAAATCAGAGTTTTTGCTCAACCCTAAAGTCTTAAAGGACCTGACCGTTTCTGTCTCACACGATTGTTAAATTGGAACAGCCAGGTCCTTTATCATGATGATTCCTGCCTTTATCCTGCGCTACTTTGCCTATGGCAAAAGGCGTCCTTTAGCTACCATATTTTTCTACAGCCATACGAACAGCAAAGAAGTTTTCCAGCGGGGTATCTTCATAGATTGTACACCCCGGTCCAAACATAAATCCGCGAGTACCAGCCATATTAACAGCCTGACGGACATGTGGATAAAGCTCTCGGTAATTTACACGATTAAGATACTGTTCTTCGTTGATTCCGCCAATTAAACACTTGTCCGTCAAGCTCCGCGCCTCGCGCAGCGAAGGGCCGACCCAGCGGTCATGCCAGTTAATACAGTTGGCCGGGTACTTCGCTAGGCGGTCGAACATCGACTTTTCCCGCTCTTGTGTGAAGCTATGGATGTGAACAACCGTGAACCAGCTTTCCTTGCTCATGGCGTCGAACACCTCGCGGTCATAGGTCTCGCCGAATTCATCATAGGCCTTGTCGTCCATAAACTTGTAGTTTGCCTGCTGGCAGGCGAAAAAGAACCCCGCTACACCGTTTTTGAGATTCTCGCGGATGAAATCTGCCGTCGTGTCCGTTACGGTCCTGAGCGCACGGTGCAGGAGCTCTGGATGCTCCGCCATAGTCTCCTTCACCATATCCCAGCCCGCGAGCTTGCAGAGCGTGGTGAGTGGGCTGAAAACTGTGTGGATGACGGGTGCAACGTCGTTTTCCCGCTCCATGCGTGCCATCATGCCCTTCGCATAGGCAAGCTGCATTCCGTAGGTGCCCTTTGTCACATCCAGCGGCACGATCTTTTCCCACTCCTCCGCCGTGCGGATGAACGGTTCTTCGATATAGGCCCACTGGTCCTTCAGGTTGAGCTTTTTAATCTTCGGGCCATAGTCTTCGACGGAATAGAGTCCATAGGGCATCAGCTTGACAAAGTCAAGGTCCATATGGTCGTAAAAAGCATAGTGCGTCTCAATGAGCTTGTCGAGGTCCTGATCGACCGGGGTGAAATGCGGCCACAGGCCGATGGGCACATGGTCCACCTCTTCAAAGCAGATGGCCGCTTTGACTCTCTCTATTTTATTCATGCTATCTCTCCGAAACAATTCTCTTAATAGCCGATGGCGGATGCCACGATGACAGCGATAAGCCCAATAACAATCCAGATAGCTATGAGCGGCATGGCGAACTTCGCCCACTTGCTGTAGGGGATATTGACCATCGCAATATAGGTCATCATGCTCGCTGATGTGGGGTAGATGGCGTTCGTGAAGCCGTCGCCCAGCAGGAACGCGAGCACAGCCGTCTGGCGACTCACGCCGACAAGGTCAGCGAGCGGGGTCATGATGGGCATAGTTGCTGCCGCTTGGCCGGAGCCAGAGACGATAGGGAAGTTGATAATGGTCTGTGCCACATACATACCGGCGGCGCTCAGCCAGGACGGCAGGCCCTGCACCATCGTCGCGCAGCCGTAAATGATGGTATCCATGATGCCGGCATTGGTCATCAGCACCGTGATAGCGCCAGCGCAGCCGACGACCAGTGCGCCCGTGGTAAGCTGCTCAGCGCCGGAAGCGAATTCCTTTGCAATCTGATTCGCGCCGAAGCCACGCACGATGCCAGAGACGACACCCATCGACAGGAACAGCGCGGACATCTGCTCAAACCACCAGTCCTGTTCGGCAACGCCGTAAACGAGCCATGCAAGGCCGCCAATGAGGACCATAAGCTCGAGCCAGTCTCTACCGTCGAAGCGGTCAGCATCGCTGAATTCGATCTTCGTTTTGCCCTCCTCAGCCAGCTCGAGATCATAGACGATTGAGTTCTCGGGGTTCTTCTTGACCTTGGCGGCATAGTGCATGATGTAGGCACTCGTCACCACAACGAAGATGACGAACAGTACCGCGCGGTAGCCCATGCCGGAGAACAACTGTACCTCGGCAATCTGCTGGGCGACGCCTGTGTTGAACGGACTCGTCAAGCCGACGGAGTAGCCCGCCACCGCGCCAAGACCGATCATACCCGTGCCGGTCAGCGCGTCAAATCCCATGCTACGCGCAATCGCCACGCCGAGCGGCACAAACAACACTAGTTCCTGTGACATGGCCATCGTCGTGCCGAAGATGGCGAACAGCAGCACGAACATGGGGATGACCCAAACTTCCTTGCCCATCATGCGTCTCGCTGTGTTGACAGACATTTTGCGGATGATGCCCGTCGCCGTGATGATCTGGAACGAGCCGCCGATGATGAGCACGAAGAAGATGACCGACGCCTGCTTCTGCATTCCGAGGATGAAGGACTCAAGAAAGTCCGAGATGGTTGTGGGGTTCTTGTCAATAAGGTGGTAAGATCCCGCCACGACTAGCGTGCGGCCCGTGGTCTCGTCCACCGCACGGTCATACTCGCCCGCGGGGATGATGTAGGTCAGCGCTGAAATGACCAGCATGATGATGACAAAGATGGCCAGCACATGGGGTACCTTCATTTTTTTCTCTTTCTTCGTTTCCATAAGTTTCTCCTTTTTATTTATTATTCTGAGCCGGGGAAACGCGCTTGCTGAGGCTCTTTTTGTCAGACACCACTCCTTATCCTAAAAAAATCTATCAATAATCGTGAGATAAGCGAATCAGCAATGACTCTGCGTCACGATCTCACCAGTCATGATACGAAGAACATTTCTATCGGTTTCAGACATTCCATTCCTTCCAACATAGCAGACATTACAAACCGTTTCTTCTGCACATGCTCCTTTTAAGCCCTCTTTTTCGCCAAAATGATTGCCGGCTTCCATCATCTCTATTGCAGTGAGCATAGCGTCGAGTGCTGTCGCGAGCTTTGCCGCGCAGGTCGATTTTGCGCCATCACAAATCAACCCTCCAACATTGACAAGCGTCGATTCTACAACCTCTTCAATCTGTCTTTCTGTCCACCCCTTCAAATAACCGATTGCAGCACCTGCTGCAGCCGCAGCAGAAGAAGCGCCACAAAAAGCAGAAAGGCTACCAATTTTCTTTTTTATATAAATAGAAACCAAATTGCTCACCAGTAACGCCCGGTAAAGACTCTCCTTTGGCAACATACATTCATTGGCATACTCAATAACCGGAAGTGAAACTGCCATCCCCTGATTTCCACTGCCCGAGTTAATCACAACCGGCATACTGCATCCACTCATACGTGCATCGGATCCCGCAGCAACCTTTCCTTTAATGCGTGAAGAAAGATCTGCGTTTCCATTTCGGATCAGAGTTTTGCCAATACTTGCGCCATATCGGCCCTTTAGACCTTCTTCAGATATTTCCGTATTGCATCGAATCTGTCGGTCAAGAAGCGCCCGAATATCATCCAGTCTTGCTGTCTCTGCAAACTCTATAATTTCAGAAAGGCTGGATATCTTTCTCGTTTTTCCGGACCGGTCCTCCGCCTTCTGTGTGTCAAAGATGACTTCATTATTTCTACATACTCTTACAATATTGGTATGTGTGCCGGCAATCACAACTTCAGCGTTGTCTTCTCCCGCTGCAGCATGTATACAAACATAGAGGTTATCCACATTTTCTGCCAATATACAACGGCAAAAGCCTGTAGCCTCCATTCGTTTGGCTTCAGCGATGTGTGCAGGGCGAACAGACTCAAGCACGCTCAACTTGGCAGAGGCGTCGCCAGCTATCGCCCCAAGAATTGCAGCAATTGCAACTCCACGATTGCCGCCAGAGTTTGGAACGATAACACCCATCACGTTTTTGATGATATTCCCGCTGCACTCCGCGACCATGCTTGTCGGCAATTTGCCCAATACTTCTCTTGCTTTAGCTGCAGCATACGCTACTGCAATAGGTTCTGTACACCCCAACGCCGGCACCAATTCATTCTCCAGCACTTCTACGATTTCATCATACCTTCTTTTATCCACTAATCTCAATCCTCCATACTATACTTGCTGCCAAGAGCACCTTTTTATCTGCAAAAAACTAAGCAGTATTTCAAAGAATGTGCCAAGTTCGTTGTTGTATACAATTTATGTCTTATATGTATACTACACACAAGGAGCGTTTTTGTCAATTGTGAGATAACACAAGTATTGCAATTATATTTCTCCTTTATAACCAACTTTTGTGTAATGAAATACACAAAAGCAGAGGGCACTTTCAGGAAAACGAAAGCGTCCTCTACTTTATAGAAGATCGTGTTTTTTAGAGACTTGGACTTTTTGTTATTAACAATTTCAATCTTTCTTCCATTTAGCCTCTGAAATATACTGCATGCTTGCAACATATTCAAAAATCGCATCTTTACTGACGCTACGGATATGTTCCCTCATCTTTTCTTCCGCCAATGCTCCATCCCGCTTTTTCAGCGCATCCAAGATAGTCCTATGTTCTCTGTTCGAATTATCGAGAGCCCTTTTGGTCTCCGAATGCATGTGTTTCATTCGCCTACCATATTTTCCATATTTCCCTATGCCGCGTAAATAATTTGTAATCTGTTTGTTACCGGCAAGGTCAATAATGACATCATGCAATTCATTTGATAACGCCATTGCATCTTCATACTGCCGCTCGTTAACTTTTGTGCTTGCAGCATCAAGTTTTTCTTCAATATATTGAATGGCTTCTTCAGAAATCACCTCGCACGCCTTTCTTGCGCAATATCCTTCCAATATCTCTCTAATCTCATATATTTCTGCAATATCAGTAGCGGTCAATTGTTTAACAAACGCTCCTCTATGCGGAACAAAATCAACGAGGCCATCGCTTTCTAACATCCTTAACGCCGTTCGAATCGGCGTTCGGCTGACTCCGAGTCGCTCACACAAGGTTAACTCTGCCAAGGGTTCTCCAGGGCGCAATTCCATCGACATTATTAGCGCTTTAATTTCCTCATATACTTGTTCTGAACGGAGCTTTTTCTCTGCCATAATCGATAGTCCTCCTCATTTCGGTCGCTGTTTTTTAGCTGTTCTGTATACATTTACCTCACGCTTATTATACATACTTTCAATCTGTTTGCAAGGGCAGTTTGGAGACTACCCAGCGCACAGTCCACATTTTTCTGATAGCTGTACAGTATGCTGCACTATCCAACGATTAACCCAATTCGATACTATTTTAGCGGTGTACCCAGCTGTTCCCCAATCTTGACTCACTCGGTCTGCCGGTTCGGATTGACCGCCGACCACAGCGAGGAACCGCATCGGGGACAGACATGGTTTTTCCGAGGCGCCTTCTGAAAGAAGAATTGGTCTGCCGGCACGGTGTAGTGCGCCCCATCCTCGCTGATCTCCATTTCGATGGCCGCATCACAGTCCGGGCATAGAAACGCGCGGCAGCACTTGTTCCACCGGACGGCAGGATAGCGCATATAGCCGTCCCGAGCACGTTCCTTGGAAAAGACCGCGTACACGCTCTTGTCGCCCTGCTCATAAAGGGCATAAAGCCGGTCCAGGTCTGTGATACTATGCACGACCATGGCGTAGGTGTTTAGAAGCGTTTCTCCAATCTCACGCACCCACTTTTTTGTGACATGAGAGGGACACATGACAACGCCGAAGGACTTTCCTTCGCTGTCTCTTTTCTGTGCAGCCCATAATCCGTGCAGCGCACCAAGGGCGGTCGAGCCGATCTTCGTCTTTCCACTACCGCATTCCGCGATGATGAGCACCGTCTGCCTGCGGTCAAGCTGCCGCTTGACCGCTTCCGCCACCGCGAGCTGGGCATCGTAAAGGGAATAGCCGGCCCGCTGCATGATAAAGTCATTGATGGACAGCACTTCATCCGAGAGCGGCTCACTGGCGGGATCAAAGAGCGGCATAAACTGATTGCGGATGCGGTCCGCGACGGTCACGCCGAAGGTGTTGAGATACCCTGTGGCATTGCTGACCTCATCAAAGCCGTCCGGCGCACCGGGGACCGCGCCGGGGATCTGGATAAGTCCTGCTTTCAGTCCCTCCTCCAGTACCTCCACAACATTCTGATCTCCTACGGACAATCTCAGCACCCATGCGTCGATCCGCTCCTTCTGCGAGACGACCTCCAGCTGCCGGAGGTCGTCTCGGCTTTCGAGCGCGGCGAGCACATAATTCTGAAACGCCGGAATGAGCGGCACTGCCGTTTTGTGGTCCAGTTCCTCAAAAAGACGTGTTCAGTCTCCTTCGGGGCAGAAGATATAGCATGTACGCAGCTGCTCTGATTTTTCGAGCGTTCGCTCCTCGCCGTCGTCCTGCGGACGGCTTTCCTCCCGCGCGTCGTCGCAGGCCATATCTCTGGTTTGCCGACGATGATATGCACGTCCAGCCCTTTGAGCAGGCCGGGCGGAACGCCTCGGTAACGGAAGTTTCCAACTGGCGCGCCGCATTTCCGGAGGATGAGCAGAAGCGCACCAAACGGGAGTACCCTGAAATTGAAAAAACTATGATGAAAAAACAGCGACCCGCAGCAGGTGGAGAAAAGGCTGCTGCGATGTCTTTGCGCAGACAAATAATAAAAGGCGTTGAAACTATAATGCAATACCATGGCAAAATCGAACGCACAAAAACTCCCGGCATCCGCTGATGTGGATGCCGGGAGTTTGTTCCGTATTAAGCCTTTCCAAATCGTCAAAATGTGTAAGTTGTGTGTAAGCTCACAGCACCTTGTCACAGAAAATCACGGTTCAGCGGAAAAATTCGCAGTTTTCAGCCAAGAATCTTCGGGAATCAGGCGGTCTTTCTATCTCTTAGTACATGCCGTCCATGCCGCCCATGCCGGCGGGAGCCGCGGGTGCGGGAGGTTCGGGCTTGTCGGCGACCAGCGCCTCGGTGGTCAGCACCATGGAGCTGACAGACGCGGCGTTCTCCAGCGCGGAACGGGTGACCTTGGCAGGATCGACGATACCGGCGCCGATCATGTCGCAGTAGACCTCCTTGTAGGCGTCGAAGCCGTAGCCGACCTTGCGGCTGCTCTTGATCTTCTCAAGCACCACGCTGCCGTCCACACCGGCGTTCTTGGCGATCTGGCGGACAGGCTCCTGCAGCGCGTTGACGATGATCTTCACGCCGGTCTTCTCGTCGCCCTCGACCTTGCCGATGAGCTTCTCGACCGCGGGAACGGCATTGACGTAGGCCGTGCCGCCGCCGGCGACGATGCCCTCCTCGACCGCCGCGCGGGTCGCGTTCAGAGCGTCCTCGATGCGCAGCTTCTTTTCCTTCATCTCAGTCTCGGTAGCAGCGCCGACCTTGATGACCGCCACGCCGCCGGCGAGCTTCGCCAGACGCTCCTGCA
>CDZG01009544.1_pt1 | contig 10719 bp, 7 predicted proteins | sample 557741 | NCBI WGS metagenome assembly CDZG01 (sample SAMEA3182086, study PRJEB8094) | gut metagenome | biome: human; feature: gut; material: Stool; isolation source: human stools | place: Canada | collected 2013-01-21
ATGCACTACATGGAGACCTACAACGCCTCGGAGGGCTTTTTCGCCATCGCCGAGGAGCCAGGTCGACAGGAGATGCTGCTCATGCTCGATTACGGTACCTACTACGAATTCCTGCCCACCGACCGGCTCGGCGACCCGACCGCCGCCGTACCGCTCGAAGGCGTGCAGACCGGAGTGAACTACGCGATGATAATCACCAACTGCAACGGTCTGTGGCGCTACATGATAGGCGATACCGTCCAGTTCGTTTCCACTTCACCCTACACCATCCGCATCACGGGACGTACCAAGCACTACATCAACGCTTTCGGCGAAGAAATCGTAATAGACAACGCCGAATCGGCCATGCACGACGCCTGTACGGCGACAGGGGCCGAAGTGGCCGAATATACCGTAGCTCCCGTCTACATGGAGGGACGCAGCAAAGGCGCGCACGAATGGGTGGTAGAGTTCCGTACTCCGCCGGCCAGCCTGCCAAAGTTCACGCAGGCGGTAGACGAAGGACTCAAACGGGTGAACTCCGATTACGAAGCCAAGCGTTTCAAGGATACCACGCTGACCGAGCCCAAAATAACCGTCGTACCGGCGGGAACCTTCGAACATTGGCTGAGGGCCCACGGCAAAGTGGGGGGCCAGAACAAGGTTCCGCGCCTCTACAACGACCGGACCTATGCCGAAGAGCTCATCCGGGCCGCAGCAACGGAGAGGGCAGAAACGCTCCTTGCGGTACACAGCGACCGGACCGAAGCCTGACAGCGACCGCAGTGCTCCGCCGCAGCGACACGAAAACGACACGAAGACCATGTACATCGCCATTTCAGGAAATATAGGCAGCGGCAAGACCTCGCTGACCGAGATGCTGACCGACAGGCTCGGCGGCACCGCCCTTTTCGAGGAGACGGGCAATCCCTACATAGCCGACTTCTACGAAGACATGAACCGCTGGGCGTTCAACTTTCAGGTCTATTTTCTGGGCTGCCGGATGAAACAGGGTCTCCAGATAAAAGAGACGAAAGGTTACGTCATCCAGGACAGAACCATCTACGAAGACGCCCACATATTCGCCGGCAACCTGCACGAAATGGGGCTCATGTCGTCGCGCGACTTCAATACCTACATGAAAATCTTCGACCTCTCGGCCAACCTGATACCTACACCCGACCTGCTCATCTATCTGCGCGGCGGGGTACCCACGCTCGTAAGCCAGATTCTCAAGCGCGGCCGCAGCTACGAGATGAACATCGACCTCGACTACCTCGAAAGGCTCAACAACCGCTACAACGATTGGATAGACAACATCTACCGCGGCCGCGTGCTGACCGTAAACATAGACAGCGAGGACTTCGTCCTCAATCCGGCCATCGTGGACGACATCGTGCAGCGGATAAAAGAGGCCGAAACATCGGCGGCGCATCCCGCCCGATAGACGACAGGTGACCACCGACCTCTTTCCGGAAAAGCCGCACCGCAGCGACGATGCCCCGGCAGCGGAGCGACGCTCCAACTCCGCAACGCCTCCCGCCGCCGAAGAATCGCCGAAATATTCAATAAAGTATGCGGCAAGACGATATAATTTGCATACCTTTATTGTTCGGTAACGACGCCGGACATTCCCGGTCGGCCTTCTCGCCGTATCCTTATGGAACGTACCCGACCAGCCGTTATCCCGAAAACCGAACGAGACACCGTCGAACGCCATGAAAACGATTCTTACGCTGGCCGCAACACTGCTCCTCGCATACGGAAGCACGGCCGCCCCGAACGCAGTCCCCGCCTGCGACGACACCGGAACCGTCGTCCATACCGCCAAACCCCGCAGGGTAAAAGGCAGCGAACGCCTGGTCACCCGAGACCTGGGGAGAATCGGCGCGTACGAAGTCCTGTACGTCTCCGACGGCATCGAAGCCGTCGTTTCCGCAGCGGTCTCCACGCTGGTCATAACGGCCGACGACAACGTTATCGACCGCATCGACGCACGTTCGATAACGGACTGTACGGTACGCGCTGTCATACCGGCCTCCGCGGCACTCCGGACGCTCGAAGCCGAAAGTATGGGCACCATACACTGCGAAGTACCGCTCGGAAACGGACCGGTAACGGTACGGTCCTCCGAAGGGAGCAGGATTGCCGCCGACATCCGGACCGGAAACGATATCCGGGTACATGTATCCGGATGCAGCCGGTTCGAAGGAGCCCTAAAGGGCAATAACTGCAAAATTACGGTAACGGAGGGCTCGCAGACCGACACCCGCATCGAGGCGTCCGGCATCTGCCGCGTCGATGTCTCCGCATCCAGCCGGGCGAGCGGTTCGCTGAAGGCACACCACTGCGCCTTATCGCTGACAGAAGGTTCCGTCGCCGACATGCCGGTAACGAGCACCGGCGAAAGTACGCTTGTAATATCCTCATCGAGCCGGTTCAACGGGGCTCTGAAAGGCAATAACTGCAAAATATCGGTAACGGAAGGCTCGGTATTCGATGCCCCGTTCACCTGCAAAGTACACGGAGAAATCCTCCTCGACGCTTCGAGCCGCTTCGCAGGCGATGCATCCGCCGGCAACTCGCTCCACATCAAACTGACAAACGGCTCGGTCATGCACGGCAACACCGATGCTACCGTAATCCTCGTACACACGGCAGCATCGAGCCGCTACGAAGGCAACATCTCGGCCGAAGGACAGGCCGAGATGAAAAGTACCGACGGCAGCGCCATAGCGGGTGCTTTCGCGGGCGGCCACATCTATGCCGTATCCACCGCTTCATCCCGCATCGCCCTAACCGGCAGCACCCCCGTCCCCTCGGCCGTCATCGAAGTCGCCTCCGGCAGTCGGTTCAGCGCTCCCGCCCTGCCGTTACGGAACAGTTCCGTAACGGCAACGTCGTCGGGACACGCCGAAGTCCGCTGCACCGACGAACTGCTGGCAACCACCTCGTCGGGCGGTACAGTCTTCTACAATGGCGACTGCCGTGTAACGACGAACAATCCCTACGTCCGCAAACAGGACTGATACATGGCTCCGGCCCGCACCAGCCCTACCGAAAATACCGGATACACAGACGACACACATCCGTACCGTTCCTTATCGGCGGTACGGCATACGATAATAACTTCGACCGACAATGACCGTTTCACTGCCCGAAGCATTCATACGCAACATACGCCGGGACATTCCCGGCGATGCAGACGCCCTGTTCAGCGTATTGGACGGCACGCCGCCGGTATCGGTACGTTGGAACCCCTACAAGACACAATCGCCCGCAGAAGGTATCCCGGTGGCATGGTGCCGTTACGGACGCTATCTGCCCGAAAGGCCGTCGTTCACGACCGACCCACTGTTCCACGCCGGGGCCTATTACGTACAGGAGGCCTCCTCCATGTTCGTCGAACACCTTCTGCGCTCGACGACAGAACCGGAAGGGGCGCGTATCCTCGACCTGTGTGCCGCACCGGGCGGCAAAGCCACCCTCTACTCCACCCTCGCGGGCGGAGATGGCATCGTAATAGCCAACGAAGTGATACGCAGCCGGGCACTCATCCTTGCCGACAACATCCGCAAATGGGGCATCGGCAATACGATGGTCACCAACAACGACCCGGCCCATTTCGCCGGCCTGGGCGAGTGGTTCGACGCGGTGGCCGTAGATGCCCCCTGCTCCGGAGAGGGGATGTTCCGCAAAAGTCCCGAAGCCCGCGGGGAGTGGAGCGAGGCGAACGTCCGGCTGTGTGCAGCCCGTCAGCGCCGAATCGTATCCGACGCATGGGCGGCGCTCCGTCCCGGAGGAGTCCTGATTTACAGTACCTGTACCTTCAACCGGACGGAAGATGAAGAGAATGTGCGGTGGATTGCCGAGGAACTCGGCGGAGAGGATGCCGGAGCGATGGTTCCGCCCGACTGGGGCATCGAAGAGCGTGAGGCCGGCGGAGTACGCTGTTTCCGTCTCTGGCCCCACCGTATCGCCGGCGAAGGCTTCTTCGCCGCGGCCATCCGCAAGGGCGGCCAACGGGGACGCCCCCTTCGGCCGAAACCACGCAAAACACTCTTGGCAGAGGCGTCGCGCAGCGAAACGGCCGAATTGTCCCGCTGGGTAGGGCAGCCCGACCTGATGCGTTTCGCCCGTATCGGCGACAGCCTCTACGGCTACTATGCGACACCTTTCGCCGACATCCGCAGCGCAGCCGAGTACCTCAACACGCTCCATTCGGGCATCTGCATGGGACAAATGTTCGGAGGCCGGCTGAAACCCGACCACTCGCTGGCGATGTTCCACGACCTCGCCCGCAGCGCCGCAGCCGAAACCCCGCTGTCGTCCGACGAAGCCCTGCACTACCTGCGCCGGGAAGATTTCGCTCCGCAGGCAGAGGCCGCCGAAGGGATGAACCTCATGACATTCGAGGGCTACGCATTGGGATGGGCCAAACGCATCGGAAACCGGTTCAACAACCTCTACCCGAAATCCCAGATGATTCTGAACAAATAGGGCTCCGCGGACAAACGCCGCGCCGAGTCTCTGCGGGATACACTCCCGACGAACGGACGAAACCGATAGCGCCCCGGCAAACACGATACGCCGAAACAATACGGGCAGGAGTCCGTCGTTGCACACGGCCTCACAACAACAGATGCGGACGATTTCCGACCACCGCATACGCAACCGGTTCTCCCCGGCCGTTCCTACATTTTTTCGGTCAGTTTCCGGACTATCTTGAAATGGTTGAAGAACTCCTTGGCGATGACGCGCAGAACGGTATAGCCCGGTATGGCGAAAAGCATCCCGACCACACCGGCGAAGTGGCCGGCCATGAGTATCACGATGAATATCTCCAGCGGATGGGCATTGACGCTGTTGGAGTAGAGGAGCGGCTGCAACAGGAAGTTGTCTATCATCTGGGCCGCCAGAATGGTGATGGCCAGCGAGAGCACGATGAAGGTCATGGTCGTCCCGCCTCCCACGAAAGCCATGCTCACCAGCAGGCTTATCCCGAAGCCGAGCCACGGTCCCACGTAGGGAATCACGTTGAGCACCCCGACGATAAGTCCGATAAAGAAGGCGTTCTGGGGAAGGTATCCGCAGCATATCAGGGAGATGGAGACCATAAGCATCATGATGGTGGACTCGGCGAGTATCCCGATGAAATAGCGCGAGAGCAGCGATGAAGCGGAACTCAGCGCATGCTTCACATTTCCTTCGTATTTAGTAGGCGTGACCGCGAGAATTATCCTCAGGAAAAGATTGTCGTCCTTGAGAAAGAAGAACGTGATGAAAGTTATCGAAAAGAGCGCTATCACTGCATTCGCCACGCCCGACACAATGGAACCGAGGAAGTTCTGCAGTTTTTCGGGATTGAACAGCCGTTCCACCTGCGCCCCTATCGTATCGGAAATGGAGATGGTGGAGACGTTCAACGAGAAATACTCCTCGAGGAAATTCTGCAGTTTGTGCAGCGGCTGCTCGAACGAGGCGAGAATGGTGGAGAAGTCCACCGATGCCAGTGCGGTAAGCTTGTCGAAAACGAGCGGGATGAAGATGGCGAACATGGCGACGCCCACCCCCCACAGCAGAAGCAGCACCACAAGCGCGGCGAGCCAGTCGGGCACGGAGCGTCCCCGCACACGCACCCGCTTCATCAACTTCGCCAACGGAGTACCGATGATGGCCAATACGGCCGACACGATGATATAGCCGACTATATCGCGGAAATACCACACAAGCAACAGGCCCGCCAACGTGGCGAGCACACCGACCGCATACCTGGTCCAGTGCACCGTCGGCTTGCTCTCGTTCCCCGTACCGTTCATACTCCTATTCTCTGTGCAGTTTCGCAAGCGGCGTCTGTCCGCCCCGTACCCTGTCGCCCAGACCGACGAGCACCTCGCAGTCCAGCGGCAGGAAGATGTCTATCCGCGAACCGAACTTGATGAAGCCATACTTGGCGTTCTGTTCGGCCCGCTCGCCCACCTTCGCATAATTGACTATCCGGCGGGCCACCAGTCCGGCTATCTGCCGGAAGAGTATCCTCTCATGCCCCGTATCGACCACGGTCGTGGTACGTTCGTTCTCTTCGGACGACTTCGGGTGCCATGCCACGAAAAAGCGCCCCAGATGGTTGTTGCGATAGACTATCTCGCCCCCTACGGGATACCAGTTTGCATGTACGTTGGTGATGGACATGAAGACCGAAAGCTGCAGACAGCGCTCCTTCAGGTACTCCCCCTCGAAGACCTCTTCGATGACAACCACCTTACCGTCGGCACTGGAGAATACCGTATCCGGGTCGCTCCGGTATTCGCGCCGCGTGGGTTCGCGGAAAAAGAGCGCCACGCAGACGCAGAGCCCGAAGAGCAGAACCGCCACCGCCCAGAAGAGCCATACGGGCATCCCGGCGTACTTCACGGCGAACGCCATGCCCACCGCAACGGCCGCGAAAACCGCGAACGTACACAAAACAATGGAATATCCCTCTCTGGCAAGTCTCATTGGCAAGGAATTTATTCGGTCTCTCCGCCGTTACCGGCCGCGGAGCCGCAGCACGCGCCCCTTTCCGGGCACTAACCGGCAAAGATAGTAAAATATGCGAAAACAAACGGTACGGAGAAAATCAATGCATCGAAACGGTCCATAAACCCTCCGTGTCCGGGAATGATGGCCCCCGAATCCTTGACGCCCGCCGACCGCTTGAACATGGATTCGACCAGGTCGCCGAGCACGCCGCTGACCACGACCACAAGAGCGAGTCCGCCCCACCACACCATGTCTTCGCCGCGCAGCCAACCGCACATCACACCGAAAGCAACGGCGAAAAGCAGTCCTCCTGCAAATCCCTCCCACGACTTCTTGGGCGACACCCGCTCGAACATCTTGTGTTTTCCGAACAGTACCCCCGTCAGGTAAGCGAATATGTCGTTCACCCACACCGTAAAGATATAACAGAGTATCGTCCATGCGTCGTAGCTTCCTCCGTAAAAAGCCACGAAGCACATCAGCGACATCGGCAATGCGGCATAGACGAGCCCTCCGACCGCAACGGCGATATGTATGAAAGGTTCGGGCGGCCTGCGGCGGAGTTCGTACACGAATATCACATACAGCAACGGGAAGAAAATGGAGAGCCACACGACCGGCAGCGTACCGCGTGCCACAAGGAAACTCATCGCGACGGCCACGCCTCCTACGGCAACCGGATAGACACGGTCGACGGAAAGGCCCTTTTTCGCCGCCATACGGTAGAATTCCCAGAGGCTGCCTACGCATATCGTCAGCATCAGTGCCGCAAAACCGTACTCCGATACGGAGACCGCACCCACGACGACCAGCAACAGCACCGCTCCGCTCAGCGTCCTCACCGCCAATTCCTTACCAAACTTCGCCATACATTACAGCTTTGCGGGCCGTCCGGCCGTCCCGATTCGGCGCCCCGGCATGCGACAACCCCGCATAACAGGGACAAAAATATGGAATAATTCCGAACCGCCTAAATCACAATCCGAAAATACGCTTTTTTCCGCCGACGGGCAAACCGGCAGTGCAGAATCTCCATGCAGACTGCCGTACCGTATCCCGTATCCGACACATGCAAAAACCGTGCGGGCGGGAATGGTCGTTCCCGCCCGCACGTCAGGCGAATCCGTGCTTTACGTACAACCTCCGGTCAGGACGCAGGCTGCGGCGTAGGCGTCGATGCCACCTTCAGCTCCAGTGCGCCTGTGCGCGTCCCCGTTATCCGATAACCCGCATCATCCACAAAATCGAAAGTCAGCGTATACGCTTCGCCGTTCCTTGCCACCGTCACGGTACCTTCGACTATCGGTGCGGAACCGACATACTCATCCTCGACGAGCCGGTAATACCAACTGCCGTTCGGATTTATGACGCTGTTGGATTCGGAGCCGGCAAGTACCGTGAACGGTTCCCTCGAGTTCTCGTCGTAGATGTCCTCCGTCACCACCCGGTAGGTACCTTCCGGCAACCAATATTCGTTGTCGTCGTTAAAATAGATGACCGAAGAACGTATCGTCATCTCCAGCCGCGACCCGCTGCCGTAATACCCGACCGAATAGGGCCAACTGACCTTCACATACTCCAAATCGGCCCCCCACAACGACATGTACCAGGTGGTCGTCCTGAAATCGGTCCAGTCATCGACGGGTATGACGCTCAGATTGCCGCCCCCGCCGGGGAGGTCCTCCATGACCGCGTCCCCGGTCAGGTCGCTCAGGAACTCCCGGCCGGCCTCCTGTGTCACCGCGACGGCGATATCGGGAACGTCGTCCTGGCCGGAGGTAACGACCACATACCCCGACCGCTCCTCAAGCGTGGCATTCGTCTCCACGTTCACGATGAAATAAGAGTCTCTTTCGGATACGATGGAAATCCATTCCACCGGATTGCCGGACGTATCCGGAGTATCGGACGTAACTACCTTCCAGTCTACGGCAACGGCAGCGACATTCACCGTCTGTCCCAGCATTTCCGCCCTGCTGCCGAAATGCAGTTCACGTACATCCACACCGAGCGAGGGCTGAAGAACCCGTCCCTCCTGCACCACCTTCACCGCTTTGGGGCCGACCCCCGCGACATCCGCAGAGATGACGACACTCCCCGAGCGCGGTTCGGTTGCCGGATTGTCGGCCACCGTCACGACGGCCGTTCCCTCTTTCCGGACCACCGTCACCCAACTCCGGCATGCCTCGTCCGCGGCGACCGTCCACTCGAGCGTTCCCCCGCCGACCGTCACGGCAATCTCCTGCGCCGGCGCATCCTCTCCTGCAAAGGACAGCGAGGCGGGTTCCACCGACAGTGTATAACTGCTGCCGGACTGAACGACCGTTATCCGTTTCGGTTCGAGGTCGGGAGAGGCCGGTACGAGGGTCACGGCTCCGCTACGGGACTCCACCCCCGAATTGTCGGCCACCGCAACGGCAACCCCGCCCGTTCTCTTTTCGACGGAAATCCAGGCCCTCGACTCGTCGCTCATGGTGCAGTCCCAATCCACATTGGAGGTCACGGCAACGGTCTGCACCGCCGCACCCACGGCCTCGAACTCAAGGTTCGTCGTTTCGAGCTTCAAGAAAGCCCGTTCCAGCTCCTGCTCCCCGCACGCGACGGAAAGCACGCCAAACACTGCAAAGAACAGCAATTCCCATACTCTTTTCATAACATAGAAGTTTTGGTTATCATGTATCTGTCGCAAGATAGCACAAGGGCGCAAAAAATGCAACAACATATTATATAGCAATACTTTACACCGCAGACTCCTCAGCCGGAGACAAAAGAAGGGAGGGAACCGCTGTTCCCTCCCTTGACCGGCTCCTGTTTGCGGAGCCCTCTTTCCGAACCGTCCGCCGGGACGGTATATGAACATCAGGCCGTCACTTCTCCGGCTTCTCTCCCCAATCGGGTGCGGCACCCGGCTCGGCGACAGTTTCCCCGCCGAATGCCAGTTCGGCATCGGTCACCGACACGGGGTCGGAATCGGCCGCTCCGGCAGCCGCTGCCGCCTCCGCCTGCTCCCGTTTGATATCCTTGATACGCTTGCCGAAGATGCGTTCGAGGTCTTCGGAGAAGACCACTTCCTTCTCCAGCAACAGCTCGGCCAACTGCGTAAATCCGTCTCTGTGTTCGCGAAGCACCTTCGTGGCGAGCGCAAAGGCATCATCGAGCAGCCGTTTCACCTCCTTGTCGATAAGTTCGGCCGTCTGCTCGCTGTAAGGTTTGGTCAGCGCCATCTCTCCCTGTCCCGACGAGTCGTAATAGCTCATGTTGCCCACCTTGTCGCTCATACCGAGATAGGCCACCATCGAATAAGCCTTTTTCGTCGCCACCTCCAGGTCGTTCAGCGCTCCCGAACCGAGCGTGTCGAAGACGAGCTTCTCGGCGGCCCGTCCGCCGAGGGTGGAGGCGATATCGTCCATTATCTGTTCCCGCGTGGTCACCTGCCGCTCTTCGGGCAGATACCATGCGGCACCAAGCGCCCGACCGCGCGGGATGATGGTCACCTTGATGAGCGGATTGGCGTATTCGAGTATCCAGCTCACGGTGGCGTGTCCGGCTTCGTGGTAGGCGATGAGCCGCTTCTCCTCCGGCGTGATTATCATGTTCCTGCGCTCCAGGCCGCCCACGATTCGGTCGATGGCGCTGAGGAAATCCTCGCGTCCGACGAACTTCTTGTCGTGCCGTGCTGCAATAAGGGCCGCCTCGTTGCAGACATTGGCGATATCGGCACCGGAGAAACCCGGCGTCTGCTTGGCGAGAAAATCGCGGTCGAGATTGGGGTCGAGTTTGATGTTGCGCAAGTGCACGTCGAATATCTCCGCCCGCTCCTTGACGTCGGGCAGTCCGACCTCTATCTGCCGGTCGAAACGCCCCGCACGCATGAGCGCCTTGTCGAGAATGTCGGCCCGGTTCGTGGCGGCAAGAATGATGACGCCCGAATTGGTACCGAAACCGTCCATCTCCGTCAGGAGCTGGTTGAGCGTATTCTCGCGTTCGTCGTTGCTGGAGAAGCCGGCATTCTTGCTGCGGGCACGTCCCACGGCGTCTATTTCGTCGATGAAGACGATGCAGGGCGCCTTCTCCTTGGCCTGGCGGAAGAGGTCGCGCACGCGCGATGCCCCCACCCCGACAAACATCTCCACGAAATCCGAACCACTCATGGTAAAGAACGGCACGTTGGCCTCACCGGCCACCGCCTTGGCAAGCAACGTCTTACCCGTTCCGGGA
>CDZG01009044.1_pt1 | contig 10578 bp, 8 predicted proteins | sample 557741 | NCBI WGS metagenome assembly CDZG01 (sample SAMEA3182086, study PRJEB8094) | gut metagenome | biome: human; feature: gut; material: Stool; isolation source: human stools | place: Canada | collected 2013-01-21
CATGGCCGTTTTTGCTGTAACAGTCTACTCCGTTTTTACCAGAAAGTTGCAGGATAAGGAATCGAACCGCAAATATTATTTCACAGATAATGGTTTGCTGCATCTTTTTCTTATTGACACCAACACGTCTTTGCTTGAAAACATAGTAGCGGTAACGCTCAGACGCAAATATGGTGATGGAAGTTATTTTTGGAATAGTAAGAATGCTGAAGTAGATTTTGTCGTTCCAGAAGAGGGTTTGGCAATACAAGTGTCATATTCAATGGCTGATGCTGACACTTTCAAGCGTGAAACAGATGCCTTGATAAAGCTTGGTTCTGTTCAATCAATCACCAAAATGGTAGTTGTTACCATGGAGGAAGAGAGTTGCGTAGAAAAAGATGGATACCATATAGAACTCGTTCCTTTATGGAAATGGATGCTTAGTTTCTAATACATTGGGAGGATTTTTTAAGCCAAAAATCGTTTATCCCGAGACTACGATGGGGGCGTTTTTCGCATTTGATGAAAATGGATATTTCATTGATAAAACATGCTTTATGCTTATCTCAAACAAGGCTAAATTTTTACAACAGATTTTGTCTTGTAAATTGTTTGAGGTCGCATATCGAAAGATATTTTCTAGTATTGAACTTGGGGGACATGGCTACCAATATAATAAGCATGCTTTGATAAAAAGTAAGCATTCTTCTTTTACCTCTTCTTCTGCACCAAAGAAAATTCTTCCTTGGTTGGCTGCTTGTGCTATATATTTGTCAACATCAATGCCTATCAAAACTCGCACTTTGTTAATGTTATCTAAGAATGGACGCAAGGAAAAATACCCCGATGCTCGCAGAAAGCCAACTACAGCATCGAGATTTTTTATATGATTATTATGTTGTAGTACCCCCTCAAATTCTTTCATAAGGGTATTTCCATTCCTGTTCGTAAAGAAATTAGAATGTATTGGTTGATTATTTGTTGTTAATTCTGCCATGCTTTTACGAATTTAACTGTGATTTTTTGTTTTTATTTCCTTCTGCTCCTGGCATCTTCTTATACACGAATCCTTCGCCCCCAGGAAAGTATGCTGCAAACACCGAACTCAGAAACCATGCAATGTTCTTACGTTTCTTGCCAATCTTGAAGAAAGCGGAGCTGGCATAAGTCATGAGGTCGGCTTGGCTGCACTTGGCACTGCCATCAACGACAGCGCATCACCGACATACATGAACCTAATCTTTACCTTGTCGCTTATGGGCGATATGCCCACAAACAAGGCAAGGACGAGTGACAATGCACAGAAGCTGAGTGCTAGTAATGCTGTTCCCATATTATATTCTATTTTTTAGTCTTTCAAGCAAGCAAGTGGTATTACTTTGACTCCGTCTGGGCGTGTGTAAGCCATGCTGCCACCTGTCATGACAATCATCAGGTCGGGCTCACGCAACGGCACCTGCTTTTCTGTCTCATTATACACTTGAATGAGTCGTTTGATTTCCAAAAGATGTTTGGCTCCTTCTTCTATCTCACGGCTGCCAAGCTTACATTCTATAAGAGCGTAGCGTCCATCGTCAAGATGAAGCACCAAGTCGGCTTCCAGTCCGTAGCGGTCACGATAGTATGATAGGCGGCTATCGTGAGAAGCCGAATACACCCTAAGATCTCGTGCGCACATTTGCTCAAAAATAAAGCCAAATGTCTTTAATTGAGTCTTCAAGGATTCTGGTGACAGGTTGAGTGATGCGACTGTAACCGATGGATCACAGAACGCTCGTTTAGGTCTGCTTTGGATTGTTGTCTTGCTCCTTATGGAAGGGCACCAAGCCTCTATGTTTTGAATGACAAACAGTTTTTCCAATGCCTCGATGTAGCTTTCAAGCGTAGGCCTGGTACATTCTACATCATCAGCAGCGGTAACGTCTGCCAATATGGATGTGGTTTTCGCCAATGTAGAGATGTTGCGTGCGTATGATTTCATTATCAGGTGCGCCAACTTCTGATTCCTCTTTACCCCATCTATGTGTGATATGTCATTTTTATAAACAGACTTTACATACTCTTTGGCAACAAGCAATTTTGACTTGTCATCACTTAAATTCAATGTTGCTGGCCAACCTCCTCTGCATGCAGCAAATATGATTTCTTCCATTTCTAGTTCCGAGGTAGCGAAGATTTCTTCTTGAGGATTGTCAAACATCTCCATCAATGACACGCAGCCATTAGATTCACCATATTCCCACAGGCTCATGGGCAGCATCTCCATCCGAGAAATACGCCCTGTTCCGCTATGATGGATTTTACCGTCGTCAACAGCGTTAGACCCTGTCAATATGAATTGACCAGGCAAGCCACGCTCATCAACCTTTGTACGCACTGCATCCCACAGCATTGGGGCATCTTGCCATTCGTCTATCAAGCGAGGAACTTCCCCTTCCAGCAAGAACGAGGGTTTGGTAATGGCTGTAGCCAAATATTCTTCACGGTGATCAGTATCTTGTAAACTAATAACACTATTGGCCAACTGCTTGGCGGTGGTTGTCTTTCCACACCATTTTGGCCCTTCAATGAGCACTGCTCCCATTGCTTTAAGGTGCGCTTTAAGTCGCACGTCAAAGACTCTATTTAGATATGCCATATTCGATTCTTGTTTTATGTTGCAAAGGTACTCATTTTACTCTGACTACCAAATGTATTTTAAGTTTTTGTTGTAATCTATTTGTAATTTTTGATACATTTCATTTGTAGTTTTTGATGTGCTTTATTTGTAGTTTTTGTGGTATTTCATTCGGTATTTTTGTGATTGACTTATTTTGGTTCTAAAGAAAATGTTCATTTCTTTAAGGCATTTACAAGTAAAAATACTACCTTTGCAGCAGTTGAGTGCGTGTTTGCTTATCGTTGCTTATTTTCATATTTGCAGCACATTTGCAGCACGCTCACGCAAATAGCTTGTTTATAGGCAGTGTGCATTTTTATGAGGAAAAATAAACCGGATTCGATTGGAATAAAAAGAAAATCGTATCTTTGAGAAATTCAATCTGAGATGTATTATGGAATTTACCGAATTTAATCAAGCCCAGATGCAATTGCTAGAGATGATGTCGTTTGTTCGAACTCCGGAATCTCTTGCTGATTTAAACAAAGTTATTTCTGATTATTTTGCGCAGCAAGCACAAGAAGAAATAAATCGTTTATGGGCGACTGGAGAATTGAACGATGAGAAAGTTGAGAACTTTCGTCATTTGCATGAACGTACACCTTATAAATAGGCATTGATTATGCAGTCGATAGTTCTTGATACGAATTTTAAAGTAGATAAATTATCATAGACAAAGCCCCAATCATTCCTCTATGGAATAAACGAGAATCGGAAATGTTTCCCTTTGGATTCATTTTCGATTCTCGTTTGTTTTGAAAGGTTATGCAGTAAGAATAGCCGGTGTCTGCGATTATTCAGTTACTCGGAGTCGGTTGCCTTCGGTGTGACTGATGAACTCGGGTGCATACAAGCATTGAATGGTGCTGATACCGCCGGTATATGAACCACTCCGGGAGACAACGACCGGATATTCCAAGACAAACGTACCTTGTGGCAGATGTTCGATGTAGATGTTCTCGGAAAGGTCTTTCGATGAACGGTAATACCAGATGCCATCCCGGTATTGGCTACCGGAAAGCACTTGGGTTGGTTCGAAACAACCGGCACGCAAGTCTTTCAGGAATACGTATTCCATATCACGATCGGAACGGACGGTCAGACGGACGATGACTTTGTCTCCCACTTTCAACGGTTGTTCTTCGGTTACCGGACGAATTTCTCTCTTACCTGATTCGTTCGTTTCCACAAACAGTTTCTTCTCTACATTCAATACGCCCTTTTGCTTCTCTACTTCGTCTAAGGGTGCAAAATACTGGATATAGATGGAACCCCAAGCCGGAGCCTTTCCGCTTTTCTGGATACGGACAACCGGACTCTTTACGGAGGTAAGCTGGGTGATTGTCGGATTCACTTTCAGATAACCGGTGCCTGTTTCACCATCAGTGGTACTCCAAGTCGCATCATTCAGACGGATGTGGCAGACATTCGTTTCTTCTATCCACGAATTACCCGTCAGTAACAAGGCATAGATGGCATTTTGTGTTGCCGGAACTGATTCCCAGTTTTGGGTTCGCTTCTGATTCAACAACCATTGTTTCATCCGGTCGGTCTGTTCCTGATTCGGATCTGTCTGCTGGAAGAGAGCCATGATCAGACAATGCGTCTCAATGGCACTCCGGTTAGATGCAAACGTATTCCGGTTATTGGCCCAATACATACCTTTCTCGGCATGATCGGTTGCCGTCTTCCGGAACCACGCAACGATATCCTGTGTCGTTTCTTTCTTTCCGTTTTGATGCATGAGCCAAGCAATGGCTGCCCTGCTGTACAATCCGTATTCTTTCCAGTTCGTTGCTGCCTGCCGGGTGTAGTAACGGATGGCTTCGCGGGCTTCACCCAATTCCGGAATATCCCGATAGAAACTGCGGACAAACAGGTATTCTACTTGATCGTCGCTTGGAATAGCCGTGGGTTTTCCTTTTATCTTCAACAGTTGTTCGTAATCTTCCTGTATGGACTGATCCAGGAAACGAAGGGCTTTCATTTGCATTTCCTTTTCTGTCTGGTTGTAGGATACGGCATTCAACTGAATGAGTTGTGCCATACCTTTCAGAATCTGTAAGGTGATATGTCGGCTGGCAGGCATACCTTTCATCCAACTCCAGCCACCATTCGGAAGCTGTTGTTTCTGCAATTGCTGCAAGGCTTCTTCCCGTACTTGCGTAGTCCGGTTGGTATCAAACAGCAATTGCAGGCGCTGTTTCTGTTCGGTCTCGTTGGCTGCATCCAGCACCCAAGGTGTTTCTTCCAATAAGATTGTCTTCAGTTCCTCGTTCTTTTCCAAGTTGGAAAGAAGCGTTTCCGCATTTTCTCCGGCAGCTTTCCAGTGATCAATTACTTGTTTGATACGTGGATGAGCTTGAGCGATATAACTCGATAAAGTATTACTGTAATAAACATTGAACCAAGACAGAATATCTTCCTGCTTCGGCTCGTTTAATGTGGATAAGGCTTGTACGGCATACCAGATCGGATTACTGCTGACTTCGAAAGTGATCCGGTATGGATTCGTCAGGGCTTGTTTGGGAAGCTTGATGGCCAGTTCCTTTTCATCCGTCAGGTAGAAAGGAATACTTTCCGTGATTAACGTTTGATTGGAAAGAACGGGTAAAAGGTGTTGTTCACCATCACTGCCGGCTGCACCGACAGCCTGAATACGACAACCCACTACACCCAGTTTGTCCCAGTCTTTTACCAGGAAATTCCATTGTATCGTTCCGGTTTCATCGGCTGTCAGCGATAACGGCTTCTCTACCTGCAACAAGATTTCTTCGGTCTCCGGATTGAATAATTCCAGTTTGGCCTTTCCTTGGATAGCTTCTGCCAGCTGGTTGATGATCTGTGTTGAGATGACGGCTTCGTCTCCGTTTCGCAGGAAGCGGGGTAAATTAGGTGAAACCATAATCGGTTTGCTTGAAACGGTTTCTTTCGACAAATACCCGTATTTCAAGTCTTCTGTATGTGTCAGTAATTGCAGTTTCCAGGTAGTATTACTTTCCGGAACGGTAAAGTTGAAGGAAACATGTCCAGTTTCATCGGTCTGTAATACCGGATAGAAGAAAGCCGTTTCGGCAAAGTTTTCCCGGAAGGAAACGGTTTCTGTCTGGGCGGGTGCCGGAGCTGCGATGGCTTCTTCTTCCATGATTTCATCTGTACTTGTTACTTCCGGTTCGCTCAATACGGCACTGTCTTCAGTTATTTGTATGTCTTCTACAGCATTGGCGGATGATTTCGCCATAGCAACCCGTGATTTCAATCCACCAGTCAAGGATCTGGTCGACGATGCCGCATAGAACAGCAGATTCTGTTGCAGCATTTCCGTCCAGGCCTGGTACATCTGGTCGTAACTATAAGCCGGAACATCCTGCAAAGACAGTTCTGCGTATTGCGAACGGTTCTGGGTCTGGAAAGAAAGTCCGGTCTGGAAATAACTTCTCCAGATAGATACATGCCGTTGAGGGGTAAAATACCAGCGGAAAGGTCGGATCTGATCTAAAGAAGCATCATACATACTGGCCAGAACTTCCGCCTGAACAGCCGAAGAATCAGCATCTACCAGTCGGAATTTCCAGTTTTCCTGATTTCCCGGTAGCAGATGATCCCGGAATGTTTCCGTATGGAATGTCAGTTTCCGCTCCGGTTCTTTCCGAACGATGGAACAGCTATTACTATACAGCTTGCCACCTTTGACGAAAGAGAAAGAAGCGGTCATGCCTTCGCCATACGATTCCTGGTACAATACCGGGAATGCCCGGTTCTCATTCCGCATAGAAACGAGTTCCCGATGAATACGGGTTCCGTTGGAGGCAAAGAGTTCATATATGACGTATGCCGGACTTTCGGAAGTACCGAAATAGACATCGATGGTTTCTCCCGGAAGCGCTTCATAATTTCCTTCCGGCATCCAGGAAGATATAAATACCGGCATGTGGCGATCTTGCAGACTGTATAAAATGAAATCACCTTCTGCTTTTACTTTCACTCCTTTCTGATCCATCGAGTTGACTTGTAAGCGATATCGTCCGGATGCCAGATTCTTGAAGGCATCCGTAAGGGTTTGATCCGTAGAGAAAGGTCCGACGGCCAAAATCGAATCCGTCTCGTAAGTGATTGAACCGGTATTCGGCTCTTTCTTCTCAGTCAGTTTATAGAGGGTATAAGAACCTTGTGCCTTTACCTTTTCTCCGTTGAGGGTTTGTGCGATGACTTTCGCTTCGGCTTTTTCCTTTTCCTGCCAGTAATTGAGTTGAAGAGAAAGCACGATGCCTGCATCTCCTACCGAGAAGACATACGATGTTTCCTGCGTTTCGCCTTTACTGTCGGTCAGGCGTGCCTTTACTTTATACGACTGGCAAACCGGGTGGTCGGAATCGGTCTGCTCTCTTTCCGGAACAAAGGTGAATTGGAATTGCCCTTTCTGATTAACATCGGCTGTTCCTTGGGCTACTTGTTCATAACTTTGGTTATACGGATTAGGCATATATGCCCGTAACCAGAACGGACGGCGGGTGATGGTCCATTCTACTTTTCCTTCTTGCAACGCTACGCCTGAGAACGATTCGGCTTTTCCCTGAATCTGCACTTCATTTCCGAAGCTGACTTCCTCTTTTATCGGTTCGATATCCAGTCGGAACGAAGGACGTTTATATTCTTCTACGCGGAAAGATGCAGAGGCTTTATCTGTTACCAGGGTAAAGTTCCCGTTCAATCCTTGTTGAGGTAAACTGAATTCACCATGGAAAGAGCCAAAAGCGTTGGTGGTAAATTCTTTCCGGGCGATTTCCTTGTAATTGGCATCGCACAGGGATACCGAAATTGTTTCACCTTCGTTGGCTGTTAACTGCTTTTTATCGTCTGTATAGACAATTCCCTTGAAGGCCACCGTTTGTCCCGGTCGGTAAATACCCCGATCTGTAAACAGGGAGACATACGTTTGCGGCTTGTTGCCGGTCATCTGTCGGTATGAAGCTGAAATACCTGTCAGCAAAGCCGCTGTATCCTGAGGAAGAACCGGACGGACTGCATCAATCTGATTCCGGTTTTTAACGGCAAGCAAGGTAAAACCTTTGGAATCTGTCTTGACAGTTGCCAGTTCTTTTACTTCCCATTGCATGGTAGTATTATAACAGATCACCGGAATATCCGCCAGTGGTTTCCCCGTTTCAAAGTCGGTTACAAACACTTCCTGTATACCTTCCGCATTCGGACGATAGGTAAGAGCCAAGCGACTTACACTAAACGGCGCACGGTTTGTCAGACTTTTATCGGTTGTGGATACTTCATACATAAACAAGCCCGGTTGTTCCATCGGAATAAGCAAGGTTGTATCTTTTGTCAGCAAAGGAGAGACCTGAGGCAAACGGACGGTCATCTCTTTGACGAGCTTTCCGTAGTAAGCCGTATTGTCTTTGCTTCCCTGACGTAAGGCCGTTACCGTAGCAGCCTTGTTTTGATACACTTTCACCCGGAGTTCCGTTACCTGCTTATAGCGGATTTTGAGTTCTTGTTCTTTTCCCGGATAAACCTGATTCTTATGCTGGATAGAGATAGAAGCTTGCTCCATCTGTTCGATAGCATTCTTGAACTCATTAGCCCGCGGATAAGCAGCAAAGGCCCGAGCTTGCTGCTGGCAGAAGTCATAAACGATTTGACGTACCGAATCCTGCTGGGCATTATTCTGATAATAATATGGTTCTTGCTGTAACCAATCCAGGCGGTTCAGCTGTATTTCCAGCTGGGATTCCGGATCAGTCGTATGAGTTAATAACGAATCGAGCGACTGTTTGTACGTACTTCTCGTTTTCTCTCCTTTCCGGTATTGGTATTGCAGGTAATCTAAGGCTACTAAAGTTTCGGCTTTTGGATTTACTTGTGTCTTCCGGAATTGTAACCACGTCTGATAATAGGTATCGTCGGCCTGTATGTCGATCGCCCGTTGCAACAGGAAATCATATAAGGTTGGGCGCAATGTCCGGGCGTCCTTTCCTAATTCCATCACCTGGGCATATTTTTCGGCCGGTGTGTTCTGGAGTGTCAGAACCGGAGATAAGGATTGCCTCAGTTCTTCCTTTATCTTTACTTCAAACAGGTTGGCTGTCCATTCCCGTATGTCTTCCGGAACATAACCTTGTAGTGGTGTACGCTGGTGAATCGTCCATCCATTCTGGTTATAATAGGACTGATACATCTCGGCCAGCAGTGAATGTAAGAGGGATGCGGTAGCCGAATCCTGAACCTGTTGGGTATATTCGGTCGTTTCCTGAATCAGATCCGGAAATTTATCCACATCTTTTTCCAGTTCATCGTGCATTTTTTGCACAAGCGTCTGAATGACTTCCGACGGACTTTTCTGACGGGCAGCTGCATAATAGGCCGTTAAGGCAGCAGCCGGGATTAATAGGACGGAAATAAAAAATGCTCTTATCTTCATATCTTATCTATTTAAAGCTTCGCCCGAAGTGCGAAACCAGAATTTCTCTCTTTATATATAAGATACAAAGTAAGAGCAAAAAGTTGTAAAGAGTGTGTTAATTTCGAGTAAAACTTATGCTTTACGAACGTATGTCAGGAAAGTATAAGGATAAGCGTTCTTCTCGTCTGCCGGAAATTCCTGCCTATCTACTTCTTCCCATAAGTCCCAGTTCACTACCGGGAAGAAAGCATCTGCATTTTCAAACTCATGATGAACACGCGTGATATACATTTTGTCTGCTTTACTTAATGCCTGGCGATATACCAAGGCTCCTCCGATAATGAATATCTCATCTTCCTTTTCGCACAAGTCTAATGCATCGCGCATGGACTCGCAGGCAAAACAGTTTACAAATCCTGCTTCAGGAAGAGAGGTAAGTACTACATTTTTACGATCTGGCAACGGACCGTTGGGCAGTGACTCGAATGTCTTTCTTCCCATAATAATGGCATGACCGGTTGTCAATTCCTTAAAATGCTTCATGTCGGCCGGTAAATGCCACAGAAGCTGCTGATTCTTGCCAATAGCGTTGTTGTCGGCTATGGCAGCGATAATAGAAATAGTACTCATAGTATAACACAATTATTATATGTTCTTATTTGATCAGACAGCGACAACACCTTTGATGTGCGGGTGTGGATCGTAACCGATCAAATGAAAATCTTCATATTGGAAATCAAAGATGCTTTTGACATCCGGGTTCAATTCCATGCGCGGAAGCGGACGCGGTTCGCGCGTCAACTGGAGTTTTACCTGCTCCAGGTGATTGGAATAGATATGGGCATCGCCCAATGTATGAACAAAATCTCCGGCTTTCAATCCGGTTACCTGCGCCATCATCTGCAATAATAGGGCGTAGGAAGCAATGTTGAACGGAACACCCAAAAAGATGTCGGCGCTACGCTGGTACATTTGCAGGCTTAATCGTCCGTTTGCCACATAAAATTGAAAGAAAGCATGGCAGGGCGGCAGATTCATATTATCCAAATCTCCCACATTCCAGGCGCTGACAATGATACGGCGAGAGTCGGGATTATGCTTGATTGTCTCGACAGCTTCGCTGATCTGATCAATCGATCCTCCTTGATAATCGGGCCACGAACGCCATTGATAACCATAAATGTGTCCTAAATTTCCATCCGGATCAGCCCATTCGTTCCATATCCGCACACCATTGTCCTGCAAATACTTGACGTTGGTATCACCTTTCAAGAACCAGAGCAATTCATAGATGATGGATTTCAAGTGAAGCTTTTTCGTTGTCAGCAACGGAAAGCCGTCTTCCAGGTTGAATCGCATCTGATGGCCGAAGATACTGGTTGTGCCCGTACCGGTACGATCTTCCTTATGAACGCCTTCTGTCAGTACACGGTTGAGCAAATCAAGATATTGTTTCATTCTATTTTTTCTGCTTAATCAATACTTCGGTAAATTTTTACCGAAAAATTAAAAGTTAAACAAT
>CDZG01052492.1_pt1 | contig 10493 bp, 12 predicted proteins | sample 557741 | NCBI WGS metagenome assembly CDZG01 (sample SAMEA3182086, study PRJEB8094) | gut metagenome | biome: human; feature: gut; material: Stool; isolation source: human stools | place: Canada | collected 2013-01-21
TTTGAGGACTATGTTTCCAACAACGATGCGACCTATGCACACGACGGCACCAAGACGGCAAAGTGCGTGCGGTATGACCAGTGCGGGGAGACCCACACCATGCCGGATGAGGGAAGCCGGTTAATAGCTCCTCCCCTCTACCGCGTGACCGATAAGGACGGCAGGGACATTGCCTACACGGCCGAGCAGAAGGGCGGCGTGCTGACCGTCACCGTTGACGAGGACCTCGCCATTCTCACGGGCAGACTCAGCGGCATCCGCACTCTCAAGGCGCAGGGCGTGGAGAAGATCGTCTTTGTCACCAAGGGCGCAACGTCAGCGTTCCTGCTCTCCGATTTGCTGGACAAGGGCGAGGGCGGCGAAGCCTACCGGCTCACCCACAACGGCAAGGCCGTCACGTTCACGCTCGGCGAAAGCATGGCGGATGTGAGCGCCATTCTCATCAAGCCGTAAGCGAAATCTCAGAATCCATGCAGGCGGGCAGGCACAAGCTGTGCTTGCCCGCCTTGTCTGCCGAAAAGCAAAACGGGCGGCGGCTGTCAATGGCGCGAAGCGTTCATCTTGACCATTGACGGCTGGCGGCTGCTGCGCTACGGCCCTTTCCAATCTGCAAGCCACAGAACAATTTCGGTAGCCGCTGCCAAAATTACGCTGTCAGCCGTTCCGTTCCCGTGGTATTGACGGGCAGCCCCATCGCTGCTATAATGAAAACACAATTTCAGACTCAGGACACCATGCAGACGCAGACGGGCCGAAAGGCTTGACAGGCGGCTGCGTTTTCATTTTCAGATAGGAAAGGGGAAGGATGCGAAGGGAAAAGAGGCACAGACGACAAAAGACGCTCAAGACGCCATTCCTCCGCCGCACGGGAGAAAGCTGCGGCAAAATACTTTTTCGGAGGTGCAACTTGAGCAGGCGGAAAAAGCTCACCAACAACAGCGGCATCCCGCAGCATGAGATCGAGAACATCGCCCGAATTCTGCTGCCGGATATTCTCGCCTTTTACGAGAGTGAGGAAGGGCAGCGGGAATTTGCCGAATGGAAGGCGGCGCAGGACGGGGCAAAAACGGACAGGGACAGCAACGGCGAGAACGTCGCCTGACGATAGATATAAGACAAATCCAAGGGATATATACTCCTAAAACAGCATGGCAAAAGGGGATGGCCGACCGCCATCCCCTTTTGTGCGTTTGTTCAGTTTTCATAGGGCTTGTACTCCGTGACGGCGTTCAGATACGCCTCTATATCTTTGGTTTTCTCGGCCCTCTGGGCTTGGATTCGGGACGCTTTACCACGCCGTTTCTGAAATGCGTATCCTCGAACTTCTCGAAGAAAACAAATAATCCGAACCCATCTCCGATTAAGAAGATTTGGTTCGGATTATATTGGTTTGTGTTTTCACTACACTATAGATGAACACACATCTTGTCGGAGTGACTCCGATCAACTACAAAATCAAGCACGCTTCTGAAAAAATGTTTTCTCTGCCATATGGATCACGAAGTCACGTTCGTCCGGATCGGCTTTTGCAAAGTCGATCTGATACCGCTGGCAGGTCTTGCGGAAGTGGACAACGTAGGCCAGATCCTCTTTCGTCGGAGGTGCAACATAGCCGTTCGGCGCAGCAAGCGCGTCCAACTCCAGATATTTTTTGTTCTGCATCCGTCAGACCTCCTTCAAGTATTGTCCAAATAGTTCCCGCGCAGCATCGCCATCGATCAACAGCAGGAACGGGTCAAAGCGGCTGAATGGGATCGCGCCGTAATTTCGCATATAGTGTTCCCGAAGCTGCGACGTTTTCGCTTTCAAATAAATTGCACCGCCGTAGCCGTAATCAATGGAAAGCTGAATCCCGAACGCCAGCAGTGCCGCGCCGATCCCAGCGTATTTTCTAGGCTTGGACAGTGTCGGATTTCCGCTGGGTGCGCTCTCCATATACTCCACATAAACCAGCACGCCTTCCGGCATATCCCGGTAAGCGGCAAGTCCAACCAGTTCTTTGGTTGTATCCAACTCCAGCGCGTATTTTTCGAGCAAAGCGTCCTGAATAAAATCCGTGCGCCAGTCGGTTTGCCAATGCTCTCGCGCTGTTCGTTCAAAATCAGCGGCAGTCGCTTCCCGAATAGAGGCAGGAAGCTTTGCGCTTGTCTGGCTTTCGATGATGTAATAGCATGGCTGCATAGCTGCTGCTCCTTCATTTCTTGATTTATTATACCACAGCTCTCAGAAAAACGCAAAGAAGAGTTTTCCTGATCTGCTTCCGTACCCGGTTCGTAACCGCTACTGAGAATCTCCAACAGTTCTTTCTTTGACCACTTCTGTACCCGCGCCTGTTCCAGATACCACTTGCGCGCATCTCTTGTCAGCTCCGATTCCATAATGACCACATTCAGCGTCCAGCCGATTTTCATTGCCAGCCGGAGGAGCGTTTGGTCATTTTCATAGGTCTTGTAAAAAACACGCATCCGGCGCACGTTGCGTGGGGAAAAGCCTGTGCGGTCAGGGAACTTTGCCTGCAAGAATTCTGCGGCTGCGACCGCCGCGCCCTTCTCCGGGCGCTGGCTGATGACCTTGCCGATGGCATAAATTTCGTCCATCTGCGGAAGATTCCGTGCAAGAATTGCGGCCAATTCCCGGTACATCGTGCCGTAATCTACAGGTTTTCTGACGTTCATAGCCTCTCCTTTCCGCGCTGGCGCGCATCATTTTTGTTGTTCCGTTGAAGTATCGCTTCGACCTTACGAATGGAGCGTCACTCCGCTTCCTTAAATAAAACCCGCCTTTCGATAAATGCACTCGAAAAGCGGGTTTTGCTTAAGCTCTTATTGTAATGGTTTTATTTCTGGACTGATTTGATCCACTTGGGATTCAAAACCGAACTGGGATGTTGGAGTGTTTGATAAAATTCGAAAAATCAGGTGCGTTATATTTGCAATACTGCAAAAAATCCCGAATACTTGATTCAACCAAATCACTTTGCACCGTAGGCGAGATTGTAATGCTTTTTACTGCATTTTCTGAAAATTTCAGCTCTATGTAGGGTATCAGAATCCCATTGCCTGCTCTGAATTTATAGACGCCCATTTCTGAAAGCTTATCAAGAAGTTCATCAGGGACCGAGATTACGATACGAAATTCACTTTCCTGATTGAAACAGTCTCTTTTTATAAAAGACAGGCAGTCGCTGAGTGCGGCCTTTTCGAAGCTGCACTGTTCGCCTTGATAGACATACACGGGAAGGTTATCCAGCTTTTGCTCTCTTTCAGAATCGCTCACTTTTTTCTCCAGTTCACGCAGTGCTGATTGGTCGATGCCTGAAGCTTGCTTTTTTGACATCTCGGTGACGACGGCCAGAAATATTTTTGAAATAGCGACCTCCATAGAGGACAGCAGCCCGTTTGTAAGTATGTGGCTATATTCTGAGTCGTTGTCCTTACTGTAGTCAACATTCCCGAAGGAAAAGCTGCAGCCATCCAGAACCGGATTGCTTCGCAAGATGCTTTCTACGAGCTTTTTATCATCAAATTCGATATTGTATCCTTGGCTATTGATTTCTTTCGTATAGTAATTCCACATAGGAAGAGAATCTTCCTTAAGAGAGAAGCAGCATACAAACAGCTGCATGCCAAGATTTGTAATAGCCAAACGCATTTGTTCGCGCACTTCGTCCGATGCATTGCAATCTTTTGCGATGCTGTCCAGCCCCGCAATAATCTCATCCTTATCATTCATATACTTAATGTTCGTAAAACGAAGTGTTTTGTTGCGCAGTATGCTTTCCAGTCCGCCGATGGAGGTATAATGATAAACTGACTTTGCCCGTTGTCCCTTTTTAAATTTTAATTTGGACTTTTGCAAATGCGAATAATCAACTTGCACTTGATCTGTGTAATCTATGTACTCCATTGCTTGCTGCACCCCACTTGATCCGAACGTTCTTTCTCTGTATCAAGGCATATGCTGAAGCTGTTCAGGAATATTCAATGTGGTCAATGCAATCCTCCATGCGCTTTTTGATCCCCTTTTTGATTGCCGCATCACAAATAATCCCCCAGTAATCCTGCTGCAAATTTGATTTCGCGGATGAGCCACTTTTAACTGTTGTAAAACACAAAGGTATCCGTGTTGCTTGTAGGTTGTCGGCGGCTTGGAGCATTGCATCAATCGCAGGATATTTTTGCTGCAGCTCATAGTCAAGAGCGCGTGCTTCCTGCTCTGACCCGTGTGCAATTGTGTATTTAATTCTGCCAAGGTCCTTTAGAATATCTGCGCAATCCTCCGCGTCTTTCAGTGCTTTCAAGGTTAAAGATTCTAAGCCTGAAACAAAATGAATTGTACCCATTACTTAAATACCCCCTTCAAATACGCTCCGCTGATATTACCCTTGTCTACGTCATTTTACTTAAAAATAGATTACCGGCAGCGCGCTATTCCACTCGGAAACTGGTACATAGGAATTTTCGGTCTTTATGGCCACGCAGCATTCTCACCTCCGTCGTCAAAAATAGAAAAATTTTGTAAACTCCATGTATGTATTATAGCATATTTTATCGGAAACGGCTGCCTGTTTGAAGGATCTGTACGAAAACGTAACAAAGCCAGCTCCGAAGTGTGCTGCTGCGTGATAAAACGCCGCAGACATTCAGTAGCAAGCAATTTGACTATGCCGAGACCCCCGCTCATATATCCGCTTCGCTTAAGATATTCCAGACAGTGTCTGGAATATCTTAAGCCAGGGTGTCTTGTATTTTGTTCGAGAACCATTTGGGAATATACAAGCCCTTTTACTGCTGCGGGGCTCTCAATATAATGGTCTCAATATTTTTAAGGAGAAAGAAATATGCCCAAAGAATACTCAACCAAATTCAAAACCGAAGTAATCAAACGTTACCAGAACGGCGAATCCATCCTGGCACTCAGTCAGGAACTGCGTATTGCCCAAAGCACGATCTACCATTGGAGAAAAGAGTTTTGCTCCATCAAAGCAGCAAATCGTATTTATACACCGAAAGAGTTTGATGCGCTTTCGCGGCGGCTGGAAAAATTGGAGCATGAAATGGAGATCATTAAACGATCCGGTTACATCGCAGATGTACCGCTGCAGAAAAAGCTGTCCGTTTTAGAAAACATTTACCGTCAGGCAGATAACACCTACAGCGTCCATGAACTATGTGACGCACTGGATATTGCCCGCGGAACCTTTTACAACTATATTTTTCGCCGCGCCGATCATAGCAAGCGGGAGGAAGCGCAGATCGAACTTATGCGATTGGTACAGCAGGTCTTCGATGATAGTTCCCAGCGATTCGGCGCTGAAAAGATTCGTGTCACTCTGGCCGGGAGCGGTGTCCGGGTCAGCACCAAACGCATTGCGGCAATCATGCAGGAACTGGGGCTGCAAAGCATCCGTCCAGACGCGAAAAAGCAATACAAGAAGCAGCAACAATACAAAAAGCAAAATCTGCTGGAACGCCAGTTTACTGCAGACCATCCGAACCAGATCTGGGTCAGCGATATTACATACTTCAAAGTCAATGATTACTGGATGTATCTCTGCATCATCCTCGATCTTTTCTCACGCCGAATCGTCGATTATCGAGTATCCCGCAATGCCAGTACAAATCTGGTCACCAGCACATTCCGAACCGCTTTCCGGGAACGCGGCAATCCCAGTGGCTTGACTTTTCACAGCGACCGCGGCAAGCAGTACACATCGGCCGCATTTACAGCATTGCTGCAAAAATGTGAGGTGAAGCAATCTTTTTCCGCCACAGCACGGCCGCATGACAATGCCGTCGCCGAAACATTCTTTGCTTCCTTCAAAAAAGAAGAGGCGTACCGCAGAGAGTACACCTCAGAACAGAGCTACCGCAAAAGTGTGGAGCAATATATTCGGTTTTACAATGAACTCCGTCCACATCGAACCTTGAAATACAAGACACCACAGGCGTTTGAGGAAGCCTACAGGGAACGTTTATAAAAAGGTCGTGTTCAAATAACGACATTGTGTAAAAATAATAGTTTCATATTCTGCGAGTTTTGATGCACATAAGCTCAGCAGATAAAAAAGAAAAGCCTTGGTTTCTCAAGGCTTTGAAGACAAGAAGAAACCCGTTTTTCGATAAAACTGTTCGAAAAACGGGTTTCATTCACGTTACAGCGGCTGATTTCTGTAATTTATTCTTTCGACTTGTCTTTACTCGCAATCTCATCGGTCGCTTCAATCAGATTTGTTACGACCTGATTGAGCTGCGCGGCGTTTTTTGATGTAATGACCGGCACGCCGGTCTGCTGCTCGATTGCCTTCCGAGCATCGCCCGCGACCTTGCCGCCGGAGCGCGCGACCTCGACGTTTTCGTGCAGCCCCCCCGGTGCTTTCTGTTTTGATATCTCCGTAGTCGTGGCTTCGGCCAGCATGTTGAGAACCAGTTCCAGCGTCGTCATGTTGTCGCGCAGGTTTTCTTTCTTCAAGCCCTTGAGATTCTTATACTGCCGCGTGTTCATGCCAGACCACGCTTTCGTGATCTCGTCTGTCAGGATCGCATATTCCTTACCCATCTGCACCCCGCGCGCATCCCATTCATCGGTCAGTTCCTTGCGCACTTGAATGGCTTGCAGGCGCTGGTTGATCCATTCGCGGCTGTATCCCTTCTTGAGATAGGTTTCCAAAGCCCGGTCAATGGTCAGCTCCGGGTCGATCGTTTCTTCGATTCGCTCCCGACCGACCTGCGCCAGCCAGAGTTTGAACGGTTCGGCTTTGGGCGAAGGAATGGACTGGATGATGCGCAGAAGCCGCTCGGTGTCAGCTACGTCAGTCAAACGCTTTTTGCCGTCGGTTGCAGTCATTTTCAACTGCTTACAATTTGTAAGCAGTTGCCCTGCGCCCTCGTCATTCAAGCGTTTTTTTAATACTGCCCAATAGGTGCTGGCGTGGCGGGCATCCGGCTGATTGGTCAGAACAGCTACCACATCAACAATGGAAAAGTACCATTCTTCCTTTTCTGCATCCCATGCGGTGCGGATGCGCTTGTCCTCAAATAATTGAATTCGATCACTTTGCCCCATTTGCTTCTCTTCTTTCTACACACAAATTCCTGCATTCTTCATGAGAATATCTTTTTTCTTTTCAAGAATGTCGCGGCTCTTTTTTGATATACCGACTTCTACACATCCGTCATAATCGTCAAACGGATGATCGTACCATCGGCATATCGTTTTTATCCAAATAGAGGAATCCACTTTTGCCGCAAATCATCGGTTCCACTTTGGGCTTTTTCCTGTTGGCAATGATGCGTTTGAAGCACTCATACACATCATCCGTCATAGGAATAACCCGTGTACCGCTGCTTGTCTTGGTGTCCTCGATGATATACTCCATATTCCGCTTCCGCTGCAACTGATGGTTAATGTTGATCTTCCGATTTTTCATATCCACATCCGCCAGCGTCAAACCAACAAACTCGGAAATCCGAAGCCCGGTCTTGAACAGAATTATAGATACCATCATAGTATTTGCAAAAATGCTTGTCACTCGCCACAAATTCAAGAAACGTTCGTTCTTGCTTCCTGGTAATCGCTTCCCTTGTCACGCTGTCGTTGACTACGACGGTGGCAAGCTGAAATTCAAATGGATTCTTGTGTATCAAATCATCATCGACGGCCATCTGAAAGGCAGGTCGGACAACACCCCTGGTAGAATGGATAGAGCTGTAACCTCTGCCGTCCTGCTGCAACTTTATCAGCCAGCATTTCGCGTCAGACTGCTTCACTTTGTCAATCCGGCGCTTGCCGAATTCCTCTTTCTTAATGATATTGAGGACAAAGTTGTAATTGGCCTCGGTATTATGCCGGACGCCTGTTTTCTGCATGAGATATTTTCTTACCAGTTCCTCCACAGTCATTTCACCACCCCGAGGTACAATCTGATCGTCAATATCTTTCTGAATCAGTTTTTCTTTCTCCCGCAGAGAAAGATCGTCCCGCTTGCCCGTTGGCAGCTTATCCGTTTTCTCCAATTTCCAGCTATAAACAAACTGGGGCTTTCCTGTTGCGTCGATATATTTGAACGCATATCGTCCATCTTTGCGTTGGCTCTCTCCGTTGCGAAGAATACGATTTTTGTTATCTCGTCTTTTCTCGCTCACCGTTCATGCTCCTTTCTGTGAAAAGAGCCTCCGCGCGATATATTAATAGTATATCATAGCGGAAGCCCTTTTTCTATGCTTTCCCGGTTGATAAGGGACAGGCCCTTTAGGGTGTAGTCCCAATCCTCCGGCAAGGACAGCATTTGTGACAGCAGGCCCTTGGCTTTCAGGGACAGGGCTTTGTTCCGCAGGTGGTGGTTGGACATCACCGTATAGCCTTTGTTCTTCTCCACGCGGAATACTGCCCCATATCATTGTCAGCTCCTTTTAGTCTTAGCCATGAAAAAAGCAGCACAGGAACCCAGTCAATAAGGATTCTGTACTGCTACTTCGTTATAGCAAATGTGCCAGGCATAAAATGTCTGGCACAAAATGTTGTTTCTTAAGTTGGTACGGAAATGTCACTGGCGATTCTAATATTACTATGCCAGAAATTGAACGCATCAAGCCCTTGTGTTACGTCATCATAGATACGAGCCTTTCGTTCAGAGTCTCTAATCGTAAGTATAAGGCAGACTTCTTGACTTGGAATAAAACGTTCTAAGACTGCCCGTTGTTCCGTGTGCTCACGGAACAATCCCCGCATCGTCAAATACCAATTCTTATCAGCCGTTGCATAATTCTGGCGATTTGCCTCAGAAAGTTCAGATAAATCCACCGCATATTTTTTAACCGGGTAATATTTGTCACCGTACTGTATCAGCAGCCGTTCCCTAAGTGCGAAGTCACCGTCCCGATCTTTCATAAGCCTTTTACTATATAGAGGCTCTCGAAACAGATTTTGTGAACCTTGACGCCCTACCGGATTAAGAATATTGCGCTTGTTAATATCGCGTTCCATTTTTTCGTCATAGGAACCGAACTTAATATCAACATTAGACTGGCAATATTCGATACCTTGAGTTGGATCTAAAATTGGGTCATACACAAGAGTGGCAATTATCTGACCCGTATAGTATCCATTGCGTATAAGTGACTTTGGCATAGGAAAATCCATGATATCAATATACTCACCCTTAGAAAGCGTATCACGCAAAATTAGTGTTGCCTCATATGGGTCATTGTATATAATATCAGAAACATTTTTAGGAATTCCAAATCCCATTTGCTTGGTTCTCTCGGTTGTTGGAATCTGTAAATCTCTCGGATAAGAAGCAGAGTGAATAATCAACCCTTTTATAAGCAACGGGTCAAAATCTTCATCAAGTTCCTGAAACAAGCCAGTTGCTAACGCAGCAACTCTCGGGGTAGAAAAACTTGTTCCTACATTACTGATTATCTGACCATCTGAAGAAAAGGACTTTACGCCTGTTGTAACCATTTTCCCACGGCTATCAACCCCGGCGTTGCCTCCGTAATGAGATATCTCAGGCTTGATAATGAATTCAGGGCCAGGCCCTACTCGCGTAAAAGGCGAAGGATTATTAGTTTCAGAAAAATCGTCTTTTCCTTTTGCGTGGGCTACCGAACCAACCACTAAAGATCGGACAGAATCAGCCCCCTCATGAATGCGCCCTTTAGGCAAATTGGCAACGAAATTACTACAGTTTCCAGCAGATTTGCAAATCAAAATATTATACTTTTCCTGCAAATCATCTAAAGCAATTGCAAAATCTGAAAATTTAGTATCACAGACTTCACGGGTGATACTAATGGAAAGATTCCACACCTTAACTCTTTCATGATTTGCCTCAATCGCTTCGCGAATATTGGCAATAAGATCGTCTTCGTCGAGGCCTTCTTTTGTTGTATCTGGAAAAACTGTTGCATCAAACAGCTTGATACCTTTATGTCCTACCCAGTCCTCACCCTCACAGATGTCACCATACAGAGCAACACCAGCGACAAATGTTCCGTGTGTTGGGGTTATAACATCGTCTGGATAAACAGTCCACCGTTTATCCGTCATCCAAGGAGCCAAGTGAGGAATCGATGCGATACCATTATCAAGAATTCCTAATGTTTCATATCGTCGACCGCTTTCAGGATAGACAATATCAACACCACCATCGCTCACGGATGCGTCTAATGCAACAACATATTTAGGCATTGGCTCAATTGAAAAGAGCATTTCATAATCGTCCTCTTCAATAAGTCCATCGAGAATTGCCTGTGAAGCATTTTTTATTTTATAGACTGGCAATCGACCAATGTCATTAAGATTAAGACTGCACAAAGCGCAAGGCAGCTGCCACAAGTAAGCGAAAAGGTCTATTTTTGTGGTAGCAGCCCTTTTTGCGCATGACAAAAGCAGATGTCCAGAGGCCATCTGTAATTACGTAATATTGTAAGTTGTTTTAAGAAAACCGGTATTGGAAAGCTACAGCGGAAACAGGGTTTTGATAACGC